>ULSU01030108.1_pt1 | contig 99573 bp, 93 predicted proteins | sample 1956941 | NCBI WGS metagenome assembly ULSU01 (sample SAMEA4835715, study PRJEB28245) | human gut metagenome | biome: gut microbiome; material: fecal sample | place: Denmark | collected 2008
ACGGGCGGACGTGCCGCCCGTTTACTGAGCTTATCAGTGGTGGAAAAGTCTGATTCCCGTGAATGCCATTGCGATACCGTACTTGTTGCAGGTGTCGATAACATTATCGTCACGGATAGAGCCGCCGGGCTGTGCTATGTATTCTACACCGCTTCTGTGCGCTCTTTCAATGTTGTCACCGAAGGGGAAGAATGCATCTGAGCCAAGCGCTACGCCCTTCATTGTTGCAAGCCAAGCTTTCTTTTCTTCTGTCGTGAATACGGCGGGCTTTACCTTGAAGATGTTTTCCCATGCGCCGTCTGCGAGAACGTCCATATAATCTTCACCGATGTAAAGGTCGATAGCGTTATCTCTGTCGGCACGTCTTATGTTATCTACAAACTGTAAGCCCATAACCTGAGGCGACTGTCTTAAGTACCAGTTGTCAGCCTTTGTACCTGCAAGGCGTGTGCAGTGGATTCTTGACTGCTGACCTGCGCCGATACCGATAGCCTGACCGCCGCAAGTGTAAGCTACGGAGTTTGACTGAGTGTACTTTAATGTAATCATTGCTATTGCAAGATCGATCTTTGCACTCTCGGGTATATTCTTATTCTCGGTCACAATGTTTGAGAACAGCTTATCGTCAATAACCAGCTCGTTTCTGCCCTGCTCGAAAGTAACGCCGAATACCTGCTTACGCTCGATAGGCTCGGGAACGTACTCGGGGTCGATCTTGATTATATTGTAGTTGCCCTTTTTCTTTGACTTGAGAATTTCAAGCGCTTCGGGATCGTAATCGGGAGCGATAACACCGTCTGATACTTCACGCTGTATTATCTTTGCCGTTGAAACATCGCACTTGTCCGACAGAGCGATAAAGTCGCCGTATGATGACATTCTGTCAGCGCCTCTTGCTCTTGCATAAGCGCAGGCAAGGGGTGACAGCTCGCCGAGATCGTCTACCCAGTATATCTTCTTGAGCGTGTCTGTGAGGGGAAGTCCTACAGCGGCGCCTGCGGGTGAAACGTGCTTGAATGATGTTGCGGAGGGAAGACCCGTAGCCTTCTTAAGCTCGCTTACGAGCTGCCAGCCGTTGAAAGCGTCCATAAAGTTGATGTAACCGGGCTTGCCGTTAAGCACTTCGATAGGAAGTGAATTGCCGTTTTCCATGAATATTCTTGACGGCTTCTGATTGGGGTTGCAGCCGTACTTTAACTGAAGTTCGTTCATTGTAGTAAAGTTCCTTTCGCTTACTTGTTTTTATTGATTATGCGTGATTCGTACTTGCCTGTGGCAATGTCGATATAACGTGTAAAGAGTGAAACCTTGTTGTCTGCATTGAGGTTTTCCCATACCATTGATGTGAACGTGTCTATATCCGTATCGGGAATAACCACTGTTTTAGGTTCGCCTTCGTAGCTCGGCAGGGGGTTGCCGTCACACTTGTAGGTGTGAATGAATTTGCCCTTGCCGTTTAAGGGATTGCTGTAAGCGTAGGTGTATCTCTGACATGATGAGCCATCGCCGTCTGCGCTCTTCAAGATAGACATTGCGAAATTCATTTCGCCGTTGTCAAGGTGGACTATACCGGAAATTCTCGGTGTGTAGTTGGGTTTGTCATCTTCAAATTCTCTTGTTCTGAGAGCCTGCTCGAATGTCATCTGCTTATCCATAAGCTCATAGATAGTGTCGGTCTGGTCGCCGTTTGTAACTATCGTCTTGTTGCCGAGAACTCTTACGGGTGCATAAATGATGAGGTGGGGATCTTCCATCTTGCTTTCATCGAAAGCCTGTGTTCTGATACCCTCGCCGTCCTCTACAAAAATTCTGTTACGGCTGTTTTCGCTTCTGCCCATAATAAAGTAGGCGATTACCGCTTTTGTGCCGTCTGCGGATTTTCCTATCACGATGCCTCTGCCGTGATAAGCAAGAGAGTTAAGCTCTTTTTCAAGTGTTACAACTTCCATATAGCCTCCTGTTGCGGTTTTGCGTGGAACACGCAGTTTTCTGAATATAACTTGTTATAACGTCCTCAAAATCCCGTTTAATCGGAATAATGCTGACATAAGATTCAATCGTCAATAACGGTTATGCCGTCTTTTACGGTTATCTTTCCCTCGCAGAAAAGACGTGCGGCACGGGGAAGAATCTTCCACTCAGCCTGTTCCATAACACGTTTCTGAAGAATTTCGGGGGTGTCGCCGTTTCTGACCTCAACTGCCTTTTGCAGAATGATAGGTCCTGCGTCACATTCCGCTGTTACAAAATGAACGGTAGCGCCTGTTACCTTTACGCCCTTTTTAAGTGCTTCCTCGTGAACGTGAAGTCCGTAGTAGCCCTTTCCGCAGAAAGAGGGGATAAGGGCGGGGTGAACGTTTATCATCTTATACCTGAACGCATCGCATACCTGATCGTCAAGTATTGTCATAAAGCCTGCGTAGATAACAAGGTCAGCCTGCTCTTCCTTTAAAGCGTCAGCCATAGCCTTGCTGTAAGCGGCAACATCGGCATAGTCACGTCTTGCGAGCACTCTTGTCTTTATGCCGTTATCTGCGGCTCTTGTCAGTGCGTAGGCATCGGGCTTTGACGCAATCACGCAGGTGATTTTACCTCCGCCGAGTCCCTCGGACTTTTCGGCGTCAATAAGTGCCTGCAGGTTAGTTCCGCCGCCCGATACAAGTACAACGATATTTTTCATATTACTCAATTATGATGCCCTCGTCACCCTTGATTATTTCACCGATGCAGTAGCTTTCAACGCCTGCGTTTCTGAGTATCTGTACAGCTTCATCGGCATCGTCCTTGTCAACTACAACGGTCATACCGATACCCATATTGAAAGTATTGTACATATCGTGTTCGGAGATGTTTCCGACTTCCTGTAAGTGCTTGAAGATATAAGGCACTTCGTAGCTGTGCTTTGTAATCTTTGCTGTAAAGCCGTCGGGGAGTGAACGGGGAACGTTCTCGTTGAAGCCGCCGCCTGTAATATGCGAGATAGCCTTTACGTTCTTCTTTGAGATAAGCTCCAAAATGGGCTTTACATATATCTTTGTAGGTGTAAGGAGCGTTTCACCGAGAGTTTTTCCTGTGGGGAGGACTTCATCGAGAACTTCCTTGCTGTTTATGTTGAACACCTTTCTTACAAGAGAGAAGCCGTTTGAATGAACGCCTGTGGAAGCAAGGCCGATTATGATGTCGCCCTCCTTTACTGTGCTGTTGTCGATTATCTTCGACTTGTCAACGACACCGGTTGAATAGCCTGCGATGTCATATTCGTCTTCGGGCATCATTCCGGGATGCTCAGCGGTTTCACCGCCTATAAGCGCACAGCCTGACTGTACACAGCCGTCAGCAACACCCTTTACTATAGCGGCTACCTTTTCGGGTACGTTCTTGCCTATAGCAATATAGTCAAGGAAATAAAGAGGCTTTGCACCGCAGCAGATTATGTCGTTTACGCACATAGCGACCGCATCTATACCGATCGTATCGTGCTTATCCATCAGCATTGCGAGCTTGAGCTTTGTGCCGACACCGTCTGTACCCGAAACGAGTACGGGTTCTTTCATATCTGCAATATCAAGCTGGAACAGACCGCCGAATCCGCCTATGCCTGTAAGTACACCGGGGATATTGGTGCGTTCAACGTCCTTTTTCATCAGACGAACACCTTCGTAGCCTGCGGTAACGTCAACGCCTGCTGCTTTATAGCTTTCTGAAAAACTGTTCTTCATAATAATAATTCCTTCCGTTTGGGGACTGATGTCCTTATGTGGTGGTTTTTTCTTTGCTTTCGCTGATTTTTCTGTCGAATTTATCCTTGTGCATTTCCGTGGGAATATTCGTGGGGTATTCTCCGCTGAAACAAGCGGTGCAATAACCGCATTCACAGCCGTTTGCGTGTACCGCAAGCTTTTTTGCGTTTTCCACGCTCAGATAGCCGAGCGAATCTGTGCCTATTATGTCGCTGATCTCTTTTATCGAATGATGACAAGCGATAAGGTGTTCTCTCGAATCTATGTCGGTACCGTAGTAGCAGGGATTGAGGAACGGTGGAGCAGATACTCTCATATGAACCTCGGTGGCTCCCGCATCACGCAGTAATTTTACAATCCTGCCGCTTGTGGTGCCTCTTACTATAGAATCGTCTATAAGAACGACACGTTTGCCTTTTACGACACTGGCAACAGCGTTCAGCTTTATACGCACCTTGTCTTCTCTTGACGATTGACCGGGCGAAATAAAGGTTCTGCCGATGTATTTGTTCTTGATGAAGCCGATGCCGTAGGGAATACCCGACTGGTGAGAATAGCCTATGGCGGCATCTATTCCGGAATCGGGAACGCCGATTACTATATCCGCCTGCACGGGATGCTCAAGCGCTAAGAATGCGCCTGCACGAAGTCTTGCCTCGTGAACCGATGCACCCTCTATGACCGAGTCGGGACGTGCAAAGTAGATATATTCAAAAACGCATAAAGTATGCGGGCGCTTGCCGCAATGATCTTTTATTGAGCGTACTCCGTTTTCATCGAATACAACAATCTCGCCTGGGAGCAGATCTCTTACGAACTTAGCACCGACTGAGTCAAGAGCGCAGCTTTCGGAGGCAACTATATATGTTCCCTCGTTTGTTATGCCGTAGCAGAGCGGTCTGAAGCCGTTCTCGTCACGGGCGGCAATCAGCTTTGCAGGCGACATGATAACGAGCGAATATGCGCCGTTTATCTTATTCATCGCACGGTTGAGTGCCTCTTCTATCGAGGGAGCTTCAAGCCGTTCCTTTGTTACAAGGTAGCTTATAACTTCGGTGTCGCTTGTCGTATGGAAGATAGAGCCTTGTTTTTCAAGCTCGTGACGTAGCTCGTAAGTGTTTACAAGGTTTCCGTTATGGGCGAGAGCCATTCTTCCTTTATAATGATTTACCAGAATAGGCTGGGCATTAAGACGTGCATTTGCTCCGGTCGTGCCGTAACGCACATGACCTACCGCCATATTGCCCTGTCCAAGTCCGTCAAGTCGCTCGGGAGTGAACACATCGTTCACAAGTCCGGTGTCCTTGTAGGAGTTGAAAACGCCGTCATCGTTCACAACAATGCCGCAGCTTTCCTGTCCTCTGTGCTGTAATGCGAATAATCCGTAATATGTTGTTGCGGCAACGTTGGTCTTTTCTTTTGCGAAAACGCCGAACACGCCGCATTCTTCATGCAAACCGCTTGTCAATGGAGTCATTCCTTTCCGTCCCAGCAATAAGTGCAAAGCTCACACTGTGGCTTGCCTATTGCCCGTACAGTTCCGTCAAGCGACTGGAATTCAAGCGATGTCAGCTTTAGTCTGCGGCATATTTCGTCACGCAGTTTCTTTCCACGCTCTGTATTTGTGTCACTGTACTCGTCGATAAATCTGATACCATCTGCACCCTCGGCCTCATCAATTATCTGTCTTGCAATCAGCTCCATCTCCGATGTGCTGCGGGAGAAGTTGAGATACTTACAACCGTACATTATCGGAGGACAGGCGCTGCGCATGTGTACTTCCTTAGCACCGTTCTCATAAAGGAACTCTACTGTTTCTCTCATCTGAGTTCCTCTTACTATGCTGTCGTCAACGAACAGCAGTTTTTTACCCTCAATAAGCTCGTGGACCGGAATCAGCTTCATTTTAGCTACCTGATTTCTCATTGTCTGGTTGGTAGGCATAAAGCTTCTGGGCCATGTGGGAGTGTACTTGATAAAAGGACGTGCGAACGGGATACCGCTCCTGTTTGCGTAGCCTATTGCGTGAGGTACGCCCGAATCCGGAATACCGCATACATAGTCAACGTCGGGCAGCTTGCCGTTCTTTATATCGTTCTCCGCCATTATCTCGCCGTTGCGTGTACGCATAGTTTCAACGGTCACACCCTCATATACCGCATTCGGATAGCCGTAATATGTCCACATGAACGAGCATATATGCATTTTGCTTTCATCGCCGTCGCTCAGCACTTCACAGCCGTCCGCAGTTATCATATCTATTTCGCCGGGACGAAGCTCTTTATATGTGCTGTAGCCGAGCTTCTGGAATGCGAATGATTCAAGGGATACGCAGTATCCGTCGCTCCTTTTTCCTACAATTATAGGAAGTCTGCCGTACTGATCTCTTGCGGCGATAATTCCGTCCTTTGTAAGAATGATAAGGGACATTGTACCGTCAATCTTGCTTTGAGCATATCGTATGCCTTCTGTAAAGTTGTCCTTCTGTGCGATAAGCGCACCGATGAGCGAGCCGGAGTTTATACTGCCGCTGCTCATTGTTTCAAAGTTTGCGCAGCCGCTCTCGAGCAGCTCGGTTGAAAGCTGTTCGGCATTTCTGATTATGCCGACACTGCATATCGAATAAATACCGAGCTTTGAACGCACCAGCAGGGGCTGAGGGTCGGTATCGCTGATACAGCCGATACACAGCTTTCCCCTCATATCCGTAGCGTCCTGTTCAAACTTTGTTCTGAACGGTGAGTTTTCAATACTGTGGATAGCACGCTGAAAGCCTCTGTCGGGGCTGTATGCGGTCATACCGCCTCTGCGTGTTCCGAGGTGGGAGTGATAGTCTGTTCCGAAGAAAACATCGGTTATGCAGTCGTTGTTTGACGCCGCACCGAAAAATCCACCCATATATTATCCTGCCTTTTCCTGTTAGATTCTTTTCTGTTTACGGGATTATTCGCCCATAAGACGCTTCATAATTTCAGCGTAAGCGTCTTCAACACCGCCCATATCACGACGGAAACGATCCTTGTCAAGCTTCTCGTGAGTTGTGCTGTCCCAGAAACGACAGGTGTCGGGAGAAATCTCGTCGGCAAGAATTATTGTGCCGTCTGAGGTCTTACCGAATTCAATCTTGAAGTCGATAAGGTCGATGTTGAGCTTCTTGAAGAAGTCGAGCATAAATTCATTTACCTTGAAAGCGTACTTTGAGATAAGGTCGATTTCTTCCTTTGTTGCAAGACCGAGTGCAAGCGCATAGTAGTCGTTGATGAAAGGATCGCCCAGATCGTCATTCTTGTAGCTGAATTCAAGTGTGGGGCAGAGGAGCTTTGTGCCTTCCTCGATGCCGAGCTTCTTTGAGAAACTGCCTGCGGCTACGTTTCTTACGATTACTTCGAGGGGAACGATAGAAACCTTTTTAACGAGTGTTTCTCTGTCGTTCAGCTCTTTAACAAGGTGAGTGGGAACACCTGCTTTTTCAAGCAGACCGAACATATAGTTCGTCATTTTGTTGTTGATAACGCCCTTACCTGAGATAGTGCCTTTCTTGAGGCCGTTGAATGCTGTTGCATCATCCTTGTAGGATACGATAACAAGGTCGGGATCATCGGTTGCAAATACCTTCTTTGCCTTTCCTTCGTAAAGCTGTTCTTTCTTTTCCATTTTGTTTATCCTTTCTTCAGCGGCTGTGCCGTATTTATTGATTACATTATATATAGTACACCGATCAAAGCTCGGCAAGTACCTGCTCCATTTTTTTGTCAGCCTCAAGAACCTTTGCAGTCTGTGCTGCACGGTATGCCTTCATCTTTTCCATAAGGGCATCGTCTGATACCGCAAGGATCTGTACGGCGAGGAATGCCGCATTTGCCGCACCGTCAATAGCTACTGTAGCAACGGGAACTCCGGCGGGCATCTGTACTGTAGACAGAAGTGCGTCTATGCCCTCAAGTGCGCTTGCTTTTATCGGGATGCCGATAACGGGCAGGGGAGTCTGACCTGCGATAGCTCCGGCAAGGTGAGCGGCTTTGCCTGCGGCGGCAATGATAACGCCTGTGCCGTTCTTCTCGGCATTTCTTGCAAACTCGGAAACCTCTGCGGCGCAACGGTGAGCGGAGAGAACACGAAGCTCTGTAGGAACTCCGAAGTCCTTAAGCACCTGAGCCGCTTTTTTTACGATAGGCAGATCGGAATCGCTGCCCATTACTATGGCTACTTTTTTCATTTACGAACATCCTTTCAGAAAATAAATAAAGCTGTGTAATCCAATTGCACAGCTTAAAAAATACACTTATTCTTATAATACGGCGTAGAAAAAGACATATATGAAAATTTACCGAGGCTTATCAAAGCTGTTGTAAGCTGTATTTTATTCATAGATCTCATGCTTTCCCTCCGTACTTGTTACTATATCATTTTACCTTATTTTAATAACAAATTCAAGTGCTAAAGCAGAAAATCTCTTAAATTGTGCTTTTTCAACAATAGCGGCGCTTTGTTTTTGTGCTATATGTACATTAATTACTTTACAAACTTTCTGTGAGCTAAATTAGCATAAAATCGTTTACACGACGTTACAATTAAAGAATTTTCGATTATAGAGCGGAAAATAGAGAAAATCAGTAATCAAGTTGCGACCGAATTGTTACAAAAATGTAACAGATTTTTGTGCATGATGACGGAAAAGTGCCAAAAAAACATTTTTTGTAATCGTTTACGGTAAAAAAACACAATTACGGGCTTAAAATGCTTGCAAATTTGTGAAATCTGTGATATGATTATGTCAACGAGGAAAAAGTGAACAAAACTTTTGACAAGCTACAGGTCTTTTTAGTGAATTATCCATTGTTACATATACGGCAGTATATACCGTTATGTCACAGGAGCTTCAACCGGAAGCCTGTTCTTACCGGGGATTGTTTATGGCTCCTCTTTAATGAGGCCGCAAGGTCAGGCAGTGAAAGCGATAGCTATTCACAACAATGAATACTTCTGGAGGAATTACCAATGAAGAAAAGAATTTTAGCAGCTGTATTAGCATCTGCATCAATTCTGGGCGCAGTAGCAGGCTGCACAAGCAACGCTACAAGCTCAGCAGGATCTTCTACAACAGATTCGAGCAAGACTGAAAACTCAAGCAAGACTGAAGACTCAAGCAAGACTGATGATTCAAGCAACGCAGGAACTTCCGATAAGTTCACACTTAAGGAAGGCGAAGGCAAGACTCTTAACATCGCTGTATGGAACGAAGAGTTCAAGAACTACTTTGACAAGTACATAAAGGCTAAGATGCCCGAGGGCGTTACAGTTAATTTCAAGATCACTGAAAACAAGGACAATGCTTATCAGAACAAGCTTGATGAAGACCTTCCCAAGAACGAAGCTGCATCTGCTGACGACAAGATCGATATGTTCTTATTCGAAGCTGACTACGCTCTCAAGTATGTTAACTCAGAGTACACACTTGATGTTAAGTCACTCGGTCTTACTGACGAAGATCTTTCAGGTATGTATCAGTATACAAAGGACGTTGCCACAACTCAGGATGGTTCAAAGGTACTGAAGGGTGTTTCATGGCAGGCAACTCCCGGTCTGTATGCTTACAGACGTTCAATTGCTAAGGACGTTCTCGGCACAGATGATCCCGCGAAGGTACAGGAAGCTCTCGCTGACTGGACAAAGTTTGACGAAGTAGCTGCTAAGGCTGCTGACAAGGGTTACAAGATGCTCTCAGGTTATGATGATGCATACAGAACCTTCTCAAACAACGTTTCTGCTCCTTGGGTAAACGACAACAAGGAAATCATCGTTGATGATAACATCATGAAGTGGGTTGACCAGACTAAGACATACACAGACAAGGGTTACAACAACAAGACTTCTCTTTGGTCTGATGCTTGGGCTGCTGACCAGGGTCCCGACGGTAAGGTATTTGGCTTCTTCTACTCAACATGGGGCATCAACTTCACTCTTGCAGGTAACTCACTTGCAGTTAAGGAAAAAGACGGCGGTAAGCTCGAAGTAGGCAACGGCGGTTACGGTGACTGGGCAGTTTGCTACGGTCCTCAGGCTTACTTCTGGGGCGGTACTTGGATGGCAGCTGCAAAGGGCACAGACAACGCTGCATTAGTTGGCGACGTTCTGAAGGCATTCTGCTGCGACAAGGACTTCGGCGTTCAGTTCACAAAGGATACACAGGACTACTACAACAACGAAGCTGCAATGAAGGAACTCGCTTCTTCTGACTTCAAGTCAGCCTTCTTAGGCGGTCAGAACCACATCGCACTGTTCGTTGAAACAGCTCCCAAGATCGACATGAGCAAGATTTCTGTCTACGACCAGGGTCTTAACGAGACATTCCAGGCTAAGTTCAAGGAATACTTCGACGGTACTGTTGATAAGGATACAGCACTCAAGAACTTCTATGAGGCTGCTATTGTTAAGTATCCTGAGCTCAAGAAGCCCGCTAACGCATAATAAAGGCTTTGTGGCTTAAACAATATTGACCTTCATCTTGACTGCGGGTTCTGTGAATTCGCAGTCAAGTATGTTAATGGGGCGAATTACGGATGTTTCCGCCTTATTAACATACTTGACTGCTCAAGATGGAGAATATACCGAGATTTTTATAAGGAGTGTTTTTATGGCTCAGGCATTTAATGCAGGAAATGTGCCGGTAAAAGCCAGAAAAGGACAAATCGGGAAATATAAAAAATGGGGCTACATATTTATGCTCCCGTTCATATTAGTTTTCCTTGTTTTCCAGGCTTGGCCGCTTATTCAGACTTTCTATTACAGTATGTTCAAATACTTCAAGTCGGGTCTTAGTTGGATAGGACCGGAGTTTGTCGGATTTGATAACTTTGTGGCAATTTTTGATATGAGTTCAGGTAACAATATACTTGCACTCACATGGAATACGCTTATCATGTGGGTACTGGGATTTGTTCCGCAGATAATCATTTCATTACTTTTTGCTTACTGGTTTACTAATGTAAGACTTCGTTTAAGATGTCTTGGATTCTTCAAAACTGTAATGTATATGCCTAACCTTATCATGGCATCTGCATTTGCAATGCTGATATTCTCAATATTCTCCGATATCGGACCTATCAACGAGCTTATCAAGCACACTACCGGCGGCGAGGCTTTCAGATTTCTCAGCTATACGGGCAGTACGATGGGACTTGTAGCGTTCATGAACTTCATTATGTGGTTCGGTAACACGACAATTCTGCTGATGGCGGCAATGATGGGTATCAACGAATCTGTTATTGAGGCTGCTGAAATCGACGGTGCAAGCAGCTCACAGATATTCTGGAAGATAACTCTTCCTCTTATCAGACCTATACTCGTATACGTTATGATCACTTCGCTGATCGGCGGTCTTCAGATGTTCGATGTACCGCAGATCCTTACCGGCGGTCAGGGAGGCCCGAATAACACTACCAAGACGCTTATCATGTATTTGAACGAACAGATCGGTACATCTAAGAACTATGGTATGGCAGGTGCGCTTTCAGTAATTATATTCATTGTATGTGCGGCACTCAGCCTGGTTGTTTACTACTTCTTTGCTGCTGACAGAAGCAACAAGAAGTCTAAAAAAGGAGGTAAGTAAGTATCATGGCAAAAAAGGAAAAGGTACTTGAACATACCTCAGCACTTCAGCAGAACAGAACAGATCCGGATATGAAGGTAAAGCCTACGCTTATTATTCACAGAATAATCTGTTATATCGTTCTTGTCTTCTTCTCAATCCTGTGTTTGTTCTTCTTCTACATCCTGCTTGTTAACGCAAGCCGTTCACATTACGATATTATGTCCGGCTTCTCGTTCCTGCCGGGAAATCAATTTATCAATAACTTCCAGAGTGCGATTTCAAACTCAACGATACCTGTAGTAAACGGTGTTATCAACAGCTTGATTATCGCAGCGTGTACAGCGTTATTGTCGATTTATTTCTCGGCAATGACCGCATATGCAATTCATGTATATGACTTCAAAGGTAAGAAATTTATCTTTAACTTCATATTACTTATCATGACGATTCCTACACAGGTTTCTGCGCTCGGTTTCTTCAGTATGTGTACCGATTGGGGACTCAGAGATACATATATTCCTCTTATAGTTCCTGCTATTGCGGCACCTGCGGTGTTCTTCTTCATGATTCAGTACATGAAGAGCTCGCTTCCTATTGATATTATCGAGGCGGCAAGAATAGACGGTTCGGGCGAATTCAGAACATTCAACACGATCGTTCTTCCTATGCTGAAGCCTGCTCTTGCAGTACAGGCAATATTCAGCTTCGTTGCATCATGGAACAACTACTTCCTTCCTTCGTTGATCATTGATACATCAACAAAGAAGACAATGCCTATCATGATCGCACAGCTTCGTTCGGCTGACTTCTTAAAGTTTGATATGGGTCAGGTTTATATGTTCATTTTCATAGCAATCATACCTGTTATCATCGTTTATTTCTGCTTATCGAAATTCATCATCGCCGGTGTTTCACTCGGTGGTGTAAAGGAATAAGACAATTTTGGGTTAATATATTTTATACAGAAACGGCATCGGAAATTTTCCGGTGCCGTTTTGCCGTATATAATGCCGTTGCAACAGTGCGGTATTTGCTTTACAGTGAATTGGCTAAGAGTGAAGCATAAGAAAATCCCCTGTTAATCGCTTAACAGGGGATCGGAGTATATTCGGTTATGGATTAGCCAAGTCTTGCTTCGAGATCAGCGAGTTCCTGCTTTAAACCGTCGGGGAGCTTGTCACCGAACTGCTTGTAGAATTCCTTCATCTCTTCTACTTCCTTCTTCCAGAGGTCTCTGTCAACTGCGAGCAGCTTGTCTTCAACTTCTGATGTAACCTCATCCTCGATACCCTTGAGGTTGATGTCACCCTTCTTAGGAAGGTAGCCGATAGGAGTCTTTTCAGCGTCGATTGTACCTTCACATCTCTTGATGATCCAGTCGAGAACTCTCATGTTGTCGCCGAAACCGGGCCAGATGAAGTTGCCGTTCTCGTCCTGCTTGAACCAGTTAACGTTGAAAATCTTAGGAGCCTTGTCACCGAGCTTCTTGCCCATATCAAGCCAGTGTGCCCAGTAATCAGCCATGTGGTAGCCGCAGAAGGGCTTCATAGCCATAGGATCGTGACGGAGTACGCCTACTGCACCTGTAGCAGCTGCTGTTGTTTCAGAAGAAACTGCAGAGCCTACATATGTGCCGTGCTGCCAGCTGAATGACTGGTAAACCAGAGGAGTTGTAGCTGCACGTCTGCCGCCGAAGATGATAGCTGAGATCGGAACACCCTGGGGGTTGTTGAACTCAGGTGAAATGCAGGGGCAGTTCTGAGCGGGAGCTGTGAAACGTGAGTTAGGATGAGCGAGCTTGTTGCCTGCTGCTGTATATTCCTTACCGTTAACCTTGTTGCCCTTCCAGTCTGTTGCATTCTCGGGAGGATTCTTGTCAAGACCTTCCCACCAAGCTGTCATATCATCATTGTTGATAGCAACGTTTGTGAAGATTGTATTTTTTCTTGTAGATGCAAGTGCGTTGTAGTTGCTCTTTGCGTTTGTACCGGGAGCAACGCCGAAGAAGCCGTTCTCGGGGTTGATAGCGTAAAGTCTGCCATCGGGACCCTGCTTCATCCATGCAATATCGTCACCTACTGTGAATACTTCATAGCCTGCCTTCTTGTATCCCTCGGGAGGAATAAGCATAGCGAGGTTTGTTTTACCGCAAGCTGAGGGGAATGCTGCTGTGATATACTTGATGTCGCCATCGGGCTTCTTAACGCCGAGGATAAGCATATGTTCAGCCATCCAGCCTTCCTTCCAGCCCTGGTAAGAAGCGATACGGAGTGCGAAGCACTTCTTGCCGAGCAGTACGTTACCGCCGTAAGCTGAGTTGATAGACCAGATTGTGTTGTCTTCAGGGAACTGAACGATGTATCTCTTTTCGGGATCAACGTCAGCCTTTGAGTGAAGGCATCTTACGAAGTCGTTGGAGTCATCGGGCAGGTTCTTGAAAGCCTGTGCACCCATTCTTGTCATAATGTCCATGTTGAGTACAACATAGATAGAGTCTGTCAGCTCAACACCAACCTTAGCGATAGGTGAGCCGATAGGACCCATTGAGTAGGGGATAACGTACATTGTACGACCCTTCATAACGCCGTCGTAGAGCTTTGTCAGCTTAGCGTACATTTCCTTAGGATCCATCCAGTTGTTTGTAGGACCTGCATTCTCCTTCTCTCTTGAGCAGATGAATGTTCTGTCTTCTACACGGGCAACGTCGTTTTCAGCTGTTCTGTGATATAAGCAGCCGGGGAGCTTTTCCTGGTTGAGCTCAATCATCTCGCCTGTTGCGATAGCCTCGTCACGAAGCGCCTTGAGCTGCTCCTCGCTGCCATCGATCCATACAACCTTGTCGGGCTGTGTGAGGGCTTTCATTTCTTCAACCCACTTTAAAACATTCTGATTCTTTGTCATAACCGATTGTTCTCCTTTTCTTTATTTTATCAGCTTATGCTGATGAAAGTCATTCGGTAGGGAATTACCGATACGGTTCATCGTACCTTGTTCCCCATTTACTATTATAAACTATTTTTTGCAATAGGTCAATAGCGAAATTGCAAAAACAGCAAAAAAATTGCACAAAGTAAGCGTTATATAACCGTCTTTATTTTACAGCATCTAAAACTCCCGAATCCGGCTGTATAAAACAAAGTAAGTATAGTCAACGCACACCTTGTGCTTTTAATTTTACTATTTTAATATCTACTGATTTTAAAGGAATTAAATGTCAGCTTTAACTTCCTTGCGAAGCAGTATTATCGCAAGAAGGTTCGGTATTGCCATAAGGCCGTTGAAAAGATCGGATACGTCCCATACGACTGTCGCCTGAATCACTGCGCCCACGAAAGCGGTAACAATGAAAATTGCAAGATATACGCCTACCCACTTCTTAGTGAAAAGGTAAACGAAACAGCTTCTGCCGTATATCCACCAGCCTGTAACGGTTGTTATCGCAAAGATGAATGTTGCGATGCTGAGGAATGCACCGGCAAAGTCACCGAGTCCGTCCTGGAATGCTATCAGCGCCATATCAAAACCAACGCTTGATTTCTGATCTGCACCGCTTGAAAGAATGCAGAGTGCTGTCATAGTGCAGATAATGATAGTATCAATGAAAACCGAAAGCATTGCCCACATACCTTGCGTATGGTGCTTGTCGGCGCTTGAGTTTGCATTAATCATTACTGAGGAGCCAAGACCGGCTTCGTTTGAGAATACGCCACGTTTTACGCCCCACTTCATAGCCTCGAGCATTACAACACCGACAGTTCCTCCGCCTACAGCCTTGAATGAAAAGGCTTCTGTGAAAATGCGCGCGAATACAGAAGGAACATTTTCAATGTTCATTATAATTACAGCAAAACAGCCGAGCAGATAACCGCCTGCGGCTATCGGAATTACCCACGATGTAACTTTACTGAGGCGGTGTATGCCTCCGGGTGCTATTGCGGCAATTACTGCGGCACAAAGGATTCCCGATACCCACAGAGGCACTCCAAGACAGTTCTGAAGCGCCATCGAAGCGGAATTCACCTGAGCCATATTGCCTATACCGAAGCTGGCACCTATACAGCAGACAGCGAACATTCCCGCAAAGAACGCACCGAGTTTTTTGCCGCCGAATGCTTTTCTTATGTAGGCGAACGGTACGCCGCCCGTAAGGCCGTCCGATTGCACGGTTCTGTATTTTGCACCGAGATAGTTTTCGGCAAAACTGGTAGCCATACCGAGAAGTGCGGAGATCCACATCCAGAATATTGCACCTGCACCGCCAAAAGCAATAGCGCTTCCTATTGCGATAATATTTCCTGTTCCTACTGTTGCACCGAGTGCGGCGGTAAGGGTTCTGAAAGGCGAAACCTTCTTTCCGTCAGCCTCAGGCTGTTTTGTAAGGAGTGTACGCTTTATTATAGTAGGGAAGTGCAGTACCTGCAAGCATCTGGTTCTTATTGTGAAGATAATCCCTGAGCCTGCGAACAGTATAAGCACCGGTATGCCCCATACTATATTTTCGTTTATCCACTCTAATATTTCCATACTGACTTGTTCCTTTTCATCAAGCACAGACGTGGGAGCCTGTACGTTTTATATATTGATTGTATTCCCGAATATCGCCGATTATGACGGGAAAACTTCACATCACGATATAATCTTGGCATTTCAGGGTAATTTTCAATTAAAAATAGTATATAAAAAAAGTAAAATCTGATAAAATTTTGAATAGTTACTGCTTGTTAATAATTAAAAGCAAAAGTATAGAAGTCGAAAAATAACCCCTCCGGTTTTACCGGAGGGGCGTAAAAACCTATTCTATTCCGACTATTCAAAATTTTTGGGCTTTTAGATTATTTCGTGCGGATTATTCGCCGCAGTATTCCTTCTTGTAGTATTCAACAAGGCCTACGAGATCCTCGTAACGCTTCTTGGAGTTAGCAACAGCCTTATCGAACAGTACGTTAGCTCTTTCGGGGTTAGCACGCATAAGAGAGTTGTAACGAACTTCTCTCATCATGAATTCCTTGTAATCGCCTGTAGGAGCCTTGCTGTCGAGTGTGAACGGATTTGTTCCTGTAGGAGCAGCGGGGTTGAATCTGAACAGATGCCAGTAACCTGCCTGTACAGCTTCCTTTTCTACCTTCTGAGCGATTGTAAGGCCGCCCTTGATACCGTGGTTGATACAAGGAGCATAAGCGATAACCAGTGAAGGACCGTCATATGCTTCAGCTTCTGCGATTGCCTTTAAGCACTGGTTCATATCTGCACCCATTGAAACCTGAGCAACATATACATAACCGTACTTCATAGCGATACCGGAGAGATCCTTCTTCTTAACGTCCTTACCGGCTGCTGCGAACTGTGCAACTGCACCGATGTTTGTAGCCTTTGAAGCCTGTCCGCCTGTGTTGGAGTAAACTTCTGTATCGAATACGAATACATTTACATTCTTGCCTGATGCGAGAACGTGGTCAACACCGCCGTAACCGATATCGTATGCCCAGCCGTCGCCGCCGAATATCCAGTTGGACTTCTTAGCGAGGTAGTTCTTAGCCTTGAGAACTGCATTCTTTTCAGCGCAGTCGCAATCAAGAGCTTCAAGAGCAGCAACGAGATCCTTTGTAGCAGCAGCGTTTGCCTTACCGTCGTTAGCTGTTTCGAAGTATGTGTCGATCTTAGCCTTAACGTCAGCGTTTTCAGTCTTTTCAGCAATTGCCTTTAACTGACCCTGTGCTCTGTGTCTTAATGTATCCTGAGCGATGAACATACCAAGACCGTACTCAGCATTATCCTCGAACAGTGAGTTGCCCCAAGCGGGACCCTTGCCTTCCTTATTTACTGTATAAGGAGTTGAGGGAGCAGAGCCACCCCAGATTGATGAACAGCCTGTAGCGTTGGCAATGTACATTCTGTCGCCGAAGAGCTGTGTGATGAGCTTAGCGTAAGGAGTTTCACCACAGCCTGCGCAAGCGCCTGAGAATTCGAGCAGGGGCTGCTTGAACTGTGAACCCTTAACTGTTGTTTCCTTGAACTTCTCGTGAACCTCGGGCTTGTCGGCTACTTCCTTAACAGCGTAGTCGAACATGGGCTGTTCGTTCATCTGAGAATCAAGTGACTTCATAACGAGTGCCTTGTTCTTAGAGGGGCAAACCTGTGCGCAAACGCCGCAGCCTGTGCAGTCGAGAACAGAAGTTACCATAGCGAACTTCATGCCGGGAAGACCCATAGCGTCCTTCATCTTTGCACCTGCAGGAGCCTTAGCAGCTTCTTCTTCGGAAAGAATTACGGGACGGATAACTGCGTGAGGACAAACGAATGAACACTGGTTACATTCGATACAGTTCTCGGGAATCCACTCGGGAACGTCTACTGCGATACCACGCTTCTCATAAGCTGCGGAGCCCTGGGGGAATGTACCGTCAGCCATGCCTACGAATGTAGATACGGGGAGCTTGTCGCCTCTCTGAGCGTTAACGGGGATAAGGATATTGTTAACGAAATCAACGAGATCCTTTCTGTCACCTGTAGCTGTGTGAACGGGAAGTGTACCCTCAGCGTCAGCCCAAGATGCAGGAACGTCAACCTTGATAACCTCGCCTGCGCCCTTTTCGATTGCGGCGTAGTTCATTTTAACAATGTCGTCACCCTTCTTAGCGAATGACTTGTAAGCAGCCTTCTTCATATATTCGATAGCATCTTCAGCGGGGATGATGTTAGCGATTGAGAAGAATGCAGACTGTAATACAGTATTTGTCTTGTTGCCAAGACCGATATCCTTAGCTACCTTGATAGCGTTGATGATGTAGAAGTTGATGTTGTTCTTAGCAATGTATGCCTTAACAGGAGCGGGGAGCTTCTCGTCAAGCTCGTCAACTGTCCACTGGCAGTTGAGCAGGAATGAACCGCCGGGTACAACGTCCTCAACCATATCGTACTTGTCGATGTATGAGGGGTTGTGGCAAGCTACGAAGTTAGCCTTGTTTACAAAGTAAGTTGACTTGATAGGAGACTTACCGAAACGAAGGTGAGAAATCGTAACACCGCCCGACTTCTTTGAGTCGTATGCGAAGTATGCCTGAGCATACATATCTGTGTGGTCACCGATAATCTTGATAGAGTTCTTGTTAGCACCGACAGTACCGTCTGAACCAAGACCCCAGAACTTACAGCAGGTTGTGCCTTCGGGAGTTGTGTTGGGGTTTTCACCGATGGGCAGTGAAAGGCCTGTAACGTCATCCTCGATACCGATTGTGAACCTGGGCTTTTCTGTGTTGTTGTATACTGCAATGATCTGAGCAGGGTTAGTATCCTTAGAACCAAGACCGTAACGACCTGTGAATACGGGTACATCCTGGAACTTGCCTGCCTGCTTGAGAGCTGCAACAACGTCGAGGTATAAGGGTTCGCCGAGTGCGCCGGGTTCCTTTGTTCTGTCAAGAACTGTAATCTTCTTAACAGTTTCGGGAATAGCAGATACGAAAGCGTCAACGCTGAAGGGTCTGTAAAGTCTAACCTTAACAAGACCAACCTTCTTGCCCTGAGCTAACATATAGTCGATTGTTTCTTCGATAGTATCGCAAACAGAGCCCATAGCGATGATTACCTGCTCAGCATCGGGAGCACCGTAGTAGTTGAACAGCTTGTAATCTGTACCGATCTCAGCATTTACCTTGTCCATGTACTTCTGTACGATAGCGGGTGTAGCTTCATAGTACTTGTTGCTTGCTTCTCTTGCCTGGAAGAAGATGTCGGGGTTCTGAGCTGTGCCGTGCAGAACGGGCTTCTCAGGATTGAGAGCTCTGTTTCTGAAAGCGTCTACAGCTTCGTGGTCGAGCATCTTGTCGAGTGTTTCATAGTCCCATACTTCAATCTTCTGGATTTCGTGTGATGTTCTGAAACCGTCGAAGAAGTGAAGGAAAGGAACTCTTGCCTCGTATGTTGAAAGGTGAGCTACAGCACCGAGATCCATAACTTCCTGAGGGTTAGTGGAGCAGAGCATAGCATAGCCTGTCTGACGGCAAGCGTAGATATCGCTGTGATCACCGAAAATAGAAAGTGCGTGTGTTGCAAGAGCACGAGCGGAAACATGAATAACGCTGGGCAGTAATTCACCTGCAATTTTATACATATTGGGGATCATGAGCAGTAAGCCCTGTGATGCTGTGTAAGTTGTAGTACATGCACCTGCTGCGAGAGAGCCGTGAACTGCGCCTGCTGCGCCGGCTTCTGACTGCATTTCTACTACCTTTACTTCCTGTCCGAAAATGTTCTTTCTTCCGGCTGTTGACCAGGAATCTGTTACTTCAGCCATTACTGAAGATGGTGTAATGGGGTAAATCGCTGCAACGTCAGTAAACGCATAAGACACGTGACCTGCGGCGTTGTTACCGTCCATAGTAAGTTTTTGTCTTCCCATGGGAATCGTCCTCCTTTGTTTTTGCATACGGTCATACCAAGACGTATGCTTTCAACTTAGTATTATATCATAATCGTTCCGGAATGTAAACCTCTAAAAGTGAAAATTTTCAGAATTTTTTAGTTTCCTGTACAATTTTTTTGAGTCAGCTTAAGCTAACCCAATGTAACTGTCTTTGAAAGAATGTTTTCCGCCGGCAACGCAAAATATGCTCTGTATAAGATATGACAGGCGTATTTCCGCTATCTGTGCGGTGAAGGCGGCTGTGCCGCTGTGAGCGGATATCTGTTGTTTCGATAATCTTTGTGAAAAGTAAGAAAAAATTTCCCGCTCCTCCTTGAAATAATCGTCGTTTAATGATACAATATTATATATAAACTTACTATGAAATTCGCTGCAACAGCAGTTATAGGAACGGAGCAGAAAAATTGATCCAGTATTTAAAGGATATCTGGGAGAATATACAGAGTGTTTTTGCAACAATGGGACTTGTTGATTATCTTGATATTCTCCTTCTTGCCTATCTCATATATAAAGGCATTAAAATCATCAAGGAAACACGGGCGGAGCAGCTTATCAAAGGTATAATTCTGCTTGCTATACTTTTCTTTGTTGTAAACCAGTTTCAGCTGAAGGCGATGAAGGTTATAATAGAAACCTTCCTCAATGTCGGAATTATCGCTATACTTATTGTATTCCAGCCTGAGCTTCGCCGTGTGCTTGAAAAAATGGGACGAACCACAAAGGTGAAAAAGCTGGCTCTTAATTTTGAAAGTAAGACGGATGCGGCGACCGCCGACATACATAACTGTATAGAGGCTGTCTGTACGGCTTGCGAACAGCTTTCGCAGACCGCTACGGGCGCACTTATCGTATTCGAGCGTGAAACAAAGCTCGGTGAGCAGATAGACACCGGTACGATAATCAACGCAACGCCAAGCCCTGAGCTTTTCGGTAATATATTTTTCCCGAACACGCCGCTGCACGACGGTGCGGTGATAATCCGTGACAGCAAGGTATATGCCGCAGGATGCTTCCTGCCTAAGCCTCAGAAGGAAGAACTGATTTCAAAGGCTCTCGGCTCACGTCACAGAGCGGCTATCGGTATGAGCGAGGTTTCGGATGCGGTGATAGTTGTTGTTTCAGAAGAAACCGGTACTATATCTATAGCCGAAAACGGAAGTCTTACACGCTTTTACAATAAGGATACACTGCGAAAGCTGCTTACAGCAAAGTTGATTCCCGAAAAGCCCGAAGCAAAGAAGATGAAGGATAAGGCTTTAAAAAAGCATAAGAAAAACGCACCCGATGCGAAAAAAGAACAGGGGGCGGATAAATAATGAATGAATGGATAAAGAGCTTTTTACAGAATTTTGTAAAGAATCTTAAGAATATTATATTTGCGCTGATTATTGCAATCATTGTATGGTTTGCAATCTCGATGCAGATATTCCCCGATGTCACTACTCACATCAGCAATATTCCGGTTGAAGTCAAGGCTACGGAATATATGACGGAAAATGCGCTTTCCGTAACGAACAGTTATGTTGATAAGATAACCGTACAGGTAACAGGCAAAAGATATGAGGTAGGAAACCTTACTGCAAGCGATTTTACAGCCAGTGCGGATCTGTCGGCTATCACGGCGCCGGGTGAATATAAGGTAAAGGTTAACGTAACACCGGTAAAGGACAACAGCTGTACGGTTGACGATGAAGGTCTGAGCGTTAAGCTCAAGGTCGAAAAGACTGTATCAAAAACGTTCAGTATTTCCGACGGCAGTATGAAGGCTGTAGCTGAAGGCATTACCGCTACGGCGGGTATGAAGATAGACAGCGTTACCGCTGAGCCTTCGACTATAACGCTTACGGGCGACAGCACTGCAATAGACGCAGTGAAATCGGTCGAGATACGTTCTGTATTTGCAGGCGAAACCTCAGAGTCGGTGTCTTCAAAAGGTCAGATCGTTCTGCTTGGCAGTAACGGAGATATAATCGAAAATCCCGATATAAAATACGACAACGAAAGCTACACAGTGAATATAACGCTGTATAAGCAGAAAACGCTTCCTCTTACGGTACAGTTTACGAATGTTCCGTCAAACTTTGATTTAAGCAGTCTTAAGTACAGCATCTACCCCGAATCGCTAACTGTTTCTTCGCCCGACGATTCGCTTGATTCACAGGAGAAGTTCGAGATAGGAACGATAGATCTCAGTCAGCTTACGACCAAGTATTTGCAGAAGCTGACGCTTCCGATAGCTTTACCCGAAGGATATAAGAATATCAGCGGAAACACATCCGCTATGGTTTCCTTTGAGGATGCGGAGAATTACACGTTCCTCAGCTATACTGTCCAGAAGGATAATATCCGTATTATAAACGCACCGGACAATTTTGATGTCGATGTTCTTACAAACGAACTCAGCGTCAATGTTACGGGTCCGGCAGATGAAATAGCGGCGCTTGCGTCAAAGGATATTTATGCGACGGTTGATCTTATGGGAACTACGCTTACCGCAGGGCTTAAAGATGTGACTGCGGAATTCACGTTGCGTGGAACCAAGGTCAGAAGCTGGGTGACAGGAGAATACAAGGTATCTATACAGGTAACCGAGAGGGCAGAGGATACTGCAGATTAAAATCGGAACGGAGATGTTTTCTTGAATATTTCATTGCTTTCACAGGCGGTCGGTACGTCTACCGATCCGCTTGAGAATGCGCAGGAGCAGATAAAAGAAGCTGAAACGTTTTTCAATCAAATGATAAACGCTTTTGTAGGATATCTGCCTACGCTGATTGCGGCGGCGATAATACTGGTTGTCGGAATAGTTATTTCCAAGCTCGTGCTGAAAATGATGAGCAGGGGTATGAAACATGATGTTATCGACAAGACTGTTTCACGCTTTATTTATTCATTGGTCAGAATACTGCTTTATGCGCTGCTCGCTACTATTGTTCTTGCCGTTCTCGGCGTTCCGATGACTTCTATAATAGCTGTGATAGGTACGGCAGGCGTTGCCATCGGACTTGCGCTTCAGGACAGCCTTTCAAATATAGCGGGAGGATTCAGCATAATGCTCACAAAGCCGTTCAAGATCGGAGATTACATCAAAGTCGATGATGTCGAGGGTACGGTTGAAGCAATCAATATGTGGTACACCGAGCTTCATTCATATGATAATAAAGCTATCTTCTATCCCAACGGTCAGATAACATCAAAGAAGGTCACCAACTATACAGTGCTTGGAATAAGGCGTGTGGATATGGTATATACGATTTCTTACAATGCCGATTTCAGAAAGGCGATGGAGGTTCTCAAAAGCATCACAGACGCTCACGAGCTTATACTTAAAGAGCCTGAGCCGAAAATAAGGATAACCGAGCTTGCCGAGAGCGCTGTAAGAATAACCTGTTATCCGTGGGTAAAGGCTGAGGACTACTGGACGGTATACTTTGACCTTAACGAAGCGGTCAAGGAGCAGTTCGACCGGAACGGTATCGAGATACCCTATAATCAGCTTGATGTGCATCTGAAAAAAGACAATCAGGATGCCGCTGCTAAAAAATAAAGCAGGCAATAACGCTTTCGCAGAGCTGTCGCAGGCTCTGCGAATTGTTATATCGGACGATACACGGTAAGGAAAATTGATTTGCGAATAAGAAAAGGAGTTTTTTGTGGATAAGATACATCTGAAATCACCGTCAAACTGGATAAACGATCCCAACGGATTTATATATTATAAAGGTAAGTACCATTTGTTCTATCAGCATTTTCCCTATGCGCCGGTGTGGGGCAGAATGCACTGGGGACACGCTGTAAGCGACGATCTTGTTACATGGGAGCATAAGGGGATAGCTCTTTATCCTACCAAGAAAAATGACAGGAGCGGATGCTTCTCGGGCAGTGCGGTCGAGCATGACGGGAAAATGCACATTTTTTATACCGGCATAAATTATCGTGAGGAAGATCCCGAAAATATCAACTGCGCACTGAATTACGGCTTTATAGCGTCACAGATGAAGATTGTTTCGCAAGACGGATATACCTTTGATAATTTCAATGCGAAAACTACGATAATCCAACCTTTGCGTGACAGCACTTCAGGCTCGGAATCCGACACCAGAGATCCTAAGGTATGGCGTGGCAGTGATGCGTGGTATATGATAGTCGGAAGCACCTTTGACAATAACGGAAGATTCCTGTTTTTCAAAAGCGAAAATCTTGAAAACTGGGAATATGTGAATTATTGCGAAAAAAGAGGATTCGGCTGTATCTGGGAATGCCCGGATTATTTTGAAGTCAACGGTAAAGGCGTAGTAATCTTTTCGCCCATCGGAATACTTGATGATAATATGACGTATGATTCTGCGGCAATATGCTGTTTTGCGGATTTTGACGAAAAAAGCTGCAAAATGACTATGAGCGATGAATACAGTATGTTTGATTACGGCATAGACCTGTATGCACCGCAGAGCAATACTGACGAAAACGGCAGACGTGTAGTTGTTGCGTGGGCGAGAATGCCCGAAGCGGTAGGCGATAATGAGAATAAACGCATAGGTATGATGTGTATACCTCGTGTGGTTGACATAAGAAATAATCATATATATTTTTCACCTCACCCGAACATAAGAAAAGCCTTTTCAAAAAAGAGCGGCAAGCCCTCGCATAAATCGGGATATATGCTGAAAACAGCGATAAACAACGGGGAGAGCATAAATATCGGCGGTTATATAATCAGCCGTGAAGATGATACTATCATAACTGATCGTACAGCGGTTTTTATAAATGATAAAAATTACAGGCTTATTGCAAAAACACCTGTTGTGAAAGAGGGGAACAGGCTTGAAATCTATGTCGACAGCAATCTGATAGAAATATATATCAATGACGGGGAATATGTGCTGAGCAGTGTGGTTTACGGATTGTCGGATATAATTGAAGGCGGAGAATACGAGATTTTCGTAACGGAATAAATATCTGAAAGGGAATATATCATGGAAGAAAAGAACACAAATGTTTCGCAAACGGAAGAAAATCCGGAGCAGAACAGCCCTGAAATATCGGCTGATAATGAAAGCACGACTGAAGCGGCAAAAGACGGCGTTAAGACGGCAGTGCCTAAATGGCTTATCGTAATTATAGCGGCTATGACGGCAGTGATAATAGGGCTTTCGGTAACGCTTGCAGTGATTCTTGCGGGAGGGAAAACCGTCGATGAATCGTCATCATCACAGAGCGGCACATCCGCAGATAACAGCGAAAGCTCATCATTATCCCAAAGCACGCAGAGCGATACTTCGACAGACAGCTCGCAGGGCACTGTAACGGAAGACGGCATCATCCTGCAATATTCCGTAGATAATTCGTGGGGCGACGACGGCAATATGAATTACGGAGTTCAGTTTGGTATCACCAACAATACAAACAGCGGAATTTCGGGCTGGGAGCTGGTCGTTGAAATAGACGGTCTTAAAGGCTGTGAGGGCTGGAACGGCACATACAGTCAAAACGGAAATACGGTAACTGTGACAAATGCCGAATATAACGGGGATATTCAGCCAGGCTCCACTGTGGTTATCGGCTGTAATCTGAATACGGACAAAGAACTGAAAATAAACAGGGCAGAGCTTAACAAAACGCAGTGCGTTGTTAAAGCGGGAAATGTAAATCAGAATAATCAGAATAATCAGAATAATCAGAATAATCAGAATGCAAACGGTAATGGCACTTCCGAAGCAGATGTTGATGCACTGCTTGAAAGGAGCAAGGACGGCGAACAGGGTGACGACTGGCTTCATACGGACGGAAACAAAATTCTTGATAAAGACGGTAAGCAGGTGTGGCTTACAGGTGTGAACTGGTTTGGATATAATACCGGCACGAATACATTTGACGGCTTGTGGAACAGTGAGCTTAAGTCGTCCGTAAAGGCTATTGCCGATCACGGATTCAACCTTATCCGTGTGCCGATGTCGGCTGAGCTTATAAATTCGTGGGCGGCGGGAGAATATCCCAAGGCAAACTACAACAATGCCTACAACACAGAGCTTAACAGTATGAACAGCCTTCAGATATTCGATTATTTTCTGAAGCTGGCGGAAGCAAACGGCATTAAGGTTATGCCGGACATCCATTCCGCAGAAACAAATGCTTCAGGGCATACGGTGAATCTCTGGTATACCGACAAGGTAAGCGCAGAGGATTATTATAATGCGCTTGAGTGGATGGCGGAACGTTATAAGGATAATGATACGATAATAGCGTACGATCTCAAGAATGAGCCGCACGGCAAGCCCTATGAAGCGGATAAAGCGGCGATATGGAACGATTCCGATTCGGCTAACAACTGGAAATATGTTGCCGAAACTGCCGCATCAAGAATACTTGCCAAGAATCCGAATGTGCTTATAATGGTAGAGGGTACTGAGATATATCCGACAGATATTAAGAGCAACAAGGATTTCAGCTCGACAAATGACGATGATTACTATTTTAACTGGTGGGGCGGTAACCTCAGGGGCGTAAAGGATTTTCCTGTCAATCTCGGAAAATATCAGAACAAGCTGGTGTATTCTCCGCACGACTACGGTCCTACGGTTTATCAGCAGCCGTGGTTTGAGGGCGACTATGATTTTGACAGCCTTATGCGTGACTGCTGGCAGGACAACTGGTTCTTCATCTACAAGAACAATACCGCACCGCTTCTTATAGGAGAATGGGGCGGATTTATGAAGGAGCCTAATCTTAAATGGATGACCTGTATGCGCCGTCTGATAAGCGAGAACCATCTTAACCACACATTCTGGTGCTACAATGCCAATTCGGGCGATACGGGCGGACTTGTGCTTGATGATTTTTCAACGTGGGACGAAGAAAAGTACGCATTTGTAAAGGAGGTCCTGTGGCAGGAAAACGGCAAGTTCGTAGGTCTTGACCATAAGATCGCACTTGGTGAAAACGGTATCACGCTGAAGGATGCCAAGGGGCTTTAGAGCTTGATAAGCGATGAAATTTAAATGCCGATAACGTCATATTCATCCTTGCTAAAAGGGCAGGGATGGATATGATGTGAGGCAAATAATAAAATATGTATCTGCTTTACGGGACGTTTATTGTCACGAAATGGCGACAATTTTAAGCTGTAAAAGAAAATCGAAAAATTTTCAAAAAAGTCTTGACATTTCATTTTTATTGTGTTATAATATACAAGCGTCAATGAGATGCGTGCTTTTAAAGCAGTTAATGAATATGCGGGTGTAGTTCAATGGCTAGAATCCCAGCCTTCCAAGCTGGTTGTGTGGGTTCGATTCCCATCACCCGCTCCATAGTTTTCACGAAAGTGAAAACTTATTTATTTTGATAAATATGAAAATGCAGACCATGCGCCACTAGCTCAGCTGGATAGAGCAACCGCCTTCTAAGCGGTAGGTCACAGGTTCGAATCCTGTGTGGCGTGCCATTTATGGTGGGTGTAGCGTAGCTGGTTAACGCGTCGGATTGTGGTCCCGAAGATCGTGGGTTCGAGTCCCATCTCCCACCCCATATTTATTAAGAACGAATGCCGCCTGCGCTGGCTTATAGTGCCGGCGGCATTCGTTTATACTGGGATATAGCCAAGCGGTAAGGCAACGGACTTTGACTCCGTCACTCGTGGGTTCAAATCCCGCTATCCCAGCCAAATAGCGTTTAAACCGCATTGTTATGCGGTTTAATTTTTTAATGACCGAAATTTACACGAATAAGCGATGCTCCCGGCATAAAGTCGGGAGCTTTTGTTATTTAAGTTTATTTCCGCATTCGGTACATTCATCGGGAACATTTCCTTTTATGTAGCTTGCACCGCATTCTTTGCAATATACAATGTCATCTGCTGTCAGTTTTGAATGTGACTGTGTGTTGTTCTTTTGTGCTTTAGGAACTTTACGAGCCTTGACTTTGCTTACGATTTTTGCAATTGGGACAACAAAAATTGCTATTGGTGTTGCTGTAATCACAAGCACAAAAATAACAAATTTAAACGCTGTACTTTGCTCTCTGAAGCTCGGAATGCTTTGCAACACGGCGATTAGAGTAACTATAATCGCAAGACCAATCAAGATAGTTAATCCAGTGTAGACAATGCCGGTAATTGATGGCTTTTCGGGTATCGTTGTTGCTGTCACAAGATTTTTTATCAATAAATTCATATGATATGACCTCCCTTAAAATCCCAATTATTTATGATTATTATACCATCAAATTTGGAAAAATCAACACTTTTCGACAAAAACGTCCTGAAGCCATAATAGCCCCAGAGCGTTTTTTACTACGTGTTCGGAGGATAATCGCATCGTACGAATTCTTAGGTTATAAAACGAAATTGAAAGCAGTTGACAAGAGGAATTTATTATGCTATAATATTAAAGCTGTATTCGGATAATAGCAGTATCGAGGTGTAGCGCAGGTGGTAGCGCGCCTGCTTTGGGCAAAAAACGTGAGCGCTGCCGGTGGCAGAAAAAGCGAACGTTTTTAGGCGCAGCGGTCGGAATGTCGAGGCTCACTATTGAGCCGAAGAGATTACGGGAACCGCAAGAGGGCGGACAAAGCAGGGAAGAAAACAGAGATATAAGAAAAAAGTTGATATAAAAATATCGAGGTGTAGCGCAGGTGGTAGCGCGCCTGCTTTGGGAGCAGGATGCCGCAGGTTCGAGTCCTGTCACCTCGACCATAGCCCTTATAAACCGCATCGTTATGCGGTTTATTTTTTTACTGACCGTTTTCTGACCGTTTTGTTTCAAAAATTTTGTTGAGTATACCTACAGCACGTTCTTCTTCCTGCGGATATAGATGAGAATATGTGTTCCAAGTCATCTCAACATTGCTATGACCTAACCGCCTTGCTATCTCCTGTATATTGATGCCTTCGCTTGCAAGAAGAGATGCGTGGCTGTGTCTGAAATCGTGTAGCCGGATGTGTGGCAATCCTGCCTTATCTGCAAACTCAAAGCCCTTGTTGCATACAGTGCTATCTCTTATACAATCTATCCCTCCGCAGATACGATAACCTTCTGTAAATTTTTTGTCTTGCATTTGCCGTTGCTTCTGCTCTTTGAGGATAGTTTCAAGCGGAATCGGAATTTGTAGTGTGCGGATAGATGAGCTGTTCTTAGGTAACGTTTCAACCAATCTTCCGACTTTTTGATTTACACTTCTTGATATGCTGAGTGTATTCCCTTTTATGTCAGACCATTTCAGCGCATAAATTTCGCCTTTTCTTGCTCCTGTAAAGTATGCAATACAAAAGAAAACATAATAGCTCCATTCGTTTATAGTATCCCTTTCTTCTGCTTGTTCTCTTGCAACGGCAATGAATTTCTTAAACTGATCTGGCGTATAAAAATGAAGTTCCTCTTTGGGCAAGGCTTGCGTATCTTTTTTGAAATTTCCGACAATTGTCAGGTTGTTTTTTGAGATATATCCCATCTTAACGGCATAGTTAAGCATCTGCCTTAGCTCTGCGTAATAGTTTTGCTTTGTACTGATTGATACATCAATTTTAGCTATATCGTTTTTCCAAGCCTGCAAAGCCGGAACGGTCAGCTTATCGAGTTGTTTGTCTGCAAGATACGGCAACGTACCTTTTACAAGGCAGTTTTTAATAGGTACAAGTGATGTTGCTCTTACCTCATTCTCTTTTGCTAAGATGTACTCATCGTACAATTGCTGTACCGTCATCCTTGCCGTTGCAGGCTTTTCTTTGCCTACTTCATTGAGCAAGTCTTTTTCGACTTGTTTTGCTTCTGCAAGACCGTAAACGAGCTTTGCTCTGTTGTGTGGCTCGCCAAATTGGTCAAAGTAATTTATACGGACTCGATATTGTTGCAGACCATCCTTCTTGTTTTTTGTTTTTGTAATTGGCATATCACTTCTCCTTTGAATATATGATTTGCTCCCGGCATAAAGTCGGGAGCTTTTGTTTTTATTTATTTGATTTGCGGTCTACTAAATATATATCCGCATTTACACATACAAGGCTCTTCGCCTTTAGCATAAGCCTTACCACATTCTGGGCAGTACACAAGCTCGATGTTTGCACCTGTGCTGATGTGTGCTTTTTCGTATTTCTCAATCTTATCTTTAGCATATTCTTCTTTATATTTAATTTTATCAATTATTTTAACAATAGTTGCAACGATAATTCCTATTGGGAAGAACATTCCGGCTAAAGTACATAGTCCTCTTCTATTTCCGTCTTTTAATTTGTGCATAATTTTGCAAGAGTTCAACATAAAATACGGAAAAACAACTAAAAATGTGCCTGCACAAGTGCTAATAAATATGTAAATCCATTCATAAACTGGCTTACCTAAAAAGTACATATATATATCTCCTTATAAAGATTTGAAATTTGTTTACAATCGCTTGATTACAGCCACAGCCTTACCGAACCTTTTACTTTATTTTTCTTTGTTCTGCTTTTTACGCTCCTTGACTTCGGCTCTCCACAGAATTGCATCAACAATCTTGAAAATTACTACGGCAGGAACAATATAAAAGCCGAGCAAGACCGTTATTATTCTAAGTATAATACGCACAGGCTTGTTAACAAGTTTAAACAAATGACAACTGTTAAGAAGCAAAACCATTAACGCACCGACAATTAAACTGATTGCTATAGGTATCATCATAATTATCGTACCTTCAGTTGAGTGATAATCCATTGAAAAAACCTCCAAAACCTTTTTCTTTACATTATTACTCTTTTTGTAGAACAATTCAATAACAATTAATCAATTTTGTTGATGTGTACAAACAGTGGCAGGAAGTATTATGCAAAATAAACAAAGCCCACACAGCTAATAATAACCGTGTGGGCTTCTTTTATTCGCCGTTTACTGAGCGGCGATGCTCAATTTTTGCGACTGCTTCAACAATTTCTCGCCCGTGTTCATCCATTTGCATATACATCAGAGCGATGTTTGCGGCTTTTCTTTCGACTTCGTCTTTAGGTTTGACTTCCTTTGACTCTGTCCGACCGATTATGTAATCAATCGAAACGCCGTAATAGTCGGCAAGCGTTATAAGCATTTCTGAGTTTGGCTCTCTTGTTCCTTTTTCGTAATTAACGTATGTTGAATATGGGATTTTAAGTGCCTTTGCCACATCAGCCATTGACTTGCCTGAATCTATTCGCAGTTGCTTGAGTTTGGTCATTATATCACCTCCCTCCGCTATCTATTATTACACAAAATGAGTAATAAGTCAACACTCAATCACACAAATTCGCATAAATTTGTTCAATTTGAGTAATTTGCACAAATAACAGCTATCCAATTTGGATAAAATTGCGGCTTGATTTTTACTCGAAATGAGTATATAATGAAATTGTTCAAAACGAACAGATAAGATTATTCAAAAGGAGTGATTTTAATGGGAAAGCCTGCACTGCTTTATCCGAACATCGAAGCGGAACGAGCAAGAAGAGGATGGACGGTCGATGAATTGCTTGAGAAAATCAACGTGAAAAGTCGCAAAACATACTATAACTGGTGCAGAAGGGGAGAAATCCCTCTCAAGAAACTCAACAGCCTTGCTGATGTGCTTGAGTGTTCGCCAGATTATCTGCTTGGCTTCAAGCAGGACAAGCGAAAGGAGGAAACATGAGCGAAATCAGAGTACGCATACCGCAAGTGCAAAACGCAAGAGTGGCTCTTGCCATTTATTACAGCAAGTCGGAGATTGGCAATGCTGATATCAAGATGCTGTTCGGTAATATGGGACAAGAGCGGATAACGAAACTCAAAGCGGTTGCAAGAGAGCGGATGCGTGAAGAAAACTGCCCGACATACAATGCACGTTATGTCAACACAGAGTGTGCATTCGATGCGTGGGGCATCGATGTAAAAAGACTTACAAAAGGATTAGGCATCCTTGAGAAACTTGGATTGGAGATGAAAACGAATGAAGGCATATAAGGTAATCGCTTTCTGCGTTGCACAGTTCCTGCGTATATGGGTATCAGCAACAGTGTTTGTTGCTACATATGTGCCGATGTCAGCTTTAGCTTATGCCGAGCGTGGATACAAGGCAATCGGTGGCGAGATTATCCCACCAATAATACTCACGGCTGTTGCGTGGGTAGGTATGGGATGGCTCACAGAAACGTTATACAAGGAATACGTTGCTGAGATAAGGCTGATAAGAGCGGCAAAAGCAAATAGCCGAAAGGAGAAAACAGACGATGAACACAAGGGATAAGCTGTTACCGTGTACTTGTGGTGGTAACGGTGTGACGGTTGATGCAGAGCCGCCTGCGATTGTGTAAATGGAGGTTATGGTAAAAGATGAAACCGATTGAATTATGGCACGGTGATTGTCTTGAATTGATGAAAGATATTTCTGACGGCTCTGTTGATTTGGTGCTGGCTGACCCGCCGTATGGAACAACAGCTTGCAAATGGGATAGCGTTATTCCTTTTGAACCGATGTGGGAACAGTTGAAACGCATTGTAAAAAGAGGAGGTACAATTGTTCTCTTTGGTAGCGAGCCATTTTCAAGTCTTTTGAGGATAAGCAACATTGATTGGTATAAATACGATTGGGTTTGGGAAAAAGAGCAAAGCTCAAGCGGATTACAATCCAAAATTGCACCAATGAAAAAGCACGAAAATATAAGTGTGTTTTTCCAAGCACCAACTGATGATACAACAAACGCATATCAATCCTTGAAAGAGTATTTTCAATCCGAAAAAGAAAAAAGCGGATTAAATTCAAAGCAAATCAAAGAGCTGCTTGGAAACTATATGTCAAGTCATTATTTTACAAATGGATCGCAGTTTTGCATACCGTCTGAAGAAAACTATAAAAAATTGCAAAGCACGGGATTTTTTCAAGTGCCGTTTGAAGAAATAAGAAAGCAATATAAAGAAGATTGCCAAAACACATACAATCCACAAATGACAGAGGGAAAGGCATACAAGGGGCATTTCGCGCCCGGAGCAGAGGTACACGGAAAGGCAACCCATTATGTGAAAGATAATAGCGGAACAAGATACCCTACAAGTATTTTGAAATTCAACAGAGCAAAAGGACTGCACCCGACACAAAAACCCGTTGCCTTGCTTGAATACCTTATCCGTACATATACTAACAGCTGTGAAACCGTTCTTGACTTTACGATGGGTAGCGGAAGCACTGGCGTTGCTTGCGTAAACACTAACCACCGCTTTATCGGCATTGAACTTGATGAGGGATATTTCAACACCGCAAAAAAAAGAATTGAGGAAGCCTATGACGAGAGAACAAGCGGTTAAATTTCTGCTTGAACAGCCTGCAAAATTTGGTGCTAATGGCGGCACAGATACTGGAGCATAACATCGTATGCGGCGATTTTCTCAAGGAGTGGACAGATGGCAAAGAAAAGAGCAAAAAAAGAAGCCGTCCGAAGACGGCAAAAGAAAACGTACAAGACAAGTATAACACGAAAGGAAATTTTGTCAAGTGAAGTTAGGTAGTCTTTTTGACGGGAGCGGTGGATTTCCGCTCGGTGCAGTGCTTAATGGCATTGAGCCAGTGTGGGCATCAGAGATTGAACCGTTTCCCATCAGAGTAACAACAAGGCGGTTTCCGAATATGAAGCACTACGGAAATGTTGCTGAGATTGACGGTGGCAAGGTCGAGCCTGTCGACATCATCACATTCGGTAGCCCTTGCCAAGATATGAGCATTGCAGGGAAACGAGCAGGACTTGACGGCTCTCGATCAAATCTGTTTTATGAGGCTGTCAGAATAATCAAAGAAATGAGGAAATCGACAAATGGAATATATCCAAGATACGCTGTTTGGGAAAACGTTGCAGGAGCTTTCTCCAGTAACAAAGGAGAGGACTTCAGATGCGTTCTCGAAGCAATGTGCCGAATCTCAGATGAAGAAGTTTATGTGCCTTCGGCTGACAAGTGGCAACAGGCAGGATGCATCTTGGGGGGCATTACTCAGTTGCATGGCGAACATTCGATGCTCAGTATTGGGGAGTTCCCCAAAGAAGAAAACGTATCTACCTTGTCGCAGATTTTGCAGGGGAATGTGCCTCGGAAATACTTTTTAAGCCCGAAAGCGTGTCTTGGCATACTCCGAAGGTCTTCCAATCGAGGCAAACCGTTGCCGGATGTGCTACGGATTGCGTTAGAGCGGCAATCGCAGTAGAAAACCATCCGAATGACAGCAGAGTTAAATTATCTGAAGATGGCAACGTACAGGCTTTGACTTCCCGAATGGGTACAGGCGGTGGAAATGTGCTGTTGGTTTTGGAAACGCCGAAAAAGTTAAAAATCCGTTCGGGCTGTGAGGGCGGTGGCAAAGGAGCGTTGATTCAAGAAAACAAATCAGCAACGTTAGGGTGCAACAATGATCAAGTTTTGTTTTGCGTGGATCAAGGCGGAGGCAAGTCAGCTTGTAATGTTACGGAGAATTTATCTCCTACGCTGACTTGCACACACGGCGGTGAGCCTTGCGTTGCTTATGGTATTGACAGAGCAGCTTTCAATCAGGGTGTCAACGCTAAATATGATTTCAGCATCGAAGAAGAGCTGATGCCGACTATGGTTGCAAAAGGAGCGAACGCTTGTGCTTACGGATTTTATCCGCAGATGAAAGCTGAATCAATAGCTTTTGCTGAAGAAAAGAGCAATTGCATTGTAAACGGCACAAATCCCGGCTATCAAAACGGAGTGATAGATAATCACTACATAGTTCGCAGATTAACACCTACAGAATGTGCAAGGTTGCAAGGTTTTCCTGATTGGTGGTGCGATGGTCTTGAAAGCGAAAATCCATCCGAAGAAGAAATATCTTGGTGGGCAAATGCGTTTGAAACGCACAGAAAAGTTGTAGGCGAAAGCACTAAGCCGAAAACGAGAAATCAAATTATTAAATGGCTCAAGGATCCTCATAGCGACAGTGCAGAATACAAGATGTGGGGCAATGGTGTTGCTCTGCCGTGTGTTGATTATGTGCTGCGAGGAATAGTTGAGAACAAAAAGGAGGACAAAATGTCAATACCACAGATAACAGATGACGAGAAAGAGATACTTCAGAGTGCAATTGCATCCTACGGTGAGCGGACACAGGAAGATATGCTGTTTGAGGAAATGTCCGAGCTTGAGAAATCAATCTTAAAACTCAGACGGACAAAGTACACAGATGAAAGCAAACGCTCCGATGTAATCGAGGAGCTTGCAGATGTGTACATAATGGTAACGCAGATGTATATGCGTTTCTGCTGCACAAAGGAAGAAAAGGCTCTGTTCGGGGTCAATCTCCACAAGAAGATTGAGCGACTAAGCCAGTACATAGAGAGGGATTTCCAGTGAACGAGCAAGTTAAGAAAATGATAGACGGCGTAACGGACGATGAATTCCATTCTGCTCTGATTAAGGCTGTGTATAAACTGCTACGCATCGTGGACAGATTCGGCGATGCAGACGGCAAACGCTTGACGATGGAGTATCTGACAGCACTTGTTGTTGAGCAGATAGAATCCGACAGGATGACGGAGGTAACGATATGATAAGATGTGATATCTGCGGATGGGTAGGAAATCGTGAGGACAAGCTCAAGGTAAAGCAGGATGGCGGCGAATATCAAGGTATCCCGGTAACGTTTGAAACAAGCTGCTGTCCGAATTGTCACGGTGAAGATTTCACGGACTTGGATTTAACCGATGACGAAGACGATATGTAAGCGGTGCGGTGGCAACGGCAAGGAAAATTTCGTCCTCTGCCCGTTTTATAAATATGAGCCTATATGTATGGCTCATTGCTACAATGAATGCAAAAAGTTTGACAGAGCAAGCGGCAAGTGCTTGTTCTTGCAGAAGAAAACAGGAGGAAAATAAAATGGCAACAGCAAAGAAAACAGAAACGGTTGAAATCAAGCCGATAGAGATAAAGCAAGTGACACTGAGGATAGAGGGCGATACGCCTATCATTATGCATGCTTGGAGCGAGAAAGCAAAGAAGATGATGCTTGATGCTCAGATGGGGCTTGCAAAAGGCAAGAAGAAAGAAGCAAAGAATCCGATAGATGATTTCATTCAGTCAATGTACTGGTTGACCGACAAGCCCAAAGAAAGCACAGAAGAAGCCTTTATGCAGGCAATAAAGGACGGAGCAAGGTTCGGCTTTCCTGCTACATCGTTTAAACAGGCGGCAATCTCTGCAGCATACAGACTCGGATATGTCAAGGACAAGATGGGTTTGCGTGGTGCGTTCTTCATAAACGGCGATGAAAACGGAATGGTTGAAATTCATTCCGATGTGCCGATTATGCGTGAGGATATGGTCAAAATCGGTATGGGAACGGCTGACTTAAGATATCGTGGAGAATTCCGTAACTGGTGGGCAGAGCTTCATTTAACCTACAATGTCAACAGCGGATTCTCGCTTGAGAACATAATCAACGCTATCAACGCAGGCGGATACGCTTGTGGTGTAGGTGAATGGCGTGTTGAAAAAGACGGTCAGAACGGTGCGTTCCACGTTGTAGGTTAATTTTTAGGTAGTCGTGGTATGGCAGGCGTGGCACGGCACGGTATGGCAAGGTCAGTTTAGGTTAGGCAGGCGTGTTATGGCAAGCTAAGTAATGTTTCGGTATGCTGAGGTTCGGCAGGTGGGGTTAGGCTTGGCTCGGTGCGTTGTCGCTTGGTATGGCAGGTGAGGTGAGGTTAGGCAAGTCAAGGCAGGGTTCGTTCCGTTAAGGCGTGGCAGGTTAGGTGCGGCAAGGAGTGTTTGGGCGAGGTGCGTTAAGGCTCGGCAAGGCAGGCTTGGAAGCCTAATAATAATCAGGAGGTCAAATATGGTCTATGAATGGAAAGGAGCATCCCGAATAAAAGCGGATGCTCAGAAGGCAGGAGAGCTGTTTGAGCAGCTTGAAGCCGAGAATGACTTGACAGCGGCAAGAGTTGTCGAGGAAAGCAGAGCCGAAGATGCGGTTCTGCACGATGAGTTCGAGTGGAATGACTCGAAAGCGGCAAACAAGTACAGAGAAGGACAGGCAAGGCATCTCATAAATGCTATCACTATTGCAACAGTAAAAGCAGAAGATTGTGATAAGCCTATCCCGGTAAGAGCGTTTTTTAACGTATCAGCCGACAGCACTTACACAAGTGTAGTCAGCATCGCCAACAGTGCAGAAAAAACAGCAAATTTGGTGGCACAGGCGAAAAGAGAGTTAATTACATTCTCAAACAAGTACAACGCAATACGGAGCTATCTGAGCGGCGTTTTCGATGCAATCAAGGAGGTAACCGATGTCAAGAGTGATAGTTAAGACGGTAGGGTTGAACCGAGAGGATTGGCTCGAATATCGCCGTAAAGGTTTAGGAGGCTCGGATGCCTCGACAGTATGCGGTCTGAATCCGTACAGCAGTAAACTGACACTGTGGGCAGATAAGACAGGCAGACTTCCCGAAAAGGAAGATAGCGAGGCAATGAGAACAGGGCGTGATCTTGAACAGTATGTCGCATCACGTTTCGAAGAAGCTACAGGCAAGAGAGTACATCGCAGAAACGCTATGTTCGCTCACGATAAGTACGATTTCATCACAGCGAACGTTGACCGTGAGGTAGTTGGCGAAAACGCAGGGCTTGAATGCAAGACAACATCTGCGTATGCGAGAAGCGACTTTGAGAACGGCGAAATCCCACTAAATTACTTATGCCAGTGCAGGCATTATATGAACGTGATGGGATATGAGAAAATGTATCTCGCAGTGCTTGTAATGGGCAGAGCGTTTTACTGGTTCGAGATACCGTATGACAAAGCCGAAGGCGATGCTTTGCTGAAGATGGAAATTGACTTTTGGAATAAGTACATCGTTCCCGATGAGCGACCCGAAGCTGATGGCTCTGACTCAGCGGCAAGCACAATAAGAACATTGTGGCACACAGAGGTCGAAGAATCAGCTTGCTTACTCGGAGATGACACAAACTTTGATAGATATCTCAGCCTGCAGGAGCAGAAGAAAGCTATCGAAAAGGCAATGAACGAAGTAAAGCAGAACGCTATTCTGCATCTTGACGGTGCAGAAACAGGCTACACAAACAAATACAACATAAGCTACAAAGAGTCTTCACGCACAAGCGTTGACACTAAAGCTCTCAAGGAAAAATATCCGCAGGCATATGCGGATTGCTCAAAAACAACAAAAACAAGGACATTCAGATTATCTGAAAGAAAGGATGTTTAACAATGGCAAACACAGTTACAAACGCAAACGGCATAATCGCACAGGCAGCACAGGCACAGATGGAGGCAAGCAAGCCGAAGAAACCGGGTGCTATAATGCAGAGTCTGCTCGACAACGAGCAGACAAAGAAAATACTGCAGAATGCTCTGCACGAAAACGCAGATAGCTATGCGGCAAGCATTCTCGATCTGTACAACAGTGATAAGACTTTACAGCAGTGTCAGCCGAAACTTGTTTTCGGCGAGTGCTTAAAGGCGGTATCGCTTAAGCTGCCGATAAACAAGCAGTTAGGCTTTGCATATGTGGTAGCGTACAAGGGTATTCCTCAGTTCCAGATTGGCTACAAAGGCTTGATACAGCTTTGTATGCGTACAGGACAGTACAAGCATATCAATGCAGGAGAAGTCTACGAAGGCGAATATCAGGGCTACAGCAAGCTCACAGGAGAGCTTGATATCTCAGGCGAAAGAACAAGCGACAAGGTAATCGGCTACTTTGCATACCTTGAAACGCTTAACGGCTTTACACACAGTATGTATTGGACAAGGGAAGAAGTCGAAAGACACGCTAAGAAGTACAGTAAGAGTTACAGCTACAGTTCGTCCGCTTGGAAGACAGATTTTGATAAGATGGCGGTTAAGACGATGCTCAGAAATCTGCTGTCGCACTACGGATATATGTCCGTAGAGATGATGAATGCGTTCTCGGCTGAAGAACCGAAGAAGGCAACGGAGGAAACATCCGCACAGGATGACGATATCGTGGATGTAGATGCTACGATTGTTGACACGAACACAGGCGAAGTGACAGAGCAGGAGCTTTTCGACAATGACATATCGGTACAGAATTAAAGCAATTCCTCCGAGCAACAACAAGTTCATCGGTCGCAATGCCCCATGGGAATATCAGAAGGTCAAAAAGGAATGGGCGGACTTAGTCCGCTTTTCCTGCCGACCATATCCGAAACAGCCGATAGATAAGTCGGTTGTGCAGATTACATACTGCTTTCCGACAAAGGTACGGCATGATCCCGATAACTACAGCGGAAAGATGATACTTGACGGCTTGACTTCGGCAGGAATTATAGCGGATGACAGCTTCAGCCACATAACGCTGATGCTGAGGGCAAAGGTGGATAAACAGAATCCACACACAGAAATAACGATAACAGAGGTAGACGATTTATGTACAACAGAGTAACTATGATGGGCAGAATTGCAAATGATCTTGAAATCAAGACAACGCAATCGGGAACGAGTGTTCTCACATTCAGACTCGCCGTTGACCGTTCATACAAAGATGCGGACGGCAACAGAGATACCGACTTCTTTAATTTCGTTGCGTGGAGATCGAACGCAGACTTCATCGCTAAGTTTTTCGACAAAGGAAGATTGATTCTTCTTGATGCAGAAGCACAGAATAGAACGTATACCGACAAAAACGGCACTGAGAGGCTCGTCACAGAGTTTTTAGTGAACAGGGTATACTTTACTGGTGAGAAGGCAAACAACGCAAATACGGGGCATTCTACGCCGTCTACGGCGGTTGTGGCAAGCACTTCTGCTCCTGTATCTGCAAATTCAAGCAATCCTGACTTTAATGCTCCCGAAGATGACTATCCGTTCTGATGGTGATAAGCTATGGACAGACTTAAAGGCGGTTATATACGCTTACACAGGAAAATACTCGGTTGGCGGTGGTATTCCGATGAGGTTACGTTTCGAGTATTTCTGCATCTGTTGCTCACAGCAAATTATGAGCCTCAGACGTGGAGAGATAAAACGATTGAGCGAGGACAAGTGGTTACAAGTATCTCTCATTTGTGCCAAGATTTAGGCTACAGCCGAGATACAATCTACAAAGCACTAAAACGTCTTGAAGCATCAGGCGAAATACAACGCTCACCGAACGCTCGATATACGATTATCACTGTGATTAACTATGGTGACTACCAAGAAGACCGAACGCAAAACGAATGCTCACCGAACGCAGAACGAATGCAAGCCGAACGCAAACTGGACTCAATGGAAAAAAGTAAAAAAAGTAAAAAAATAAACACTACTACTACTACGAGCGGAGTTTGCGAGGAAAATCTTGTAAATCTGTACGGCAGAGAGCAAGTCGAGAGATACAAGAAAAGATTTATTGCTTGGAGCAAGAAGAACGGTGTCAGCAATATGGACTGCATCACTACCATAGGCGAGTGGATGATAAAAGACCGGGTAAAGAGAATCACAGAGGAAGAAAAGAATGCAGGATATGAAGACGATGACGGATGGAACAATACCGATGACTACAAGCGATGGTTGTCGGAATAATCACGGAGTCATCTACACAAGCAAAGAAATACTTGAGCTTGGCATACCAAGCTCTGATCCGATACCTGAGCCTAAGACTTGCAAGTATTGCGGTAAAACGCTGTATCACGAATGCATAGTGCTTGCAGGCAAGGCACTGGTATGGAGGCTGAACGAACCACAGAGATGCGATTGTGAGCAAAGCAAAGCATTCTGGGAGAGATGGGAAAAGAAACAAGAGGAACAGAAAAAAGCGGAAGCCGAGCGGCAAGCACAGGAAGAACGCAAGCAGAAGATTGACAGCATACTTGGTAAAAGCGGAATCAGACAGCGGTTTTTATCGAGAACGTTTGACAGCTTCAAGCTGACAAGCGAAAACGAGCAGGCTTATGACATCGCTGTTGAGTATGTACATAACTGGGATAAACACAAAGCGAACGGCGAAGGGCTTCTTTTCGAAGGCTCTTGCGGTACAGGCAAGACACATCTTGCTGTTGCAATATCGCTTGCACTGATACAGCAAGGTGTCCCGGTTGTTTGCAAAACATCAATCGATATGCTGTCGGATATCAAGCAGTGCTATCAAAAAGACAGCACGGTAAGCGAGGAAGAAGTTGTCGGCGTGTACAAGACGGTCGATCTGCTGACGATTGATGACTTGGGCAAGGAACAGGCTACAGAGTGGTCGGTATCTGTGCTGTATAACATCATCAACGAGCGATACGAAGCGATGCTTCCGACAATAATCACAACAAACTACAAGACATCGGCTTTGATAGACAGGCTCTCGGCAAAAGGTGACAAGGAAACGGCTTCGGCGATTGTCAGCAGATTTGTTGAGAGCAGCCACAGAGTGACGATGGCTTGGGAAGACTACAGGAGGAAACGATGAGAGAAATTTTATTTAGAGCGAAACTTGTAATCAGTGGAACGTGGGTGTATGGTGGCTTTGCCGGTGAGTGTGGTGGGTTTCCACAAATTGCATCCGAGAAGAGAGTAATGTACGCAGTTGCTCCCGAAACCGTAGGTCAGTACACAGGCTTGACAGATAAGAACGGCAAGAAGATTTTTGAGGGAGACATCGTTAAATGCACAGACACTAACGTTGATTGTGCTTTTACGGCGGTTGTACTTTTCGGAAATCCAAATGGCGAATATAATTGGGGCTTCCAGTTGATGAGAATTAGTGGAGCGAACGCAAACACGGATATTCTGCTTTGGGTAGATATGGAGGAAACAGGTGCGTTTATTGAGGTTATCGGCAACATCTACGATAATCTCGAGTTGATAGGAGGCGAAACGAATGGCTGAATATTTTGAAAAAGAAATCCTCAAGACTTGGGTAAAAGAGTTTATCACAACAAACCCATTGCTTTTGAAAGCTCTGGATTACACGCCATCCGCAGATGTAGAGCCAGTAAGGCACGGACATTGGGAAGCAGATGTTTGCGACAGAGTATCACTGGCAGGAAAATTAGAGAATTTTATCTGCTACAAATGCTCGGCTTGCGGAATGTTTAGCTGCCAAGAAACAAAATACTGCTACAATTGCGGAGCGAAGATGGACGAGGAGAACAGCGAATGAGCGTATGCTATCAATGCCCGAACAGGCATCCGAAATGCCACAGCGAGTGCGAGAAGTACATAGCAGAGAATGCTCGGAATGCATCTAACCGTGAGAAACGGCACAATATGAAGTGGCTCAATTTCTACAATTACGAAACGAGCATAAGGCTCAAAAGGCAAAGGAGGATAAGAAATGATTAAGATTGAAAACACAGAGGTTTACGGCTTCGAAGCGGCAATCAGAGGGATGAGAAATCCGATGAATAGTTGGGATAGAAGCGATAGTGACTGCAAAACAATCATTCGTGATAACGGAAAGTATGTCGAAGATTTTATCGGCAATAACGACTTAAAGCTGATGAAACAGCTTGCAAAGGCAGGATCGGTACACGCAAAGTACCGCAGGATGATAACTGTAACTTGTGACATAACCGCTCCAATGTTTTGGTGGGCTGAATATGACACATACAAAGTCGGAACGGTCAGAAACTCTTGCAGTAAGATGCACAAGATACACAGCGTAGAGCTTTTAAACGAGGATTTTTCCTGCGAGGGATGCAAGGAGGTTGGATTTGGGGCAATGCTTTGCTTTGTCACAGTGCAGAACACTTGCAACAATCTGAGAGAAAAATACAACGAAACCAAAGAGAAGAAATACTGGAGAGCGTTGATTGAGTTATTACCCGAAAGCTACAATCAGAGGGCAACGGTACAGCTTAACTACGAAGTGCTTGCAGGAATGTACCGTTGGCGAAAAGATCATAAACTTGATGAATGGCACACATTCTGCGAATGGGTAGAAAGTCTGCCGTACTCAGAGATAATCACAGGAGGAAACGAAAATGGAGAAAATTAATCACCCCGAACACTACAAAGGCAACAAGTACGAAGCAATAGATATCATCGATGACTATCAGCTTGGCTTTAATCTTGGCAATGCCGTCAAGTACATACTCCGAGCTGGCAAGAAAGGCGATACAGCCGAAGACTTGAAGAAGGCTAAGTGGTACATCGAACACGAGATATGCAAGCTGATGAACGAGCAGGAGGAGAAGAAAGAAAAAAACGGCGATTTTCACGCTTGCTATCAGTGCAACAAGTGCTTTAAAAGCGAATGCGTCTTTCAGCCGTGGAAAAACTGGAAAAACGATCCGACACTACTTACGAAAACTACTTGTGGTGCGTGGGAGGCAAAAAAATGAAATCACATATTGCAGGAAGCACAATGACAAGTAAAGCAAACGTACAGACGGCAATTGCACATAGCGAGATGCAACAAGTGGTCGCTGTGTACAGAATCTGCACGGCACTTGCTTTAAACAAGCTGTATGGCTTCGGAAACGAAAGGCTCAAGAAGTTTAACGAGGCTGTCGAAGAATCGCTTGTCGAGTTTGGCAGATACGCAGGCAGTACAGGCATAAGTAAGGCGAGAGGCTTTACAGACTTGGAAACAGGCGAAGAAATGCTGATGCAAGCAGTTAAAAGCAGGGGAATAGATATCGAGTATGCTCTCGGTATCAAGGCACTGGAGGTATGAAGTGGAACGGCAGAAAAAACAGCAGATGGCTCGTGTGATGGAGTGTCCGTTTTTTAAAGCAAGCGGAGATACAAGCGTTTACTGCAACGGCTTCGCTGCCGGGATAAACGCAAAATTCTCGTTTGAAACACGGACAGTGTGCAAAAGATGGGTAAAAAACGTTTGCAAAAGCAAGGGGCATTGCGGATTTGGTAGCTGTCCGTACTTCTTGCTGCTTGAAAAAATGTGTGACATGAAGTAAAAACGCCACATAAAATCTCTCACTGTGTTATACTTAGGAAAAACGCAGTGGGAGATTTTTATGGATGCAACAGTGATAAATGCTGTGATATCGGGATGCTTTTCCCTTGCAGGAGCATTAATCGGCATACTTGCAAGTGCGAAACTGACTACATACCGCATAGAACAGCTTGAAAAAAAGGTCGATAAGCACAATCAGGTTATCGACCGGGTTTATAAACTGGAACAGCGAGAAGCTGTAATCGATGAGGAAATCAAGGTGGCAAATCACAGAATTGCTGATCTTGAGGAAAGGGAAGTAAAATGAAGGTTAACTGGAAAAGAAAACTTACAAGCAGAAAGCTGTGGCTTGCGATTGCAGGCTTTGTTACTGGTCTGATTATCGCATTCGGCGGTGCAGAAGAAACTGCAAATACCGTGAGCGGATGCATAATGTCGGGAGCAGCAGTCATCGCTTATATCATCGGCGAAGGTCTTGCTGACAGCGGCAACGGAGGAAACAGCAATGGCTCTGAAAATTAAAGGCATAGATATCAGCAGAGCCCAGACGGATATAGACTTTGCCAAGATAAAAAAGGCAGGCGTTAAGTTTGTTATCCTCAGAGCAGGCATCGGATCGGACGAGGATACATACTTCCGCAGATACCTTAAGCAGTGCGAAAAGTACAAGATACCTTACGGCTGTTACTGGTATGTAAAAGCTGTAAAGAATGCCGAATTTCGCAAGGAAGTTAAAGCCTGCATAAATACGCTCAAAGGCTTGAAGCCGTCATATCCTGTGTTCTTCGATATGGAGGAGCAGGCACAGATCGACCATCTGACAAACGAAGAACGCACAGATATGGCAAAATACTTTTGTCAGATGGTCGAGAAAGCAGGCTTGCCATCGGGTATATACGCAAATCCATCTTGGTTTGAAACATACTACAACAAGTCTGAGCTTGTCGGTAAGTATGACATATGGCTTGCTCACTGGACAGGATCTCCCGACAATCCGAGCAGATATGACTATGGGCAGACAATGTGGCAGTGGGGCATAACAAGCATAGACAACAGAGATGTTGACGGCGATGTGTGTTTTATCAATTACCCGGCAAAGACGAGTTACTGGTATAAAACACGCACCACAAGTGCAGGAAATACTCAGAAGCCTTCTCAGACAACGCAGGATGCCTCTAAAATCAATTTTAGCATCGAGGTAGGGAAATATGTCACAGTAAAGCCTAACGCTGTTTTTAAGGGCAATATAAAGCCTCTGAGTTTTGTGTACAAAACTAAGTTTAGAGTGCAGGATGTGTCGAGTGATGGAGTCTATGCTCTTATCGGTCTTAACGGAGAGCCGACAGGATGGATGGATAAGAAGTATCTGACGGTAGTATCGGACACAAAAAAAGTGCCGACTCTTAAGGTCGGCGATAAGGTCAAGGTAACGCCGGGAGCGAAAACCTACAGCGGAGGTAGTCTTGCGGTCTTTGTCTATACTCAGACATACGAAGTAGTCCAAGTCGGAGCAAACGGCAAGAGCGACTACATAGTTATCGGACACGATGGACAGATCACAGCAGCAGTAAAGGCAGCAGATCTAAGAAAAGTATAAGAAATCCCCAACGGAGTTATGCTCTGTTGGGGATCTCTTTTATTTTACCTTGTGTACTGTTGTGACAATGTCTTTGGCTGAACCGTTGATAAATGTTGGAGCGACCCATCGCAAGATTATCTTTCGAGAGTCATCCTTTTCGCTGCCTGTCCAAAAATGATGGTAATGTCCTCGCCGGGTATGCGGTCTTCGGTGTGAGCGAGTGGCAACGTTCTTGATCATCGGATCATCTCCGTTCTCGGTGTTGTCTTCGTTGCCGTCATCGTTTTTGCCATCGTTTTCGGCTTCAGCCTGTGCTTCATCGTACTTTCGAATGGCGTTTCCGATGCGGAAGCCTACATCCCAAGTCTTCGGAGCGGAATAATCAACGCCTGATTTCTTTGCTTTCGCTGATCGGGAGATTTTTTTTTTGACATCTTTGTTCTCGGCACAAAGATAAAGGATAAGCTGTATGATTTTTGCGGCATAGTCACTTTGGCACTTCATCAGCTCGCTCATATCGGCTTTAGCTGCATCACTGGGCAAGTTCTCCTTGATGACATCGTATGTTGCTTTTATACCGTCATAGACAGTACCGCCCTCGATGAGATGTACCGGGATACTCTCGGTAAAGCCTTTGTCCTCTGTCGCAAGCAAGAGCCGCAGCTCGAACGAGTCGGTCTTTATATCGTGTTCAATCCACACAAAAAGACCGCCGGAGCTGTCATACTGTATCCAAAAACAGTTATACGGGATGGTAAAAAGTATCTCTGTTGGGATATCGAGATTGCTTGAGCCTTGAGCCATCAGCATCTCTGCGAGGCTCGGATCGAAGTTATAGATTGCTTTGTGCTTACGCCAAGCGTAAAGAGCCGCACACGATGACGGGAAAAAGTCATCGGCGTTTAAATGATGGTGCATCGCTACTGTCGCTGATATCGGGATTGAGCAGATGCTGTGCCAATCGGGGAGATCAACGCCCTTGCCTGTGCGGATATCATCGCAAGTCGGGAAAGCGGTCGGGTACTTACGCTCAAAGATTTTGAGCAGAGTCATCGGTAATGGCTCTTCTTTTTGGATTTTTGCCATAGTTTTTGTCCTCCTGATATATACCTATGCAGGCATCCGAAGACGCCTGCGGTTTGATTTGATTTAGATACCTACCATCTCGTCAATGATGGCTTTTAACGTTTTGCCCGATTGACTTTGTATCTGTCTGAGCCGCTTTAAAGCTCCTGCAGATATAGTCAGTGTCGCATCGGAGTCGCTCTCGGCATCGCCAAAGATAGCCTCATACGCGTCACCATCGAGATGTTCCTCAGCCCATTTCTGAGCCTGTTCAAAGCTGATAGGGATGATGCTCTCGCCACCTGTCCAAGTGTTGTACTCGACTTGCTGACGGTACGGTGAGTTTGCGTTGCCCTCGCCGTAGATAAAGAAGTTACCCGACTTACTTCTGTACAGGCTCTCGGTAAAGTAGTTAAAGTCGGTAGGACTGTACTCGGCATACCAAGTGCCGAGCAGTTTAGCTGTGTCCGTGTTGTATTTCTTGCCGTTGATTACTTTGTACATTTTATCCTCGTCTTTCTCCGGGAGTAAGCCGCTCTCGGTCGGTTTAAAATTTGTTCTTGTCCTCGTTTTTGCCCTTCAGGGCGAGAGCCGAAGCTCTCAAGCCTCATATAGCATAATGCCCATGTCGCCAATGTCAGTGTAGGTGTTGTCTGTTTTGTGTTCCAACGTTCTGTCCGCTCTCAGATTAGCGACACGGATATATTTTTTACCGCTCCTGTTTGGGACTCGCTCATAGATGCGTATCAGATAAATATCATCGGTGATGTATCGACAAGCTGTATCAAAAGCATCCAGAAAAGACTTAGCGTTTGTGGCAATAAACCTGTCAAGTGTATTAGCGTGTGGTAAATGGTCGGTAAATAAAACGTATTTTGGCGCACTCATTTGTTTCTCCTCCTCTCAGTCCTCGCTCGACCAAACACGGTCGCTGTACTCGTCCTCGATGTCATAGGGCTGCTTCCAGTCGATGCTCTCAAGGCTCTCGATGTCATCGCCGTCCTCGCATTTGTACCATATTCCGTAGTGCTTGCCGTCCTCGTCAACGCCGTCAAGGCGTACCCAGCTATCAGGGCAAGTACACTGCCAGTGATTGATGTGACTGCGGTAATCGCAGTACATATCGTTATCAGTAACGATTGTTTTGCCACCGACCGTAAAGGTCATCTTGCCGTCTGCGTATCTTGCTGTCATTGTTGTGTTTGTCATTTTAAGTACCTCCTGTGCTTTGCACGTTTAGATTGATTTTTTATCAGCCTCTCGTTTGGCTGTGTCTATATGATACCACACGATTGGCAACATTTCAGCGTTTTTGTAGACTTGCACAAAAAATCTGCAAAACTTGTGCAAACTGCACAATGCAATCAAATCGCCACAGATGATCGTGCGGTTTTGTATAATATATATAAACGCACACGATATTTGACCATTTTCGTGACCTCACGAAAATGATTATATATACCGCACACACGAACATCTAAGGGGGCGAGAAAGTGAAGTATGACTACTGGATGACCGATGAGGGTTTAGAGATCATCGCAGGATGGGCGAGAAGGGGCTTGACGGATGCGGATATATCGCATAACATCGGCATAACAGAGCGGACTCTGAGGGATTGGAAGCGGCGATACCCCACCATAAACGCCTGTCTTAAAAACAGCAAAGACCTTGCTGATACTATAGTTGAGAATGCTTTATTTCGTAAAGCAACAGGATATAAAACAAAGGAAGTGTCCTATAAAGCGGACAGCGATGGCAATCTTGTGCCTGTTTCTGCGGTCGAGAAGGAAGTGCCGCCCGATACTACAGCACAAATCTTTTGGCTTAAAAATCGCCGTCCTGACCTATGGCGAGATCGGCGGAAAGAGGCAGAGAGCGACACTCAGAGCGGTGGCGTAGTAGTGCTTCCTGAGGTGGTAGCAGATGCTATAAAAACGATAGCTCCTCCACCTGAGCATACTACATCTTGTGGTGATGACGATGAGCAATAACACTATATGGACACCACAGCCCAAGCAAGCGGTCTTTTTAAGCCGTCCTGAGTATGAGGCACTATACGGCGGAGCGGCAGGCGGTGGCAAGTCAGATGCACTGCTTGCAGAGGCACTGCGGCAAGTGCATATACCGCACTACAAGGCACTGATACTGCGTAAGACTTTTCCGCAGCTTGCAGAGCTTGAGAGCAGATCTACAGCCATATATAAGCAAGCCTTTCCTGCCGCAGTATACAACGCCTCAAAGCATGTATGGATGTTTCCGTCAGGAGCGAGGATATATTTCGGGGCGATGCAAAGAGTGCAGGATCGCACTAAGTATCAAGGTCAGCAGTTTGACTTTATAGGCTTTGACGAGCTTACGCACTTTACATGGGATGAGTATTCCTACATGTTTTCCCGTAACCGTCCGAGCGGACCGGGAACGAGGGTATATATGAGGGCTACAGCCAATCCCGGCGGAGTCGGTCACGGATGGGTAAAACAGCGGTTTATCACAGCCGCAAAGCCGATGACACCTATCATCGACACATACACGGTCACAGATACGGCAGGACAAGCACACACCTATCAGCGTAGCAGGATCTTTGTGCCTGCAAGTGTCTTTGACAACAAGCAGTTACTCGCAAATGATCCTGCATACCTTGCATCGCTTGCGATGTTGCCACAAGCGGAGCGAGATGCTCTGCTGTACGGTAATTGGGATAGCTTCTCAGGGCAAGTGTTCGCCGAGTGGCAGGACGATCCACAGCACTATGTCGACAGACAGTGGACACACGTTATATCGCCGTTTAAGATACCACAGCACTGGGTAATCGTCAGAGGTTTTGACTTTGGCTATGCAAAGCCGTTTTCGGTCGGTTGGTATGCTATCGATGAGAGCGACACGGTCTATCGCATCAGAGAGTTTTACGGCTGTACCGATGTCGCAAACACAGGACTCAAGCTCAATCCTGCGGAGATAGCATCGGAGATACGGCGTATCGAGAGCGAGGACGAAAACCTCCGAGGCAGGACTATCACAGGCATCGCTGACCCGTCTATCTTTGACAGGAGCAGAGGCGAGAGTGTGGCAGATATTATGTCCAAAGCACCAAACTTTGTACTTTGGTCACCCGGCGATAACGCAAGGATTGCAGGCAAGATGCAGTATCACTACAGGCTTGCGTTTAATGCTGACGGATTGCCTAAGTTTTACTGTTTTAGCACTTGCAAGGGATTTTTGAGAACCATTCCTGCTTTAGTGTATGACGATGTACACGTTGAGGATATCGACACAACGCAGGAGGATCATATCTATGACGAGTGCAGATATGTCTTGATGGATCATCCGATAGCTGCTCCGACCGTGTCGGCAAGCGTACCGAGAGGCGATGATCCGCTCGATCAGCGAGTATCTAAAAACTACAGCTTTTATAACATTTAACCGCAATTTGAAGGGAGTTGAAAACCTATGGAAAACACTTATATCCGTGACACGCCAAGCTCACGAATCCGCTCTGCGACTACGTTCGGAGGCATCAGCCGAGCAAACGGAACGCCGCTCGGAGAGTGGGATAGACTTAACGGCTTTGACTTTACGGCATATCCTGCACTGCGGACTTGCTTACCATACGCATACAGCGACATAGTGTCATCAGGCGAGATTACCGGGTACACATACTGTAACGGCACACTTGTATACACAACGGCAGAGGGTATATACCTTGACGGCAAAGGCACACTGACAGCGATAGAGGGCTTGTCAGCAGGCGATAAAACGCTTGTCAACATCGGTGCATATATTGTGATACTGCCTGACTGGAAGCGTGTAAATATTGCTTCGTCTCCGATAGAAGTCGATAGTGGCGGCGTTGAAAACGATATCGTTGGCACGGTCACAGAAAAAAACAGCAATACAACAAAGCCGACCGTAGCAATTTACAAACGTTGGTATATGGTAACGCCATATGGTGATGATATGACACAATCAAAAAAAATATCACGTTTACATCGTGGCGATTCCATGCATTTGATATGGACTGACACTGATGGCAATCGTCAAACGAGAGACGTCAGAGTGAAGGGTACATCTATATTTGACGATTCAGGAAAATTGTACTTTAGTGTGGAATTTGATGTTTCAAAGCTAAGTACATCGTACTTTTACATGGCAGACGAACAATCTGATGGCAGTACAAGCGAAAAGGTATATCAAAATGTTACGTTGACCAGAAGTGCAATTCCTGACATGGACTACGTTATAGAGTATAACAATCGCCTGTGGGGATGCTCATCCAAAAACCATGAGATATATTGCTCGAAGCTCGGAGATCCGTTCCAGTGGGGAGAGTACAACGGCATCAGCACTGACTCTTGGGCGGCAACGGTAGGTACAGACGGCGATTTTACGGGAGCTTGCGTGTTTAACGGCTGTGTTCTGTTCTTCAAGGAGGATTGCGTACACAGCGTTTATGGCACAAAAGCATCAAACTTTACGATCACTACATACACGGTCAGAGGAGTGCAAAAAGGCAGTGCGAAATCGCTCTGCATCAGCGAGGGATTGCTGTACTACAAAGCTCCCGAAGGCATATTTACGTTTAACGGCTCTGCTTCCTCACGCTTTGACGGTAAGCTATGCGTAGACCGGGACAGCAGAACAGCCTGTGGTGCGGCAGATGACCGTTATATTGTTATGGCAATGTCGGACGGTACGGTGTTTTACTATGACAAACTGCACAGTGTATGGTACAATCGCACACTGCCCAACGTGATATCTATGCATAACTTTAGCGGTAGCTTGTACGCTATCACAAAAGGCAGCAACAAAGCTATGCAAAAGGTGATGCTGACAACGGATATAGGGATGACGGGAAGAATGGCGGAAACAGCCTTTGAAGCCATTACAGGCGAGTTGTGCAGGGGCGAGTTGACATCGACAAGCAGTTACTCACGCAAGGCTATGCATACGGTCATCAAAAAGCTGACAATGTCGGTTGAGGAGTGGCATCAGCAAGGCATATCATCTGTGCAGTTTACCGTATCCGTACAGTATGACGGAGGCGATTGGCAGGCAGTATACAGCTATGACGGAACAGCCGAAGAAGCCGATAACAACGTTGTTACACTGATACCGACTATACCGATGCGGTGTCAGCGATTACGCATCAAGATAAGCGGCAAGCTGACAACGGCTCCTGATGCAACGGCACAGCCGTATTTAACGCTTTACGGCTTGTTTATCGACACAGAGGAGGCGAGCGAAATTGGCGGAAAACATTAACATCAGCTTTGCTCCGAACAAGTCAGCAAGCGAATCTCAGCGTATTGCAGACCTTGAGCAGTATGTGTCGACACTGACGGAACGTACAAAGTTTGCGTTTGCAAGCATCATCGAGGAGTACAACAATACCAGTGCCGATGACGAGCAGACAGTAAATATGATTTACCAAACGGCATCCGAGTCGGGAAGCGATGTCGGGCAGTTTACTGACACTGGCAAAAACTGCGAGATCTTCAACAACTACGAAAATAATATCGCAAGCTCGCTTTACGCTCACGCAGAAGGAAACGGCACGAAGGCAACGGCACCAAGCACACACGCAGAAGGAAACAGCACAGTTGCAAGCAACACATACGCACACGCAGAAGGGAGTGAAACAACTGCTTCAGGGCAGAGTTCTCACGCTGAAGGAGAGAAAACCACAGCAAGCGGTTTTTACAGCCACGCAGAAGGAAACGGTACTGTCGCAGACGGCGGATACAGCCACGCAGAAGGGTGCAATGCCGTTGCAAGCGGTTTTTACAGCCACGCAGGCGGTATTAACAGCGAAGCAAAAGCGGAAGCATCCTTCGCTCACGGCGAGTATGCAGTATCCAATTATCGAGGCGGTGTGGCTTTCGGCATAACAAACAAGACTAAGGATGCACTTTTCGTTGTAGGAAACGGCTCGCCGGGAGGAAATTATGAAAGTGATGCATTAACCTTGAACAGCGATGGCGAATTGTGGGTCAGTGGCTCGATAAAGTCTGACGGAAACTCGCCATACGGGATGAAGGGAATCGCAGTTAAAGGCTCGGCGAGGTTTGGGGAACATTGGACTACAGACAGCATTACAGTGCTTCTTGCGGTCGGTAACGGTGCAGATGCCGACCGTCTGCAAGATGCCTTAACGCTTGACAAAGATGGCAATCTAACTGTATCGGGCAAGTATTCTTCCGCAAAAGGCTACGATTTCTCAAACGCAATTGCTTCAGAAACCGTTCTTGGAGCAATAAAAATCGGAGAGAATCTGACTATATCTGAGGACGGAACGCTATCAGCAAGCGGTGGCAATAGCTATGTTTTGCCATCTGCGACAGCCGACACGCTCGGTGGCGTGAAGATTGGTGATAACGTATCAGTTACGGCTGACGGTACGATATCCGTTGAGTTGTCAGCCTATCTCAAATCAGCGGACATATCCGATTGGGCAAAGCAATCAGATAAGCCGACATACACAGCAAACGAGATAGGGCTTGGCAATGTGGATAACACAGCAGATGCTGACAAGCCGATATCTACAGCGACACAGACAGCACTTGACGGTAAGGCAGATACAGAACACACGCACACGGTATCTGACATCACAGATATGCCTGCATATCTGACGGAAGAAACCGATCCGACAGTGCCTGCGTGGGCAAAAGCTGAAAGCAAGCCTGTGTATACAGCGGAAGAAGTCGGAGCGGTGACACCTTATGAGCTTGACAGCAAGGATTATCTCAAAGCTACAGAAATATCCGGGCAGACTATTGATTTAAACGATATTACGATGAACACGGCATCAGACAAGGGCAAAAGCAGACGGTATTTTTGTACATCACTATCTGCACAGAATATTGAGAACCGTCCGATATCTGCCAATGAACCGTTTGAATTGTCGGTTGACAATATCCGAAATATCAACACAGAGCATTTTAATACCATACAACGCTATACTTCCGTAGCACGAAAACGGACTTATACAAGATGGTGCAATGACGGGGCGTGGTCAGCATGGAAATGCGATACAGATGTTGTTGTATACGGCAGTGTAACAGAGGACAGTCCAAAAACGTTTGCATATGCAACATACGGAGAAGGTTTTGGTGTGGTAGAAATCGAGGCATATTACGATAACGCCACAAATCCTGTGCGTAATCGTAAAGTGTTTGCATTATCGCCGACCGCAAGCATAGAACGTGTAATGTTGACTATAAGCAACGGCTCGTCAGAGAGCGTAACTCTTGCTAACGGCACAATCACAATGTCTATGACAGGCACAACGGCTTTGTCATTTGTGATCAGATACACAAACAGCAGATAGCGAAAGGAGCATATATGCAGATATTTGAAGATGAAACGTTTGTTCTTGGCGGTGTCGAAACAGAGAATGAGAAACTGGAAGGTGCGATAGTAGTACCTGATGACAGCGAAGAAGCACATATGATTCTTGCACAGCAAGGAGAAAGGACAGAAAATGAATCTTGAAGAAGAAATCGCAAAGTTCCGAGCAAAGAAAAAAGGAAAGCTTGCCGAGTCTGTGACCGAAAACGCAAACGAAGATGGCACACAGCCCGTTGAAACCGCAGATGGCAGAGTGCCGAATGATGACGGCAAGAAGATAGGCACGAAGGAAATACACGAAGCACAGGAGATACTCAACAGATACAAGCAAGGCAAGGCAAACCTTGAAAAGCGTATCATATCCAATGAGCAGTGGTGGAAGATGCGACATTGGGGAGAGCTGTCAGACTCTGCATCTGCTGTAGAATCTGATCCTCTCAGACCTCGTCCTGTGTCCGCTTGGCTGTTTAACTCGCTTGCAAACAAACACGCAGATGCTATGGACAATTACCCTGAGCCTACCATACTGCCGAGAGAGTTAAGCGATGAGCAGACCGCACAAACGCTATCCGATGTACTGCCTGTTGTGCTTGAGCATAACGATTATGAGCAGACATACTCGGACGGATGGTGGCAGAAGCTCAAAGGCGGATCTATGTGTCAGGCTGTCTTATGGAACAGCAGAAAAGACAACGGTATAGGTGATATTGACATCTGCAACATCGATTTGCTCAATCTGTACTGGGAGTCGGGCGTGTCAGATATACAAAAATCACCGAATCTGTTTTATCTATCGCTTGAGGATACAGAGGCTCTTAAGCAGAGATATCCCGAATTTGCAAATAAATCGGGCGGTGATTCGATTGCTGTAAGCAAGTACAAGTACGATGACAACGTAGATACAAGCGAGAAGTCAACGGTTGTCGATTGGTACTACAAGGTTTGGGATGGTACAAAGTGCAAACTGCACTACTGCAAATTCTGCGGAGATACCGTACTGTACGCAAGCGAGAACGATCCCGAATATGCCGACAGAGGCTTTTATGATCACGGGGAGTATCCGTTTGTAATCGACACAATGTTCCGTGTAGAAGGCTCTCCATGTGGCTTTGGATACATCGACATTATGAAGGATTGTCAGATGTACATAGACAAGCTGAATCAGGTAGTGCTTGAGCATACGGTCAAGATGACAAACAAGCGGTATTTTGTCAAGATGAACGGCAATGTCAACGAAGGCGAATTCGCCGATCAGAGAAAACGTTTTGTACACGTTCAAGGCAATCTGACCGATGAGGATATAAGGGAGATAAAGGTTGAGCCGCTTGACAGTGCGGTTATGAACGTACTGCAGCTTAAGATAGACGAGCTGAAGGAAACGAGCGGAAACAGAGATTTCTCGCAAGGCGGCACAACAAGCGGTATCACAGCGGCATCTGCTATTGCGGCACTGCAGGAGGCAGGAAGCAAGCTGTCAAGAGATATGCTGAAAAGCACATACAACGCATATACCAAAGTGTGTTATTTTGTAATAGAGCTTATGCGGCAGTTTTACGATACGCAGAGATATTTCCGCATCACAGGCAAGGACGGCTCACAGCAGTTCGTACAGTTTGACAACAGCGGATTAATACCACAATCGGCAGGCAGTGTGGGCGGTTTCGATCTCGGCGAAAGAACGCCTATTTTCGACATCGTCTGCAAGGCAAGCAGACGATCTCCGTTCTCAAAGGCGGCACAGAACGAGTTTGCAAAAGAATTGTTCGGTATGGGCTTCTTCAATCCACAGATTTCTGATCAGGTGCTTGCTTGCCTTGATATGATGGATTTTGACGGTAAGCAGGAGGTTGTACAGCGAGTACAGCAGAACGGCACTATGTATCAGCAGATAATGCAGTTACAGCAGCAAGTGGCACAGTTACAGGCTATCATAACCGGGCAGATGCCACAGCAGACAGGCACAGTACAGGGAGCAGGACAGCCAATGCCGAGCGGACAGGCACAGCAAACAGGCGGCGATAGCTCACAGCTTGCGAAGATTTTTGACGATGCCACAGAAAACAGCATAGTCAACAAGGCAAGAGAAAAGGCACAGAATGTAACGAACATCAGCCAGTGAGGACAGAATGACAAAGATAACAATCAAACGCAACAAGAACGGTCACGAGATAATCTGTGACGGTCACGCACACGAAGCTCACGGAGCTGACGGTAATTTAGTCTGTGCGGCGGTAAGTACAATCGCTCAAACAATCGCTTATTATCTGTACAATAACACAGACAAGGCTCAGATAAGTGATATAACGCTCAAAGACGGCTTTTTCTCTGCAAGCTATATAACTGACTATGACGATATCAAAAACGGCGTAGAAGCCATTCTGAGTGGCTTCTCGTTGATATCGGACAGCTATCCCGATATTGTAAAAATATCGCAAAAATGAATTGCAAAACGCACAGCATAATTTTTGTTATGCTATACTTACAGTAATGACTCGCAGGAACAGACTGCAGAAAGGTGAAAACCGATGATTTTCAAACTGAATTTAAAGATGTTTGACGGTGCAGGCGGTGCTTCTTCAGGAACAGGAGATGGCACAGGCACAGCAACATCAGGAGCGAACGAAGGCACTTCCTCCGGTGCAAACAACAGCAAGGACTTAAGCAAGGTTGTTTACGGAAAACAGCCTACAGTAGCTGAGAACACATCGTCTGACACACAGGATGATGCTCAGTCAAGGTACAATGAGTATCGCAATGGCGAAGGCAAGGATTTCATCAACAAGGAAATCGAGAATGCGGTAAAACGCAGATTCAAAGACCATTCGGAGCTGAAGAAATCAAATGGCAAGATGCAATCAGTTATGAATGCTGTAGCTATGAAGTACGGAATTGACCCGACAGATACCGATGGAATACTTAAGGCTGTTGCTGAAGATGAATCGTATTACGAAACGGCGGCTGATGAAGCAGGAATGTCCGTTGAGCAGTACAAGAAGATGAAACAGCTTGAAGCAGAAAATGCACAGCTTCAGGCTATCAGACAGGAAGAAGACAGACGGAAAGAGTTTGATGCCAAGTATGCCGAGTGGAGTATGCAGGCTGATTTCGCAAGGAATGACTATCCGAATCTCGACCTTAACACTGAGATGCAGAACAAGGACTTCTTCGGGCTTCTGACAAGAGGCATAGATGTCAAGACCGCATATCAGGTTATACATCAGGACGAAATCGTTCAGAGTGCGATCAGCACAGCGACACAGCGTACTGCACAGGCAGTGCAGCAGCAGACGGTAAATAATATCCGCTCTAAAGGCTTAAGACCTGACGAAAGTGCAGGAAGTTCACAGGCAGGCTTTACGTTTAAGGCTGATCCTCACAAGTGGACGAAAGCCGATAGAGAGGAAATTGCCAAGCGTGTTGCAAGAGGCGAAAAAATCACGTTGTAACTTCTTGACGGAAAGAAAGAGGTACACATATGCACAGATTTTTACTTAACCTGCGTATGTTCGATACACAGGTAACTACACAGGAATCTCTGTCAGCAGAGATGAAAACTTACTATGAGGATACTCTCATAGACAATGCCGAGCCTAAACTGGTACACGATCAGTTCGGCGATAAGTATCCTATTCCCAAGAACAACGGTAAGACTATCGAGTTCCGTAAGTATGCGGCACTTCCTAAGGCACTTACTCCTCTTACCGAAGGCGTTACTCCTACTGGTAACAGTTTATCAGTAAGCACAAAGGAAGCAACAATCAATCAGTTCGGTGATTACATCAAGCTGTCTGATATGCTTCAGCTTACTACTATCGACAACAACGTTGTACAGTCTACAAAGTTACTCGGTAGTCAGTCGGGCAGAACGCTTGACACAATCACAAGAGAGATTGTAAATGCAGGCACAAACGTTATTTACGCAGACAAGGCTGACGGTAGCGAAGTGCTTTCAAGAAAAGCGTTAACGCTTGACTCAGAGCTGACAGTTGACACCATCTTCAGAGCGGTAGCACAGCTTAAGAGTATGAATGCTGACGGCATCAGCGGCGGCGAATTTGTTGCTATCATTCATCCGTTTGTATCGTATGCTCTTATGAGATCGGACGATTGGGTGTCTATCCACCAGTATAAGAATCCCGAAAACATCTATCAGGGCGAAATCGGTACAATCGGCGGTGTAAGATTCGTTGAATCAACAGAAGCAAAGATATTTGCTGAAGATGGTTGCCCCGAATTCTACGCACTTACAAAGGACACAAAGTTCGTAGCAGGCAAGACCTATTACACCAAGTCGAGCGACACATACTCTGCCGCTTCGGTAACGCCGGGCGGTGCGGTAACGGCTGACACCTACTATGAGAAGCACTACACAGCTATATTCTCAACGCTTGTTATCGGCGCACACGCATATGCGGTAACCGATGTAACAGGCGGCGGTCTTGAGCATATCATCAAACAGCTCGGCTACGGCGATGATCCTCTCAATCAGCGTTCAAGCGTAGGTTGGAAGGCAACAAAGACAGCGGAAATCCTGTCGGACGAGTATATGGTAAGAATCGAATCTTGCGTAAAGAGATACTCAAACAAGATCGAAGCAAACTAAATGGAGGTAATCCAGTATGGCAACAAAAACAACAACATCTGAGATAAAGAACGTTGTGCCTGAATACGATCCTGAAGAAATGGTTGACATCAAACTCTTTAAGGATGCAAAAAACTACAAAGACCCGGTCTTTGTAGGAGTAAACGGCAGAACGTATCTCGTTGAACGTGGTGTTACTGTTTCAGTTCCTCGCATGGTAGCAGAGGTAATTGAACGTAGCGAAGCACAGAAGCAGAAGGCAGAAGCGTTTATATCAAACGTGGTATCACGTTCTCAGAGCATATAAGCAAGTCGCAAAACGGCGGTGGCGGTAATTCGCCGCCGCTTATTTTGTTTACAGGAGGAACAATGACAGCAAACGAAGCAATTACAAAAGCTGACACGTTACGTCCGAATCAGATCCCGAAAGCAACAAAAACGGAATGGATTCGTCAGCTTGAACAGACAGTATATAACGAGATATACAAAACACACGATACAACGGATATCGAATTTACGGATATGGATTCAGAAACATTTGCAGACGATAAGCTGTTTGTTCCTGCTCCATATGACGAAATCTATATGCAGTATTTATGCGTTAAGATAGATTATTACAATGCAGAGTACGAACGTTACAACAATGACACAGCAACATTTGCGGCTCTGTACAACAGCTACGCTACACACTATAACAGAGAGCATATGCCTGCCACAGCAGAGCTTAAATATTAGGAGGGATAACTATGGCAAAAGTAAGGAAAGAGAGAACATCGAGCATTTACGAAAAAGCTCCCGATAGATTCAACGCTAACAGCAACAGCACAGGCTACAAACCTTCCAATGCGGTCAACACAGCAAAGCAGGCATACACTGTACACAACAGTAAAAAGCCGTCCGCATACACAGGCAAGTATGATAACCTGATAAACGATAACCTTAACAACATTCTCAATCGTAAGCAGTTCAGCTACGATGCAAGCAAGGATGCATTGTACAATCAGTACAAGGATATGTACACACGCAACGGTCAGACAGCTATGCAGGATACAATGGGCAATGCGGCTCTGCTGACAGGCGGTTACGGCAACAGCTATGCTACAACGGCAGGACAGCAGGCATACAACAGCTATATGCAACAGCTTAACGATAAGATACCTGAGCTTGAGCAGAGAGCATATGATCGTTACCGTGACGAAACAAATGACCTTTACAATCAGAATAATCTGCTGACAAACCTTGACTCTACAGACTACAGCAGATACCGTGATAAGATGAGCGATTATCTCAATGACAGAGATTTCTATTACAATGCGTATAATAACGAACGCAATTTCGATTACGGAAAGTATAGAGATGATGTCGGAGATGCGAAGGATGACAGAAACTTTAACTATCAGAAGGAACGTGATAGTGTAAGCGATGATCAGTGGCAGAAAACGTTTAACTATAACCAGTACCGTGACAAAGTGGGCGATGATCAGTGGCAGAAGCAGTTTGATTATCAGAAACAGAGAGATGCGGTGAGCGATGATCAGTGGAACAAAAATTATGCTATGAACATCTCAAAGGCAATCGGATCAGCACAGAAAGAATCTGAAGATGATACATACTTCGATCCCAACAAAGCGTACAAGTTTCTTACCGACTATGATGATTATTTCAACGTTAAAGATAATCCGTCAGAAGTTGCGGAAGCCTTATTCCAGTCATACGGCGATAAGGACGGCTTTTGGGAATGGGCGGACGAAGCATCAATTGGCGAAGGCTCTCTGACAGATTTGATTTATTCACTGCATCCTGAGCTGATAGACAGCTCAACACTCAAAGGCGTTAATTCTTGGGGAACGATAGGCTCGGCAGGAATACAGTCAAACGCAAACGCAATTGCTGAAGATAACAAACGATACGGTGATTATAAGAGCCTGTTATCCGATTCAAACAACTGGTCTACATCCCGTCAGCAGTGGTTGGATGATAACAAGAAGGCAAAGAAAGCAAACAGCAAGAAATAAACGGAGGTTTTGAGGATGGACGAAGAAAGACTCAAGCGTATAAGGGCAAACATTGCGAAACACGAAGAACGCAAGAAAACGCAGAATATAATGGGCGATATTGATTCGTCCAAACTTGACCGCAGTAACACAAGCTACAATAAAAATGATGCCGCTTTCGAAATGGCAAAGCAGCACTATCAGAATAGCTATCTACCGAAGAAGGCACAGGAATACTACAAGGGCGTTGAAAACTACAGGAACGCATACTCTCAGGTAAACAAGCCGAGTGCAGACAATTATACTGTAATGACTCCCGAAAACCTTGTTGCAAATAATCTTGCTGACGGTATGTACATCGACAGTGAAACACGCAACAAAGTTAAAGAACGTTCCAACGCAGTGTACAACAACGAGAACAAGAAGTATGCCGAACAGTACGCAAGACTTAACGAGAAAGCGAAGGCAGCTTATCAGAATACACAGCAGAGAAGAGAATATGATAGCAAACTGAACAATCAGACAGATAAGTATTATTCGCAGTTTGGTAACGCCGAAGATTACAACAAGAGCAGAAAACAACAGATATTGTTAAATTATGACGAGGACACAGCAGTAAAGAATGCCGCTGCTTCGACAGACAAAATCAAAGAAATTTATTCTGATGAAAATGACAACGGCAGATATCACATAGTTTTAACAAACGGAGCGGATATACCTATTTTCGCTACGCAGGACGAAGAAAACGAATATCTCGAAAGCAAAGCGACTATTCATTCATCGCCCGAACAGACGAAAATGAATCTTGCAAAGCAGATACTGCCTCAAGATTTCTTCGAAAAAATGCGGTATGTACAGCAGGCAAACGAAGCAAAAAGAGAAAAAGACCGTTACGATAACGATCCTCTGTACCGAATTGATGTCGATAATGCCGTTCAGAAGTACAATGAACAGCAGGCACAGGCACAGAAACTCAGCGACTATATGCAGAATCAAAACGCTTTTGGACAGATAGCAAGTTCTACTGCTGAATCTTTTCAAAAGTGGGGCGATGATTTATGGGCATCTGTTTACGGAGTCATAGATGCACTTGATTTTGGTGCTTTTGGTGATAATCCGCAGAAAGCTGTTGAATACTTCAATAATCAAGCTACAGTAAAAGACTTGGCTCTTGAAAAATACCACAACAGCAAGTACGGCAAAATTATCGGTGGCTTGACTAAATTTGAACAAAGCATTATTCCAGATACAGCAATAAGTTTAGGAATGGCTTATGCAACAGGCGGTGCTTCACTTGCTGCGGAAGCAGGAACAAAAATCACAGCGGATATGGCAAAAAAAGAAATTGCTAAAGCTGTCGCAACAAAAGCAAAGACAGCCATTCTTTCAGCACTGAAGAATCCTAACTTTTATTGGACATTTATCCGTGAAGGCGGCAGTGCGTATAACGATGCCATAGCGAGTGGTGCTGATGACACACAGGCTCTTATCACACTGCTCGGAACAGGCTTCACAAATTCAATGATAGAGCTTGGCGGAGGTATTGAAAAAATTCCTGAAAACAAAGGCACTATCAAGGATTGGCTTAAAGGAATCAGTAGTTCGTTTAAAGAAGAAGGACTTGAAGAAGTAGCACAAGGTATCGCCGGACAGCTTATTGCAAAAGCTGTGTATGCTCCGACTATGGCTTGGTATTCAATGGCTGATGACGGCAGCGGTGTATTTAATCCCAAAAGATCGTGGGAAGAATTTATCGGTGGTGCTGTAGGTGGTGCTATGGGCGGATTTGTCGGTGGTGGCATTAACGTTGCCACAAACAAAATCGTAAGCAACATTTATGCCTCCGATTATATGCGTTATGGTATACAGACAGGCGATCTTGATCACATAGCGAAAGCGTATCCCGATACAGATTTTGCAAAGGAATACACAAAACTTAGAGAGCAAGTGGTAAAGGACGGTAACACGAAATCTCTCAAAAAAGTTTCTAACTCAAAACTCGCAAAACTTGCAAATATGGCACAGCCGTTAATAAGCAAATACGCCGATACTCAAGCGGAGGCTCTGATTGCTCCGTTCACGCAGAATGCCAGTGAAGAACAGAAAAAAGAAATATCTACTGTTGTACGCAAGTTATTACAGGGCGAAGAAATAACTGCGGATGAAGCAAAAACGGCAACGAACACAAACGGAACATTGCCTGCCTTAAGTTACATAACAGGCAGAGATTTCACAAAGATGAAAGCCGATGAGCTTGTGCAGGCTTCAAAAGACGGCATCTTTGAAACTGTAAGTGCGATAGACGAAGGCTCTGAAACAGCAGAGAATCTTGCAAGAACGCAACGCATTTATAACGCAACGCAGAATTTCCTCACTGAAAAGCAGTATGATAACAATCTCTCAGGCACACCTACATTCACGGCACAGATAGGTGATGAGTCTGTCAAAATAACAGGCATAGATCACATTGAAAACGGCGAAGTGTATGTAAATCTGTCAAACGGCACAACGCAGGAGGCACAGAGTCTTAACACGGATGAAGTTACTACTGCTCTACTTTCCTATGCATCTGAGTATGATGCAAAAACTGCATCGGCGTTTATCGGTGGATACACAGGCAATATCTCCGTTGGTGAGTATGCAAGAAGTTTTGCCGGAGTAAACTCGGCAGCAAGAACAGGCTTGAGCTATGAGAACATAGCAAAAACCGCACAGACTATGGTTAATAACATAGGTAAAAGCACAGCGAAATATCTTGCCGAAACAGGCAACGTTGTAGCACAGAAACAGAAGGTAAAGTATGACGAGGAATTAAAAAACTTACAGAGCAGACAGGCAAAGCGACTTGATAAAGCATCTGTAAAGAATGAAACAAACGGTACAGCTACAAAAGCACACAAGCGACTTGCAAGAACAATATCAAAAATAACCGGGTATACGGTAACGCTTGTTGACAGCACAAACGGCTACAACAACAAGCAGAACGGAAGAACAGCTATAGGCTCAATCAATTCTACGAAGGGTGAGATTGTGCTTGATATCGGAGAAGGCAACGTTGCCGCAACATCGTTGCACGAATCCGTACACTACATCCGCATAAATGCTCCCGAAGAATTTAATGCGATGGCGAAGTATGTAGTGGAATGGCTGACTCGCAACGGTGTGCTTGAGGAATATCTTGACCGTTACGCAAGCAGTTACAAATTAGATAACATCTATGACCTTACCGAAGAAATGACAGCCGATGTTGCAGAAGCACTTTTGAAGAATGCCGACTTCGTTGAGGATTTGTTTACCGATGAATCCTTCGTCAAGGAAATCTGTGGCGAAAACAGAACATTTGCAGAGAAGTTCGTTGATGCGTTAAAGAGCATTATCGAAGCTATCAAGAATTATCTTAAGAGCGGTGATGTAAACCATCTTATCGCAGGCAAAATCTCCGAAGATGCAAAGGCTCTTGAGGAAATCAAGAATCTGTGGGAGGATGGCTTAAAAGCGGCGGTTGATAATCATGCTAAGATCTCGAACGCAAAAGAAAACACCGATACACAGAGTAACGGTGGGGTGAAATATTCAAAAGCAGAAAAAAACGCTTTGACAAAAGAAGAATACAAGCGTGCAACAGCTGCATTTATGAACGGCGATACAAGTGCAATAATTGAAGATTGTGCTATTCGTGTAACGAATAAAAACGATGTGTACAAAATTAAGATTGTATGTTATAATTTATCTGACGATGAATTTGACTTTCAAATAACAGAAGTTTATCAGATAGAAAATTACGATTATAATATTCATAGCGAAAACGAAGATCCAGCGGTTATAATTGCGAAAGGAGTAAGAGATGGATACACGCAAAGAGAAATCGAGGCTTTATTACAAAACAATAAATTTGATGATGGACAGATATTCAAAAGATTCAGTCCTCAAAGCGGCAGATATTATAGGCTCAAAAAATCTACTGGACGAGGTGAACGTGTTAGTGGAGGAAAATCTTCCGGAAGTGGACTTTCTGAAGAAACTGAACAATCTGAAACAGAAAGCAAATTAAAATTTTCCCTCTCCGAACCTGTTGAAGAAAAAGGCAATCTAATAGCTGTACATAATATCTATACAGATAAACTCGTCAAGTCATTAAAGCTCGGCGGTTTCCCGATGCCCTCAATAGCAGTCACAAAAGCGGATATGGGACACGAAAATTATGGTGAATGCTCCTTTGTCTTTGACAAATCAACGATTGATCCGAAATCTGATAAAAGAAATAAGGTTTACGGCGGCGATGCGTGGACTCCAACATATCCGGCAATCGAGTATAAAGTAAGCGAAAAAATAGCGGACAAGGCACGAAGAAAATACTATGACTTATACAAACAGTATGGAGAAAAAGTCAGAGATATGTATCGCTACAGTGTCACACTTGAGGATACTCTCAATAGCGATGGCGGTGAGCAGAAAATGCTCGATAAATTATACGATGATGTTAGCATGATGCAGATATACAGGCTCGATCACGGTGAAGATGTTATCAGCAATGTTGTTAAGAGAGAAGAAAAACAGACACTTAACGAACAAGAAATTGCCTTGTCAAAGCAACTGCTTTCAACGTTCGGAAATAGAATAGAAGAAATAGCAGCAAGGAACGGCGAAAATCCTTTGCCAATAAGAAAAGCATTTTTCAACAAGTATCACGATGAGGTTACAGAGGCGTTTAAAAAATACTACAGAAGTACCGGAATGAGCATTGAAGAAGCTGAAGCAAAGGTAGCAAACACAAAGACGTTTACTTTTGTATCTTCGTTAGCAAAAGCGTTAAAATACAAGCACAACAAAGGTATTACCGTCACAGAAGATATCGACTATGAAGCAACAGATAAAGCTATTCGTGATAGTGTTGACCAGTCTGAGTATCGAAAATGGATTGACGGACTGTTTAAAGGTGCTGAAGAAAAGAGTGGCATATGGAACGGTAAAGATTTTTACACACCAAGCGGAAGAACTCGAAACTTTGATGCGCTCCATTACGAAGAAACTCTTGAGAACGTTGTTAAAGTAATGCGTTCTGAAATGAATGGTGACACTCTTTTTGGTGGCATGGGAATATGGGGCGTGGCGCAGAAAGAATACTCGTCTATTGATAAATTGAAATCAGACTCAGCTCGTTTGCAAAAAATGAGCGATGACGAATATTCAAACATAAAAAGTGGCTTTGCTGAACAGCTTAGCGAAGTGACTAAGGCAATCAAAAACGATTACTCCGGTAACGATTTCATTGATAGTGATATTGTCGCAGGTAATATTGTCGATGCAGTAAGAAAGTCAAAAACAAAGTCAGGCATAAAGAGTTATCTAAAGGAGTATTATCCCGATATAACCGACACGGCTGTAGACGATATCGTAAACCTTGTTCACGGCATTATGGAAATGCCGACAGGATATTTTGAAGCCAAGCCACAGAGAGTGGTACGCTTCGATGAAGTCAAGTATGCTGTTGTGCCTGAAACACTGGACGAGAACATAAAGAAACAGCTTTCCGAGTACGGCGTTCAGGTTGTCGAGTACGAAAATGGTAACGAGGAAGACAGAACAGCAAAACTTAATTCGCTTGACGATGTTAAGTTTTCTGTTTCCGAGCAGACATCTGCTGAATATGAAATGCTCAAACAGGAAAACAACGATCTCAAGGCACAGATAGAAGCGTTAAAAAAAGAGATGGAATTGACAAGCGGTCACACTGTAGATGCTGAAGCAGTAAGCAAACTTGCCAAGAGATATATCAGAGAATACAAGAGCAAAGCCAATGTTGAAGAAGTGTCTGCAAAACTCAAACAGATTTTTGAGTACATTGCGAATGAAGATGCAAATGCCGAAGAAGCAAACAAGGCAATGTTTGAGCTTGCATCACAGATAGTCAACAAATCAGAAACGTTGAACACTGAAATGCGTGATACATTCAAGGATGAGCTTGACATTATTCGTTCAGCGAGAATTTACGTTGACGATGCAACTAAAGCTGAGATAGAATCTCTGTACGGCGATTACAACACCTTCCGCAAGTCAATGTTCGGCAGAATGAAATTGACTACCAACAAAGAAAGTCACGGTCAAACAGTAGATATGCTTGTGCAGGAGCTTGCAGAGCTTGCACCGGGACAGTTTGATACAAACGTATCTGAGGGAGAATGTCTTGAACAGCTTGTCAGCTTTATAGAAGCAACAAAGCCGAGAATAGAAAATCCCTTCGGAGATTCTGTTGCTGAAGCGGCAAGCGAGTTAGCGTGGCAGATATTTGACGATTACTTTGATACTCCCGAAGTTAAAACGTTTGCCGACAAATACGAAGCAAAACTGCAGAAGGTTATCAACGAAAACCGTATAGCGAGAGCCGAATTACGCAAGGCTGAAAGGGCGAAAGCAAAAGCATTTTACGATGACAAGCTCAAGGCTCTGCGTGACGAGAAAAACGAAGCTATAGCTAAGTTACGCAAGGAGAAAAACGATAAGTACGATAACGATATTAAAGATTTGCGTGATGCTAAGGACAAGAAACTGAAAGAAGTCAGAGCTGACCGAGATGACAAGCTCAAGGCTCTGCGTGAATACTACAAGGAACAGCAGGAAAACAAGCGAGAAAAGGCGGCAGAAAACGAGTTAAGAGCAAGGATAACTGTTGAATACAAAAAGCTGTATAGAGATTTGATGACCAATAGCAAGGAACACCACATTCCCGAAATATACAAAGAATCGGTGGCAAACGTACTTGCAAGCATCGACCTTATAAGCAAAATCTCCAAGAACAAAGAGGCAAGAAAAGGAGAGATGTCTAAGGCGGCTCAAAAAATCAGCGATCAGCTCACCAAACTCAACGAATTCATCCTTCAGCATTCGATGTACGCAAGCAAAGAGAACGGGATAAATACTGAGGAATTATACAATTTCGATCCCGACCTTTCGTCTAACATTGAGGTACTCAAAAAATGCTTTGAATACTACGCAAACCACATACAGAACGGCACAAATGCTGTCCGTGATATGAGCCGTAAGGAAATGGAGGCTCTGTATAAAGTGCTTAAGGCTCTCCGCTACGCAGTTAAGACCGCAGACAAGGCTTTTTCTGCAAACATCAAGCAGAGAATAACTGAGCTTGCAGAGAATTCTATTGCTGAGATGGCAACGGACAAAACAAGAAATCCGTTCAACAAAAACAAGGGAGCGGAGGCTGTTGGTGCATTAGACACCTATCTCAATTCGCAAATGCTCGATGCGAGAAGTTACCATCGTGGTCTTGGCGATTCGGCTATGGAGATTTATAAAGCGTTCCGAGCAGGATTAAACACATACATCAGCCACATACACGAAATACAGGATTACTTTGCAAAGGTTCGCAAGGAAAGCGGTCTTAGTGAAAAGCAGTTTAAGATGCTGAGCGAAAAGTACGAAACCTACGAAACATCACACGGCAAAATAACAATGTCAAAGGCACAGCTTATGTCATTGTACTGCTTGTCAAAGCGTGAACAGGCTCTTGAACATATCTTCGGAGGCGGCATCAGACCGACAGACCTTAAAGGTGTGCGGCAGGCAAGACCGATACGCATATCTCCCGATGAGCTTACAAGCCTGCTGAAAAACCTTAACAGCACGGAGCTTGCAACGGCTGAAAAGCTGCAGAAGTTTATGGCTACAGCCTGTGCTAAGTGGGGCAATGAAGTAAGTATGGCTATGTACGGCTACGCTAAATTTGGTGAGCCACATTACTTCCCGATAAAGTCATCACAAACAGGCGTTGATACAAACGATCAGAATTCAGGCGGCGAAACAGGGCTGTACTCGATGCTTAATTACGGCTTCACGAAAAGCCTTGTTCCGAATGCAAATAATGCTATAGATATCGATGATATCTTTAACGTTGTCAGCCAACACGCACAGGAAATGAGCAGTTATAGTGCTTATGCAGGGGCTGTGGCAGACGGAATGAGATGGCTTAATTACAACAATCGCAAGACTGGCGAAACCATCAAGCAATCGATGCTTCAGAAGTTCGGCACAAATTGCGAGAAATACTTTACAGAGCTTATCCGTGATATCAATCGCAACAAGCCTACGGGTAATTACGGCGGTGAGCTGTCAAGCCTGCTTGTATCCGCACAGAAAGCGGCGGCTATTGCCGGAAACCTTTCTGTTGTTATACAGCAGCCTACAGCGATTATGAGAGCTTGTGCAGTGTTAGACATCGACTTAATAGCAAAAGGAATTGCGATTGCTACTACGCATTCGGTAAAATCAGCAAAGGAAGCCCAAGCACATTCGGAGATTGCTTGGTGGAAGTCGCAAGGCTTCTTTGAAACCAATATGGGCAAGTCAATGGATGAAATCATCACAGGCAGAAGCACAGCAAAAGACAAGGTTGTCGGCTTGGCGATGAAGCCTGCAGGCTTCGCTGATGACTTAACTTGGGGAGCAATATGGGAGGCTACAAAGCTATGGACAAAGAAATTCCATCCCGAAGCAGAAGTCGGTTCGGATGAATTCTTCAGCATCACGAAAGAAAAATTCGATGATGTTGTCGATCAGACTCAGGTTGTGGACAGTGTACTGCACAGACCGATGATATTGCGAAGCAAGAACGCTTTAGTTAAGATGGATATGTCCTTTATGGCAGAGCCTCTTAAGTCGGCAAATCTGCTCAGAAACGCTATCGTTGATGTAAAGAACAAAAAGCCTAATGCTACAAAAAGACTGATCCGAGTATACGCATCCTGCGTAATGGCAAACGTTTTAGCGGCGGCGGCGAAAGCTATCGTAATGGCATTCCGTGATACAGGCGATGACGAGTGGCGTGAAAAGTGGCTTGAATCATTCACAGGCGATTTGCTTTCCTCGCTTAATCCTGTCAGCATCATTCCGTTTGTCAAGGATATTCTCACGTTACTTGATGGTTACGATGTTGAACGTATGGATATGTCAGCAATCTCGGGAATTATCAAGTTCGGACAGCAGATGGTCACATCGGCACAGAAGGGAGAGCTTGATACATCGCTCAGTTTACAGAACGTTTATAAGCTGACAAGGTATCTTTCACAGCTTACAGGCATTCCAATGTACAACGTTCTCAGAGAGGTTGACACTATCATTGACATCTTCGGAGAGCCTATCTTCCGAGCATCACAGGCAACGCCCGATACGGAGAGATACGAAGCTCTGTATAACGCTGTGATGAAAAACGATGAAGCAGAAATGCAGAACGAATATGACAGGCTCGGCAAGACACAGAAAGAAATTGAACAACGGTTAAAGTCGAAAATAATTGATGACAGCAAGGGCAACAAGATGTTCAATGCGGATGTAGATAAGGCGGCTAAAGCAAGAATAAGCGGAGATGTTAAAACGGCTGTAGAAATTGTGAGAAACCTTGCAGATACAACGGCTCTGTCGAAGGATTTCTGGACAGCTTGTGTAAATGCGAGAGTAAACAAAATCAGCAAGGCACAGAAAAACCGCACACAGCTCATCGAAGCAGGCATATCCAAGCTGACGGTTGACAATATGAGTGACACTGAAGTGAACGAGGCTCTTAAGAGTTATGAAGCCGAAGCGGACACATCTACAGCAAGCGACTTAAACGAGGACACCAACACTGAATCGCTCTACACAGCCGATGATTTGGTCAAGGCTCTGCAGGACGGCAACGAGTCTGATTACAACACAGCATATGACGATATGGTGTCTGCAAAGGCTGTATCGCTGATAATGCAGGCAGAAGCTGATAACAAGGAGCTTACTGCTGACGAAGCGGAAGAAAAGGCTGAACACTCAATCAAGTCGGCAATTACAAAAGTGCTTAAACCTTTAATGCGTGAGCTGTACAAAACCGATAAGAAAAAGTTTAACGAAATGAGGAAGAAAATCATAAAAAAATTCGGTTATACATCAAAACAGATAACAAAATGGTTGACTTCCGAAGAATAATAAGCTATAATAAAAAACGTAGTCAAATCACCTCCTTAAAGATTGGTTACGTTTGGATTGAATGCAAGGCACACAGAAATGTGTGTCTTGTTTTTTTTATATAAAGAAAAAAGCCGTACATTGCTGTACGACTTTTCCCCACAAAAGAATCAGGATTCAAATATGAAACTAAAAAATGGACAAAACCACCCGGTTACATTTATGATTATACCACATCTTTCTTGTAAATGCAAGCGGATTTCTGACCGTTTTCTGATCGTTTTTTCGGAATTTTTTGTTTTGCTTATGCAATCGTGATAAAATGTAAAACAGCGAAAAACCCTTTAATAGTGCGGTTTCACAGAACGCAAACATAAGTTCGCAAAACATCGCAGAACAACGTTTTCAAATCCTGTCACCTCGACCATAACAGGACACCAATTTTGATACAATGCGTATCTTGATTGGTGTCCGTTTTCTTTATCCGAAAGTCTTTATTTAATGGGATTTATTGATACAATTTAACGAAAGAAGGCTCTGCAACGATCTCAAAACGGTCGCTGCAGAGCCAGTTTGATTTTCTCAGGCTAAACCTTTTAACGATTGGTATGTAGATATGTCCACTTTTTTAGGTGGTATGTCCATATTAACATTCACTGTTTCGAAGCCCGTCCATCAGCCTTTGATATATGCTGTCGGCGTACAGATCGTTTTCATACTGAAGTTCACCGAGTGGGCTTAAATTTATGTTCCGTCTGCAAGCTACAGCTTTACCCATTTGTGATTAAGAACACAGTGTGTTATGCAACGATCAATTCCAGCACCTGGCAGCAGCCCATCTGCTGCTTTTGAAATGAATTGCTCATAACTTGCCCCCGGCAAAAAGGCATTCTTAATTCGACAGTAGTCATCCTTCGTAACATCCAAGGTTTGATTTAGAACATCAAGTCCTGAAGCAAGCACGGCTTCTTTGAATAACTCATACATAGCAAACTCTCCACTTCACCGAAAATATCGTCCTCTAAGCAAGTATACCCGCAGAGTACAGTTTTGTTTTCCGTGTTACATTGCGGTCTGTTAGATAATACTTTGACGTATTGCAGATATTTTCCTTTGCTGGACGATGTGTTTTGTGTGCTTGCCATTAGGATTGCGTATGTTACTCTATATTTTTCGGGATTATTCGCATTTACACAGTTCTTTTTTCAGAACCAAACATATCGGGGCGAACATTATTCTATCCCATTCTCAGCTTTCTTAATTCTAACCGCAAGATACTCTCTTGTGGGCAAATCAATTCTGAAACGTCCCTTAAAACTTCCGACATTCTCAACCGTCATGTTCCATGTGTCTATAATGTCGACAGTGTATAAATTATTATCGTCAATATGATAATATCTGAATCCCGGACGCGAAATCCCGTGATAAAACAGGTGATAACCGGTTTCATCAGCCAGATTTTCATCTTCAGGAACCACACATAGCTCGTCCCATTCCATATTTTTGGGTCGCAATCCGCCGTCCGGAGCTTCCTCAAGTATTTTTCGCATAAAAGCTATTCTTTCCGGGCTGTCACCCTTAAGCTCTCCGCCATGAGACCACCATACCGCCTTATCATCTATGTAGGTTTCGCCATGACCACCGTAGCCGCCGCGGCAAAGTGCTTCCCAGAACCTCCGAACAAGCTCTTGCGGCGAAATATTGCCCCACGCATACTGAATATTTCCTTCGTATAGCATTTCGTCAATTACTATCGGTTTGCCATAGCTTTTTCTCCACTCGGATGTTCCCTCCGGAGAACGCTGAATGCTGCAGTGCGTTATCCATGACTTTGTATGATCGTAAAACTGATTACCGTTATGTATTGATCGCAGGTGATCATACGGGTCGCTTTCTACGATTATCTGCGCATATTGTTCCCAGTCCTCAATGCTCTTGTTTTTTATCAGGTCATATTCATTAGCAAATGACCACCATACATTTCTGAAAGCCGAAAACCTTGCCGCTGTGTATTTCAGATAAAGTTCGTTTTGCTCCGGTGTCATTGTTGAGAAGCCCCAGCGGTCATACGGGTGAAAGAGGATAATATCTGCCTCAATACCCAGCTTTTGAAGCTCGGTGATACAGTATTCAATATGCTGAAAATGCTTGGGGTTAAACCTCTCAAAATCCCAGTTGTTGCCCTTGGAATCCGGAGTGTAGCCCCACACATTGTCCTCTGTGATAGCACTTCCGTCAACCGGAGTACCCTCGTATGGATAGGAGCGAGGCTCACGTGAATTGTAGCAGTAGCTTTTAGGAAATACGCAGAAACGTATCTTGTTGAACGGGGAATTTTTCAGAGTTTCAAGAGTTTGTGCGATAAGGTCATCGCTTTGCAGATTCCATACATAACAGGTCGTGCCGACAGGATAATAAGGTGTACCGTCGGAATACTGAAAATGATATTTGTTATGTACCTTTACGCAGCCGTGATTATTTTCCGACGGCGGCGTGACAGAAAAAGTTCCTTCGTATTTACTGTCAGAAAAATTCCCGCAGACCGTAAAATGGTATTCTTCCTCAAACGATGGCATGAATCTAACTTTGTATATTCCGTTCCCATCGTAAAAACCATTTACGGTTTTGCGCTCGGAATCGCTTTCAAATAGCGCAGTGATACTGCGTTCCAGAAATGGGTTGCCAGCGGTGGTTCCCTCGGAGCAAAACTCGAAAACGCCCCATTTTTCAACTGATTTTGTATAATTCATAATGGTTCCTCCAATGCCTTTACACATAAACCGACGGATCACTGTGCTGGTGAAATCCGTCGGTTTTGATTTTGAATATCACAGTTAATCTGATTTATGGCGCTGAATAAGTAAATGTTATTTCCAGCGTCGAAAGTATCTCATTGTCTTTGACTGGAAGAACAGTCGCGGACAGACCGGAATTGTCGCCATCGGCACATCTGCAGTCATCGGGGATAGATGTTACCCACTGGTTATAGAGGTTTACTCTCGTGCAGTTACCGTCGTCGGAACAGGTATATTCCTTGCCGGATAGCTCACGGACTTCGCCGTTTACCTTAACCTCATCAATAGAGATAGTATAATCCGGGAAGAACTTCTCGCCGTTGTAAATTCCGAGAGCCGAGAAAAGCACTCCCTTTGGAATACCGCAATCCGAGAAATCCAGACTGACGGTGTAGGTTCCCTCACCGGTTATCTCAGCATTGTTTGCAACGATACCCAAGGTCCTTTCCGTCGGGTCGTACTTGTTGCCGACACAGTACTGAACTGAAGAATCAAGACTCTGGTACATTATCCATGCCACTGCGGTATCATCAGAAGCCGGAATGGATACGCCCGCCATAAATTCGTCTTCAGCTGCCTTTGTTGACTTGCCCATTCTCTCCCTTGCGGCAGACTGAATCTCGGAATAATCCTTGCCTTCTTCGGTCGAAGCGCGTCTGTCGCTGTACAGCTTTGCTATGTTTTCATCGGTAGTTTTTCTGAGGACCCTTTTGTAAAAATCGCTGCAGTCCCAGAGGACGGGGCAGTAATTATACAGGTCGCAGTTATCCAGAAGATTGGCGTAAAACTTATCCCTATCGGGTTTATCCGCCGCACCCATAACGGCATATTCGCCTATAACCACGCCGTATCCCCGGTCAGTGAATTTAGTCAGCATCTGAAAAAGGGAATTCTGCTCCTCGTAATCGCCTGGAGTTCCCCACCGTTTTGCATTGCCGTCACTGCAATAGTCCCACGGCGTGTAATAATGTACTGAAAGCAGAAGCTTGTCCTTTGCAGTGTCCTCCGGCATTTGGTATCTGTCATCGCATGTTTTCCTGAAGTCGGTGTTGTACCCTGCGATAAGCAGGAATCTGTCTGCATTTTTGCCGCCGGTCGAACGTACCAGCTTAACAAATTCGCTGTTAATTCTGTTCGTTGTTTCGTAGCATTCGTCCTCGCTGAGAACTCCTTCTGTTCCGGTGACGTCGCTATCGTTGAGTCTGTGACAAAGTTCCTCATTTGCAGATTCAAATATCAGCTTGTAGGAATAATCGGAAAAATGCTCGGATATCTGCGTCCACATGGACTTATAAAGTGCCATTCCTTTTTCACGAACTGCCTCGTCGGCGGAGCCGAACATTCCCCACCAGCTTCCGTCCCAGTGTTCATTCAGTATAACATACATATCAGCGTCAAGAGCATAATTGACTACCTCATCGACACGGTTCATGAGCCGCTCGTCAATGGTGTAATCTCCGCTCTCGTAATTTATGCCATTGGTCCATGCCACAGGAATGCGGAGAGTATCGAAGCCCATAGCTTTCATATCGTCTATCATATCCCTTGTGGTGACGGGCTGTCCCCATAGCGTTTCAAAGGAAGTGGGGTCTACCCCTAATTCCACATAGCTTTTGTGATTGTATGCCTCCAGCGTGTTGCCGAGGTTTATTCCGTTGCCCATGAGCCGGATAACCTCCGTTGCGGTAAGGTCGTTTCCGGACACATTGTTATCCGTAATACTATTTGTGGTACATCCGTTTAATAACATTGAAATAACCAATCCTATGCTTCCTATAATTTTAACAGCAGAAACACGGTTCATTGAAGATCCTCCCAAATTATGATTTTCTCACCTTAATCAAGGATAAGCCCACTTATTTCAAGATTGTAGGTTATTGATGTAAAGGGAATTTCCTCACCGTTTTTTATGAGCGCAAAACGGTAGCTTATCCAGTCGACAGTGGTTTTTGCGGCAACTATTCCGCATTCCTTGGTGCCGTAAACCACGGAACCTATCTCAGCGCCCATCCAGCCGTTAGCAAGTCCATTTGCGGAGCCGCTTGTCGGGTCAAGCTCTGCGTTTACAGGGACTTCAACGATACCGTTTTCCGTTTCAAGACCTACGGACTTGACAAGTACCTTGTATTTCGCGTCCGGGTCAACGTTGATGAAACCGAAGTTAAGTAACTCGCTCTCTTTTTCAAATGAGGTGGACTTCACGGAATACTCACCGTCACCGGTCATTTCGAGATATGCCGACGGACTTGGACCGGGATTTGCAGCCTGACCGGTAAGTATAAGAGTTTCGTACTTTATCTCGGTATCTGAGATGTTCTCCTCGGGACGGAGTTCCTCGTTGCCCTTTGTGAACTGCCACGATCTCAGTTCAATATCCGCACCGGAAAATACCAGATAGATATTGTGATTTCTGCCGTCAAACTTACTGAATTCAGTAGAACGAACCTTAGCATAATCAGCGTTGTCAAATTCAATGTAAGATACTGCCTTGCCGGAAATGCTGTCAAGGCGAACCTCGATTCTGCCCTTGCCTTTAACATCAGCGGTGAAAGCGGAAGCACCATAACCGAAATCCGCACCTCTTACATAGATCCATGAGCCGTTTGCCTTGCTCTTTGCGGCAGGGTCGTTACCATCTGTGTACCCTATATCGGCAGACGTAAACATAACTGCGCCGCTGTTTTCAGCGTAGGGGTCAAGAAGCTTTATCTGAGATACGCCCTGACGCGTTGCGGCTGTTATCGGGATCTCTCCGTCAGCCGCATTCATCGGGAGATAATCAACCATAATGCTGCGGTAACCTGCTGTGCCGCCTGTCAGTTCTTCAAGAAGGAGCGTGTGGTGGACAATGTAGTTCGTTCCCTGAAACTCGCAGAAATGCGTGTGATTGTTGCCCCAGCGCATTCCGGATTCGCCGTTGGCATTCTGACCGGAATTGTAGAAATATGCACCCTTGTATTCCCAGCTGTCTGCGTCAAGGGGAGTTTTTGTGGTCATGTATGCCATACTGCATGTAGGCGGCTCAGGAATGTCCTTGCGGTCCCACTTGCTGCGGTTCTGCCAGTCGTTGCAGTAGGTGTAATAATAGGTGCCGTCGATGTAATTCAGCTCGCTTGCCTCCAAGAAATACGGGGCGTCAATTGAAACGAACTCGCTGTCAAACGAAAGCATATCCGCACCCAGACGTGCTACCTTAGGCACATTGGTATGTACAACACCGCCGTCTGCAGCATTTCCGCCGCCAAAAGTAAGCCAGCCTGTGCCGTTTTCATCAATGCATACGCCCGGATCGAACGGCGCAGGGCAATTCTCAAGCCCCGGCATATTCTGATAAACCAGCGGTTCGCCGAGAGGGTCAGTCCACGGACCTACCGGGTCGGTGGAGGTAATAACTCCCACACCGCCGCCGGCGTTGGAGAAGTACAGATAGAAGTGCGTAAGACCGTCTTCCTCAACGCGGGAAGCAATTGACGGTGCCCATGAATTTGTTATCCACGGCGCTATTTTGTCGACTTCTATCCTGCCATGGTATATCCAGTTCACCATATCATCGGTGGAAAATACCACAAGCGATTTGATATGGGCGTAGTCGTTCTTTGTTCCCTCTTCCGACTGCTGTTGGTCGTTCGTGCCGTAAACGTAAAGCCTTCCGTCATATTCCACTGCGGTGGGATCGGCGCAGAATATACTCGGCGAAATGGGATTGGCGTTACGCTCGTTTTTGTAGACATTTCCGCTTACCTCGTCGATTATTATTCCGTTGTTAAGGCTGTCGATTATTGTTTCGTTGTCAGGTTTGTCGCTTGTTTCCGCTTTGCTCACACTGTCTACGCTGTCGGCAGAGCTTTCTGTCTGCACAGGTGAATCATTCGAGCCGTTCTGCTCGGAACAGCCGGAAACAAGCAGCATAGCAGCTGTACAAATCAAAGCCGTTATCTTCTTGTTCATAGTTACTCCTTTCATTCAGCCTGCCATCTTTCAAGGCAGATGTCCTTGCTTGAAAATGCAAAATATACATTGTGAATTCCTGTTATTTTTGTGGGAAGAACCACAGGAATTTTATCAAATTCATCATTTGCGAGTTCGATCACTCCCAACGGTTCGGCATTCCTGTCATCAAGACGAATCTCGATAACGCCCGTGCCCTTTGCGGTAACGAGCAGCTTTTCTGTGCCCTTGCCGAAATCCACGCCCTTTATGTAAGTCCATGCACCCTCTGATAGCGACTTCACAGCCATTTTGCCGGTGGATATCTGTTCGTACCACATATCTGCGCAGGTGAACATCTCCGCACCGCTGTGAGCTTTATACGGGTCGAGCGGCTGAGTCTGCGCGACGCCTTCGCGTGTTGCCTTTGTGACGGGGAATTCCGTATCCGTGTAAGGCAGCAGATCCACGCACATACAGCGGAATCCTCCCTTTGTTTTCGTGCGCTCCTGAATGTGAAGTGTGTGGTGAAGAATGTACTTTGTTCCCTTATATTCGATAAGGTGGGTGTGATTGTTGCACCAGTCCATTCCGGAATCACCGGCGTTTAGGAAGAATCCGCCCTTGAACTGCCAGCTTTCCGGGTCAAGGGGAGTTTTGCTCGTCATACAGCCCATGCTGCATGTTCCCGGCGCCGGAATGTCCGTTCTGTTCCAGTTTTCTCTTGACTGCCAGTCCGTGCTGTATGTGTAGATAAAAGTTCCGTTTTCGTAGTTCAGCTCGCTTGCCTCGAAGAAATACGGAGCGTCTATCGGAACAAAATCGCTGTCAAACGAAAGCATATCCTTTCCCAGCCGCACTATCTTAGGTATGTTTGTGTGCAGCGTATTACCGTCAGGTGGGGTACCTCCGCCGAACGCAAGCCAGCCTGTACCGTTTTCGTCGATGCATACTCCCGGGTCAAAGGGCGCAGGACAGTTTTCAAGCCCCGGCATATTCTGATAGATTAGCGGCTTTCCGAGAGGGTCGCTCCACGGTCCGAGAGGGTGTTCCGCCGTAAGCACTCCTACACCGCAGCCGCTGTTCGAAAAGTAAAGGTAAAAATGAGTTTTTCCGTCCGCCTCAACTCTGGAAGTTACGGACGGCGCCCATGAATTCACTATCCAAGGCGCAATTTTTGCGACGTCTATGAAGCCATGGTATTCCCAGTTCACCATATCGTCAGTTGACAGCATAACGATGGATTTTATGTGAGCATAGCCGTTCTTTCCGTCATCGCCGACTGCCTCGTATTCCTGATGGTCGTTAGTGCCGTAAATATAAAGTCTGCCGTTGTACTCAACGCCTGTCGGGTCGGCGCAGAATACATTCGGAGAAATTGGATTAGCCGTATTTTCCAGCTTGTAGCAATTTTCGCTTATTTTCATTAGCATCACCTCATTGTTTTTTTGGCAACACCGCGCAAAAACCATTTATTGGATTTTGTACGTGTCTTGCTGACATTTTTTTCGTCATATTGCACAATACACGCACAATCTTTGCCCAGTATTGCTTTTATTTTATTATACACATTGTAATGCAAAAATTCAACAGCATATATTCGTTTAATCCACCTTTTAGTCATAATATGCACTTTTGCTCTTGACTTTAGCGCGGAATTAAGCTATACTGTAAGCGGGGTGATATTATGCACAGAAGAATAGCGGTCATTACCGCAAGAGCCGATGCGTCCGAACAGCGCGATATACTATATGGAATATTCGAAGCCGCATTCCGGAAAGACACCGATGTTGTGGTCTACTCAAACATATACAACCACTGGCAGGACGATAATCTGCTGAATTATGAGAATATAATTTACTCCCTGATTGAGCCGGATTTATTTGACGGCGTTATTGTCACAGCCGAGGCATTCCGGGATATAAAAATAATCAACGATACAATCGATAAAATAAGAGCTGCAAAAATCCCCGCCATTGTTATTGACGGGGAGTTGGATGGATTTAAGAGCGTTTATTCCGACGATGAAACCGACCTGGAGAAAATGACGGAACATCTGATAACGGTTCACGGTTTCACGGACATCGACATACTGACGGGAAGCAGGGACAACGCCGCTTCGCAAAAGCGTCTGAACGGCTGCAAGCGTGCATTCGGAAAGCACGGAATAAGCTTTGATAATATCAGAGTGTATTACGGAAACTTCTGGAACGATTCAGGCGAGGAACTTGCCCGGCGGTATCTCAGCGGTGAAATTCCGCGACCTCAGGCGGTGATATGCACTAACGATTTCATGGCGTTCGGGCTGTGTGATGTTCTTTCGGAGGCAGGAGTGGATATTCCCGGCGAGCTGACAGTAACGGGCTACGACCTGACCGGCGGCGACCATACCGCAGGAAGAATATATCACTATCCGCTGCTGACGACTTACCGCAGAAATCGCCGTAAAATGGGACGGGACGCTGTGGATGCTATTCTCGGCGGCAGTCCTATTCAAGACAATTCCGACAGGTTCGTAAGCGGAAACACCTGCTCCTGCGGCGTCTGCCGTTTGCATCTTTTAGATGAGCTTGTCGCGGAAAAGATAGACCAGTATCACACCATTATGAGCACCGTGGCACAGTTTTCCGGCAGGCTCACCACATCGCGTACTCTTGAGGAATACACCGGAGCGGTAAGCGAGTTTTTCTACCTGCTGCACGGCGCTGACAGGCTGTTTCTGTGCCTTGACAGCGCATGGAACAGTGAACGTTTCAACGGTGGTGAGTTCCTGTGCTGTGCGATAGGTAACGATTATTCAGAACCTCCGATAAAGTTCAGCAGTGGCGAAACTCCCGTGCCGTTCATTACGGAGCACGATTCCCCTGCGATTTTCTATGTGAATCCCGTGTGCTTTCAGACAAGGCTTTACGGGTATACGGTGCTGGAATACAACCGCCCGGCGAGCTATGATTTCAGCTTCCGCGACTGGAACAAGACTGTTGCGGATACGCTGGAATTTCTGCGAATGAAGAATGATATCCACTATCTCACGCAATGCCAGAGGCAATCCGCACTGTATGATTCGCTGACGGGGTTCTACAATCTTCGTGAATTTGAAAGCATTGTGGAGGAAGCCGGGCATAACTTCTGCATTCAGGCGGTAAGGCTTAGTTTCCCGGACGGCGGAGAATACCTGTTTGGCGAAAACCACCACAGCGATATAATCGCAGAAACAGCGTCAGCAATAAAACGTGTATGCACTCAGCATGAAATATGCTGCCGGACCGATGACAACACATTTCTTATCCTGTTCAAAAGGGAAAACGGAATGTTTCCTGAGAAACTGAAAATATCGCTCCACAACGAGGTTTATTCACGGCACGATGAACGGCAGGTTATTATCACATACCACGGTTCTGATAACACGCTGGTCGAAGAACTGCGCTCAGCCGTATCGCTGGATGCAGAGCACGATGTCGGTCTGATAAGCGAACGAAGAAAACTTCCGCATTATAACGAGCTTGCCGACATAAGGGACAGGATAATTTCAATGCCTAATAAGATGCCTAAGCTTTCGGAAGTCAGCAGAAAAATGTGCGTCAGCGAGGGACATTTCCGCTTGATTTACCGGCAGTGCTTTGATGTAAGTTACAACCTCGACTGCATAAATTCAAGGGTAATGAAAGCCTGCTACTTACTGTATTCTACCGCCATGAGCATCTATGCGACAGCAGTAAGCTGCGGTTACGATGATGAAAAATTCTTCTCACGGCAGTTCAGGCAGGTGACCGGATTTTCTCCGGCAGAATACAGAAAAAAGATACTGCAGTGACGGCAAGAATATTGTGATGATCAATAAACGACAGACCGAGGCGCTGTAAAAAATAAGACTGCCATCTCAAAAAACGAGCTGCAGGAAAAGCTTTTTTCACAGGTGGTAGAGTAACTCACAGCAAAAGGACTGATTCTAAAAAAGGGAACAATAGTAGATTCAACGATAATAGCAGCGCCGACTTCCACAAAAAAACAAGGAACGCAAACGCAACTCTGACGCACAAGGGGAACACATGGTATTTCGGCTTTTAGCGTACGGGCTAAACGTTCCTTTTGTTCCTCATTTAAAACCGAATATCAACAGCTTCCGGTATAACAATACCGTTATGTCACATTTATCCGCTTCTCTGAACTTTAGCTTTGCGTATTTACGAATTCGGACATAATAAAAGGGCTGCTGCGGCAACCCTCAGAATGTTGAAAAAGTCAAGCAGAAACACTCGTTTTTCATTACTGCATGAATTGATTAATTTGTGCCTTTCGCAATTTCCCCATCCGAAAGCTCGATGACACGCTTACAACGAGCGGCAATGTCTTTGTCGTGGGTTACGATTATGACGGTTTTTCCCGATATATTGAGGCGTTCGAAAATCTGCATTATTTCATCTGCGGTCATGCTGTCAAGTGCGCCTGTCGGTTCATCGGCAAGGATTATCTGTGGTTCGTTTACCACCGCTCTTGCTATGGCTACTCTTTGCTTCTGACCGCCGGACAGTTTGTAGGCAGGCGTGTTTGTTTTATCGGACAGTCCGACGCTTTTTAATACATCGTTTATCGCCTTTTCCTTATTGATAGGCTTATCTGTGTATATAAGAGGGATATTTATATTCTGCTTTACAGTGTACTTTTCAACAAGGGCGAAATCCTGCATTACAAAGCCTATATGACTGTTCCTGAGCTTTGCTTTTTCACGCTCCGGTATGGAAGATACTTTTTTGCCGTCGATATAATAATCGCCGTCCGTTTGCTTGTCGAGAAGTCCGAGAATATTAAGAAGCGTTGATTTTCCGCTTCCGCTTTTTCCGATTATTGCGACAAGCTCGCCCTTGTTTACTTCAAAGCTGATATTTTTCAATGCTTGAACCTGTGTGTCACCGTCACGGAAAGTCTTTGATATGTTGTCGAGTCTGATCATTTACTTTTCCTCCTTTATCTGCATAATAAGCGGTTTTCTCTTAATGCTCACCATAACGGGCAAAATGGCTATCACTGCCGTTGCAATGCCTGTCAGCATAAAAACAAGTGTTGTACGGAGTGACATAAATATAAGAGATGAACCAACAACGCCGACAAGGTTTATAATCAGCACTTCGGCGCTTATCCTGAGCAGGATATCCGACTGTGAAGCACCGCAAATCATGTGTATGAGCAGTTCACGGATATTTTTTCTGACATAGAGCAGGGTTGACTGTATCATTGAAAATACCGCAAGAATAATGATTATTGATGATATGACGATGAGCGAAATATCGGCTTTTGCAGAAACAAGGTCAATAAGCTGCCTTGTTTCATCGGCAGATATGAAGTTATATGTATTCATGCCGTTTTCTGCGGCGTAATCATTTATTGCGGCAAGGTCGGATTTATCATCGGCATAGATAAGTGAGGTGGGGTAATCAATGCCTTGTGCTTTCATGCTTTCAATGCTCATGACAGGTATAAATACATCGTCGTCGGCGGAAATGATAGAGCTTTTGTCGCCTTTCAAAAAGGTTGTTTTCATGCCGCTTTTCAGTATACCGACTACCTCATATTTATCAAGGTACAAGTCGCCGATGTTATAGTCGTTTTCAAAGTCACTGCCGAGAACTACGGGCGGATTATCTGACAGATATTTGCCGTATTCTGTATTTTGGAACAGCCGTCCTTTACTTACTTCAAAGCCGAATATATCAAAGTAATGCTCTGTAATTACCGTCAGAGAATAGTCTGTGCCGTCTTTTTCTTCACAGAATTCGGAACGCCCCTCGGTTTTATAGTTTTCGGCTATGTAATAGCTGAGGTTTCTTTCCTTTTCTATGTCGTCATAATCAACCACTATTCCGCCGTCGGTGTAAATATCGGTGCTTGACGGGCTGTAGCAGTTTTTGGGAAAATCAAAGCCGTCAAGGGCATTCACAGTTACAGTTTTATATGCGGTGATACTGCAAAGATTGCCTATAACAAAGAATGCTACTATCATCTGGAATGTAAGAAGCAGGCAGGAAAGCAGGTTCGATTTTATATCGAAAAGAATTATTTTTATAAGTTGCTTGTTCATAACACTCTCCTTAACGAAATGACCTGTTCGTGCGAATACTTGTCACTCAGACTGTAGGAAATTATACCGCCGATAAGAAGGATGAACGCTACGGATATAAGTCCTGCGGAAATTCTGATATTGCCGAGATAATAAGAAACGGCAGGAATAAGAGTAAGGAGCAGTGTGACAATAAAGCCGATAAGTATGCCGACTGCGGAGATCATAAGGAAATTTATGAATATCATTTTTTTAATGTCCGCATCATCTGCACCGCATATACGGCGAGCCATTATTTCGGAGCACTTGGAGTTTATCCATGACCATGTGAACACGCCCGAATTCATAAGAATAAGCAGACCGATAAGCAATATCGCAATGATGATAACTATATTGCCTGATGTAAAGAGATTGCCTTTTCCCGCTATCTTGGATATATCATCGGTTCTGATATTGGTATCGGGATTTTTCCCGGTTATATCTGATTTTATGCTTTCGGTGACTGAGGGCGTTTTATCTTTGTTGTCAATTATAAGTGTCAGTCCCGAAAACCGCACCGTGCTGCCGCTGAGCTTATCAGACTGCAATATGAAATCGCTGTCTTTACCTCCGTATATGTTGATACTGCTGACGGTGTAATTCTGTCCGATGAAGTTTATCGTTTTTCTTCCGTTTATCGTCATACAGTACGGCTCAAGTTCGGGCTTTATCACGGCGGTCGGTGCGCTGTTTTCAGAAGATGTTTTTTCGTAGTCAAACAGGGCGTAGCCGGAATTGTATTTGGTTACGAGTTTTATTGCACCGACAGCTTTATACTTTGACAGTATATCGCCTAAATCGCTGTAGGTAAGGGCGCTTTCAGAGTTGTTGTCCTGATTAACTGTTATTATTTTCGCATTATCCGAAAGCCTGCCTGCGACGCCTGAGCTTACTGAATTTAAAAACATGGAAATGAGAAAAGCGCAAAGAAAATACGTTACGGCAAAGAATGTTATCATCATGCCGCTTTTGTTAAATAATTGTCTGATATTATCACCTCATAATTCAAATCTTGTATGCTGTTATTAACTTATAGTGCGGAAGAGTGTTTCGCAAATTTCGATATTTTTATTATATATGATTTATTTAGATTTTTCAATAGAATTTTTGAAATATATTACATTTTGTCGGCTTGCAATAGAGATATAAAAGAGCGGCAGAAAAGCTAAACCTGTATGTTACAGTTAAGTTAAGAAAAAGCAACAGAACACAAAGCAAACCCTTTATGAATGCGGTAATACAAAGCACCCGCCGCCGTCAAGCAATAACAGAATATCCGCAATCGCATCACGGTAAGGAATATAAAGTTTTTGATTATTCTTAAAAAAACAAAATCCGCAGGACTTGCTCATTTAAAGCTGAGCAGTCCTGCGGTTATGTTATTTCGTTCTTTTAAAACGGTCGGTTGTTTTAGCATCGCAGTCAGATTACAAGCACTTTCAGCCTTGTCCGTAATAGGCGTTTGCACCGTGCTTGCGCAGATAATGCTTGTCAAGAAGCTCCTGCTGCATTCTTCCTGCAGTTGGTGCGATAGTGAGGGCATGGTAATTCATAAATGCGACTTCCTCAAGCACTACGGAATTATGCACCGCCTCGTGTGCGTCTTTGCCCCACGTGAACGGACCGTGGCTTTTGACAAGCACCGCAGGGATAGTCATAGGATCGATGTTGTTGAATGTTTCAATTATGACCTTTCCTGTTTCCTTTTCGTACTCGCCGTGAATCTCCTCGGGAGTCATGGCACGGGTGCAGGGTATCTCGCCATAAAAGTAGTCGCCCTGTGTTGTGCCCATCGGCTGAATGCCTGCACCTGCCTGAGCGAACGAAGTAGCCCAGCGGCTGTGGGTATGCACGATACCTCCGATAGCTGAGAAGGAGCGATATAGCTCGAGATGAGTAGGCGTGTCGCTGGACGGCTTCCACTTGCCTTCGGCTGTTTTTCCTGTTGCAAGTTCGACCACCACCATATCCTCGGCTGTCATTTCTTCATACGGTACACCGGAGGGCTTTATCACTATCATTCCGCTCTCACGGTCGATTGCGGAAACATTTCCCCAGGTGAACGTTACAAGGTTGTATTTCGGGAGCAGAAGATTGGCTTCAAGTACCTCCTGCTTTAATTTCTCTAACATATTGTGTCCTTTCTTACTTTGCCGCTGCGTATTGTGCCGCAAGTCCACGTTTGTAGTTTTCCATAAATCTGGCAAAACCCTCTGCACCGTTCTTTTCGGGCTGAAGCGTGGTGGATTCCATACCGACGAATACCTCGCTGTCAAGGAATTCCGACAGTGATTTTCCGCCGCCGCATACAGTATATGCCGCAAGCAGAGCCATTCCCCATGCGCCGCCCTCTCCGGCGGTCTTCATAACGGAAACGGCACAACCCAGCCCGTCGGCAAGGAACTGCTGTGCAACTCCTTTTGTCTTGAACAGACCGCCGTGTCCTGTTATTTTTTCAACGGAAACCTGCTCCTTTTCAAAAAGTATATCCATTCCGAGCTTCAGTGCCGCCATAGTAGAGTATATTTCCGCACGGAACAGATTTGCAAGATTGAATTTTCCGTCGGGAGTGCGGAAATACATCGGTCTTCCGTTTTCCGCTCCTGCAACAGGCTCGCCTGAAAGGAAATTATACACAACGGTGTTGCCGCAGTCGGGGTCGCCCGTCAGTGCGTGATAATACAGCATATCATAAAGTGCGGGCTTTGCGATAGGGTGACCGCTGAGCTGTGCAAATTCACCGAATATCTTCACCCATGCGTCAAGCTCCGAGGAGCAGTTGTTGCAATGCACCATAGCAACGGGAGCGCCGCAGGGAGTAGTCACTACGTCAATTTCCGGGTAATAGCCCTTAAGCGGCTTGTCGAGAACAAGCATAGCGAATATCGAGGTGCCTGCCGATACGTTTCCGGTTCGGGGAAGCACACTGTCGGTCGCTGTCATTCCCGTACCTGCGTCACCTTCGGGAGGGCATAAGGGAACTCCCGGCTGCAGTGTACCTGTCGGGTCGAGCAGCTTAGCGCCGTCGGCGGTCAGAAACGCCTCCTTTGCGCCTGCGTTAAGCACTGAAGGGAGAACTTCCGTCAGCTTTACTGAGAAACCTTTTGCCGAAAGCACCCCATCAACCTTTTTGATGTAGTCTGTGTTGTAACCGGTGCTGTCCACAGGGAAGATGCCGGACGCTTCGCCGATGCCGACCTGTCGCTTTCCGGTAAGACGGTAGTGGATATAGCCTGCAAGCGTATTGATATGAGCAATATGTCTGACGTGTTCCTCGCCGTTCAGTATTGCCTGATAGAGATGAGCTATGCTCCAACGCTGTGGAATGTTGAAGCTAAGAAGCTCTGACAGCTCGGATGCCGCCTGCTCTGTGATAGTGTTACGCCATGTGCGGAACGGAACGAGTAAGTTATCGTCCTTGTCAAATGCCATATAACCGTGCATCATTCCGGAAATACCAATTGCGCCGTAGGTAGTCGGAGTTACTCCGAACTTCTGCCGTATGTCCTCTGTAAGTGCCGCATAACAGTGCTGTAAACCTGTTGTGATGTCATCAAGGGAATAAGTCCACACGCCGTTTTCATAGCGGTTCTGCCACTCGTGACTGCCCGAAGCAATCGGGGCGAATGTGTCGTCTATAAGCACTGCCTTTATTCTGGTGGAACCGAATTCGATTCCGAGATATGTCTTTGCGTTTTGTATCTTCTCTTGTATTGTCATATTATCACCTCTTGAGAGCCGCAGTAGTGTCAAGCAATTCAAGCTGCTGCTCAAAACTGTTTATGTCGGTCTTGTCATCAATCATAACAAGCTCCGTGTTCGTCATCTTTGCAAACAGACATATATCTTCTGCTGTAAATTTAAAAGACAAGTTATAGATAAATCTGTTACAAATTTAAGTTTTGTCTGTATTGCTTTTTTATTGTAACACAAAAGATAAGTAAATGCAATGTATAAATTGAACATTTTTGCCGGAACGATTTGTGCATTTGTCACAAAACAGATGTTTATGACTTACAAATATCGTGCTGAGCAAAAACTGCTTGACAAACAACGGACAAAGTTGTATTATATATGTGAACAAATTTGTATTCTTTTGTACGAACTTGTGCTTTGCATAGAGGTGATAATTATGACTAAATATGAAGCTGTTGCACAGGCAATTAAAACCGATATTGAAAACGGTTTGTATAAAGAGGGACAGCCGATTCCTACCGAGGAGATGCTGACAGCTCAGTATGATGTGAGCCGTCAGACGATACGCAAGGCGTTGTCGCTTCTTGTAGAGGACAATCTTATAATAAAGCGTCAGGGGAGCGGCTCGGTGGTACGGCCGAAGCGTCTTAATCCGAGGACAGGAAAGATAGCTGTGGTTGCAACATACATCAGCGACTATATTTTCCCGAGTCAGCTGCGGGCAGTGAATGATGTATTATCCGAAAACAAGTATACCGCTGTTCTTTCTGCGACACGCAACTGTGTTTGCAACGAGCGTGCGATACTTGAAGAAATACTCAAGAATCCCGTTGACGGAATACTGATAGAGGGTACAAAATCGGCTATGCCGAATCCTAATTTCGATTTGTACGAAAAACTGATAGAAATGGATATACCTGTAGTATTTTTCAACGGATATTACCCGTCGCTCAGCGGCACATTTTCTGTATGTGCGGATAATCAGGCAGGCGGTGCGGAGCTTGTAAGGCATCTTATTGAACGTGGTCACACAAAAATCGCAGGCTTTTTCAAAAGCGATGACATTCAAGGTCATCAGCGGTATTCAGGCTTTATTTCGGAGCTGTTTCGCAACGGTCTGATAATCCCCGATGAGAATGTGTTCTGGTACATTACCGAAACGAAGGAGGATCTTTTCAATAATCCTCAGGAGGTATTAAATCGGCTTGGCGATAATACGGCGGTCGTATGCTATAACGATGAGGTGGCATTCGGACTTATTAAGTGCCTGCTTTCTGCCGGCAGACGTGTTCCTGAGGACGTTGCCGTAGTCAGCTTTGACAACAGTAATCTTAGCCGGATCTCTCCGGTCACGATAACATCGCTTTCCTATGAGGACAGAAACATAGGCAGAATTGCGGCTCAGAAGCTCGTTGATATTCTGAACGGCAAGGAGGTTACGTCCGAGGTGTTGCCGTGGACTTTTATTCAGAAAGAAAGCTCATAAATATGAAGGGATGTTTTATCAGAGTATCTTCAGACCGCAAAACAGGAGGCTTTATAGCTAAGACTTTAAAGCTGCATAGGGCAGTATAAGAATTTGATTTTTTAAACCGCATTGTTGTGCGGTTTCATCGTGTCGAAAAAGTATTTTCCGACACGATGCAGCCGTTGATAAACAAGCGCAGACAAGGAAACCGCTCCGACAGGCGTACAAAGGTACGTTGAGGAGCGGTTGACGCTGTAAGCAAAAATGCTTTCACACAGCCATTTTTACAGCTGTGTGAAATTCTTTTTATTTATCAGATTTTTAGTTTGAGCCGATTTACTTTTCTGCATTTTTGCGGTGCGTGGGTTTATCGACAGCCTGAAACCGCATTGTTGTGCGGTTTGTTTTTTACTGACCGTTTTTTGACTGTTTCGTTTCAAAAATTTTGCTGAGTAAGCTTGAAGGCGGCGGTTAATAATCATGCTGAGATCTCGAACGCAAAAGAAAACACCGATACACAGAGTAACGGTGTGAAATATTCGTTAAAAGAGTATACTGAGCATCAAAAAGAAAACTGGAAGGACAGTAAGCAAATAATAGTCTACGAAAATGAAAATCAGTTGCGTAACTTTATTCAAAAGTCACTGGATGGTGAGTATTTATCTGTAAAGAAAAAAATGTATTTTGGTGCAATAAGTACCGATTTAGCTGAAAGAATTTTTAATGAGACAGGAGTGGATGCAGAAAACTATAATATTACTATCAGCTCGAACGAAATCAGAAAAATACTATTAAATTCGCGCGGAGATGAAAAAAAGAAAACCTTAGAGGACAGCGAGCTATTACTGAAGATGATATATTAGCTATTCCGAAAATTATTGAAGAAGCAGATTTCATTGAGTTAGACAGGGAAAAATATGATGGGAAACCGATAATTCGATTTATCAAAACAATTAACGGAAAAGCAACCGTTGTATCTTATGTTTCTCAGAAGAAACACGATTTAGGTGTGCAAACGATGTATTCGAGTATAAAAAAAGATAGCCTTGTTACTGCGGCGAATGCCAAAGCCCTCACGGAAACGTCCGAAATTACAAGTAATACAGCTATCTTTAACACCACTATATCACAAAGTGATTCGGATGTCAATAGCAGTATACGCACAAAAGGGGAAAATAATACTAAATTTTCTATCCCCGAAACTGACAGATATGTCAAAAATATTAATGATATTTACGGATACAAAATAAAACAAGGTATCAAAGTAAACGAAGATTTATTAGAATTATTGAGCATTTATGACAAAAATGCAAAGGTTGATACAAATGGTAATGTGACAGTATACCACAGAACAAACGCAGATGCCGCTGACTTTCTCGGTAAAGCCTGACAGCATATACCGTATATGGTTCGGCTTTGCCGAATACAGCGGTGATGAAATAATGCCGCCCGAAATTACGCCAATCGTTCGTAAAGGCTTTACGGTTATTGAATGGGGAGGCGCTGTTCTTGATTGAGCCAATGCCGTGAATAAAATTGAGCCGTTGCACTTTATTTGTGCAACGGCTCGTTTTGGTGGCTGTATGCTTATTTGTCTTCTTTGCCGAAATTGGACGATAATGCGCTGAGAGGAAACGGCGGATTCGCAAGCGGTTTGCAGGCAAGTGATAACAGCAGATATTCGTTATCGTCTGCAGCAATCCTGTTTATTTTAAGCTCGCCGCATTTCTTACAGCGGTGTATCAGCGCCCATTCACCGTCGGGACGGACATAAATGCTGATAGGCTCCATTATCCCTCCGCAATCGGCTGAGCGGTCGCCGGGTATGTTGTCAAGATGTATGCTTGATAAGCAGTGGGGGCAGTGATTACGGTTGTTTGTTCCGCAATCCCTGACCGTAATGAATTTTCCGCAGGCTTTGCAGTTAAAGCCCTCGTCCTGCGTTCCGTCATCGGTTACTACAGTGTGATATTCGGTTTCTTTGTGTATATTTTTTACCGGTTCGTCTGTGCGTCTGCGTCTGTTCATATTTCCGTCCTTTTCAGATTATTAAAAACGGCAGGTGTATTTCAACCTGCCGCAGTTAAATTAAATTATACGGGCATTACCTTGTTAGCTTTATCAGCGTGTTCAGCGTCAATGCCAAGCTGTTTGTCCTTACGCTTTTCAAAGAACTTTTCAGCTACCTGACCGAACATAGCGTAGCTTAATACGTCCTCGTCCTGCTGTGACCACTTAGCGCATTCAGCCTTCAGCTTTTCAAGCTCAGGCTCGATAAGGTCTGCGGGGCGGCAGTCGATAGGCTGTTCGTCACCGAGAATCTTCTTTCTGAACTCGGGGTCGATGGGAGCAGGTGTCTTACCGTAGCTGCCCTTTACAAGACCCTTGAATTCCTTTGTTACAGTCTTGTAACGCTCACCGAGAATTACATTGAATACAGCCTGTGTACCAACAATCTGTGATGTAGGTGTAACAAGGGGAGGGAAGCCTGCGTCTGCTCTTACACGAGGAACTTCCTTAAGAACCTCCTCGAACTTGTCAGACTTGCCTGCCTGCTTAAGCTGAGAAAGGAGGTTTGAAAGCATACCGCCGGGAACCTGATATATAAGAGCGTTAGCGTCAACTGCAAGGAGCTTGGGATCAAGCAGACCGCTGTCGATGTACTTCTTGCGGAGCGTCATAAAGTATTCTCTTATCTCTGTGAGGAGCTTTAAGTCAAGTCCTGTATCGTACTCTGTACCCTGTAATGCGGCAACCATTGACTCTGTGGGAGCGTGCGATGTGCCGAGCGCTAAGGGTGACATTGCTGTGTCTATAACGTCAACGCCCGATTCGATACCCTTTAACAGACACATTGAAGCAAGTCCTGATGTGTAGTGTGTGTGGAGCTGGATCGGGATATTTACAGCACTCTTGAGTGCCTTTACAAGTCTTTCTGTTTCATAAGGAGTAAGCAGAGCCGCCATATCCTTGATGCAGATAGAATCTGCACCTGCTTCTTCTATTCTCTTTGCATAGTCGATGTAATACTGTTCTGTAAATACTTCACCGAGTGTGTAAGAGATAGCTATCTGAGCGTGTGCGCCCTCCTTCTTTGCAGCCTTAACGGCTGTTTCGAGGTTTCTTATATCGTTGAGCGCATCGAAAATTCTGATTATATCAATACCGTTTGCTACAGACTTCTGAACGAAATATTCCAGTACATCGTCAGCATAGTGACGGTAACCGAGCATATTCTGTCCTCTGAAAAGCATCTGTAACTTTGTGTGAGGCATTTCACGTCTTAATATACGCAGTCTGTCCCAGGGGTCTTCATTCAAGAAACGTAAGCATGCGTCAAATGTAGCACCGCCCCAGCATTCAACCGAATGATAGCCTACCTTGTCCATTGTGGAAAGGATAGGGAGCATTTCCTCTGTAGTCATTCTTGTTGCGATAAGCGACTGATGAGCGTCACGCAGTACGGTTTCGGTAATTCCTACTTTTGCCATAACCTTTATTATTCCTTTCAATCAAGAGTTACGCATTGATTGTTGCAATCAGTGTGCCTGTTTCAACAGACTGACCCTTTGTAACATTGATGCTTGCAATTGTACCGTCACAGCTTGCTACAACGTCGTTTTCCATCTTCATAGCTTCGAGAACTGCGATTACTGTACCGTTTGTAACCTTAGCGCCTACTGCGAGCTTAACGTCTACGATAGTACCGGGCATGGGAGCGTTTATCTTAACGCCGCCCTGTGCGCCTGCGGGAGCAGCGGGAGCTGCTGCCTTCTTGGGAGCGGGAGCTGCTGCGAGTGCGGCAACAGGTGCTGCACTGCCGTCTGTTTCTTCAACGGTTACATCATAAGCGGTACCGTTTACTGTGATATTGTATCTTTTCATAACAAAAATCCTTTCTTATGTCGATTAATATACGAAGTTAACGTGCTTTTTAGCAGGAGTAACAACTCTCTTTGAAGATGTTGCTTCAATTGCAGATGTCAGTGCGGACTTTGTATCCTCGGCTGTGATAACTCTGTCAACATAGCCGTTAGCCGCAGCTGTGAATGCGTCTGCTTCATTGTCTGCATATTCCTGAGCCTGCTTTGCGTTGTCTTCCGAAACACCGTTTAAGAATACAACTGCCGCTTCGGGAGTTGTGGGAGCGATAACCGCACCTTCCCATGCGAATGTAAAGTCGCTTCCTGCCGCTGTGCTTGCGAGTGCAACATAAGCACTGCCGTAAGCCTTGCCTGTTACAACTGCAATCTTTGCTGTTGTAGCGGAAGCGTATGCCTGTGCGAGCTTTGCACTGTCACGGATGCTTCCTGCAAGCTCAGCCGCACTTGACTTCTCAAAGCCTTCGCTGTCAACGAATGTAACAACGGGGATTGAATAAGCGTCACAAAGAGTAACGAAACGTGCAATCTTTGCACTGTCGTCTGCTGTCAGCTTTGCACCGTTGTTTGTAGCAACAAAGCCTGCTGTTCTCCAGTTAAGGCTTCCTATTGCGGTAACCGCAGATGTACCGAACTGCTTGTAAAGCTCAATAACGCTTTCCTTGTCGGCTACCGAGTTGATAAGCTCGATGCCTTTGAGATCAGCCGATACAGCCGCATCGTTTTCCATATAATAATCGTTTCCTGCTGTTTCAAGATTGTTCGCAGGGAGAACGGATAATAACTGCTTAGCCTTAGCTATAGCTTCATCGCTGTCCTTTGCAAGAATAGCCGCTACACCTGACTTTGCGGCATTCTCGGCTGTACCTGCACCTGCCGTCTTATCATCGGCTGTAAAAGGTGCTGTCATGAACAGCTCTGATTTTTCTGTCATAATGACCACATCAGCCATACAAGCTATCATAGCGGCTGTGCCTGCGCAAAGACCGTCTACTACAGCTATCTGGGGAACAGCACCCGAAAGTGCCGCACTCATCTTGGCTATCTTACCGTATGCACCGAGTGTCTTCATACCTTCCTTGATATCTCCGCCCTTTGAGTCAAAGATACCGATAACAGGAGCACCGTTTTTAAGTGCCAGCTCGTAAACCTTCTTGATTTTGAGAGCTGCCGCAGTGTTTACCGCACCTGCGTTAACGCTTGTGTCCTGAGCGTACGCATATACGACTGCTCCGTCAACATATCCGTAACCGCTTACAACGCCTGTCTTTTCACCGTTTGCTCCGACAAATTTGCCAAGCTCGACAAAGCTGTCCTCGTCAAACAGAGAGATGAGCTTGTTTGCAGCTTCGCTTGCGGCTGTCTGCTCCATTTCAGCAATTGTTTTCTTCATTGCCAGAATTCCTCCGTTCTCGCTTTTCTGTGAAGCGGTAAGCTGCTGAAAATAAGAGCCGACCGCTGTTTATAATTATGCCTTTGGGCACATCATATTCAAGTATAATTATAACTCATTTCATCTTTAATAACAAGCGAAATTCGCTATTTTTTGCAACTTTTATGAGATGTGAAAAAATTATCAATGTCAGAGATGTGATTATCGTTGTTTTGCACAAAACCACGTTTTAAAAGTTCATTCCACACCGTTTCGGATTGCATATTTACGGTACACTTATTTATAAAGTGATTAGAAGCGTAGTTCATAGCGGCTCTCATAAGCCCGTCAACAAGCATTATGTACTGTGTTTCGAGCTTTTCCACAAACAGTGTTTCGCCGTCTGTCGTGCAGACGACCGAGCCTACCGGCGTATCGCCGTCCTTCGCCTCGAACACCAGCTTGTCGGTAATAATGTTGTTTTTAAGTATCGTAATCATTTTTTACCCGTTCTCTTGGTCGATTTGTCGCTCGAAACCAGCGCTTTCAGTCCCTTTAACTCTTCTGCGGTAAGGTCCGCCCATTCGCCCGGCTTCAGCATACCAAGCTTTATATTTCCGACAGCGTTTCTTTTAAGACGCACTATCTGTAATTTTACAGCCTCGCACATTTTTCTTATCTGTCTGTTTTTGCCCTCGGCAATCGTGAATTCAAGCACGGTTCTGTTTTCTTCTTCGGCAAGTACCGCAACGGTGCAGGGAAGTGTAACGCCTGTGTCAATCTTTACACCTGAAGCAAGCGTTGTCAGCTTGTCATCTGTTACCTCGCCCCTTACGGTTACACGGTAGCGCTTCTTTATATGACGTGACGGGTGCATTACGGCATTTGCAAGCGCACCGTCGTTTGTGAGTATCAGAAGTCCCTCAGAATCCTTGTCAAGTCTGCCTACGGGATAAACACGCTCGTCAATGTCGTCGAGAAGGTCGGTAACTATCTTTCTGCCGTGCGTATCCGCCATAGTGGTCACATAGCCTCTCGGCTTATACAGCTTTATGTATCTCAGCTGAGTGCCGGATGAAGCTATCTTTTCGCCGTTTACCGTTACAATATCGTTCTTGGGATCGGCCTTGTCACCGAGAGAAACCGGTCTGCCGTTTACCTTTACACAGCCCTGTTCGATATATTCCTCGGCTTTTCTGCGTGAGCAGTAGCCGCTGTCTGCTATTATTTTCTGTAATCTCACTTTTTCCATTGTTCCGTATTCCTTTCAAATTCCGTATCCATACAGTATCAGCGTGTCAGCAGTCCTGCAATGAATTTATATATCACGGTAAAAAAATCCGTTTTACGTTCTTTTTGTACACAGCTTTCAGCCGTTTGTAGCGGCGCTGTTGCTATTGTATTTCCGTTTAGCAGGTAATGTATTTCGCCGACCTTTTCGCCTGCGGCAAGTCCTGCATAAATAAATTTCGGCATATATATTTCTGCGGTTATTTTGTCTTTCTGTTCGTTGCACAGCGGTAGTTTTACTGCACCGCATTCAACACCGACCGTTTCCTTGTCTGAGCCGACAACGGATAAGGAAAGAGCGGATGAGTCGTACTTCATTTCGCAAAGCGTCACTTTTTCGAAGCCGTAGTCCAGCATTTTTGCGTGGTCGCTCCAGTCGTTCGGCGCATTAAGCGTTACCGCTATAAGCCTTACGCCGTCACGCTCGGCACAGCTTACAAGGGTTCTTCTTGCACTGTCGGTAAATCCTGTCTTAACTCCGATACAGCCGTCATAGCTTGTGAGCAGTTTGTTCGAGTTAACGAGTATGCGGTCGCTTTTGGGATTGCCGAAAGAAACCTTTGCTTTTGGCAATCCGCATATTTTTGCAAAGTCCTTATTGTTCATCGCTTCCCGTGTAAGCAAGGCGAGATCGTAGGCACAGGAATACTGACCGTCTGCGTCAAGTCCCGACGGGGTGACAAAGTTCGTGTCGGTCATACCGATTTCTTCGGCTCTTTTATTCATCAGCACGGCAAACGCCGATTTGCTGCCCGATATATTTACCGCCGCCGCATTTGCCGCATCATTTCCCGAAGGCAAAAGCATACCGTAGCATAAAGCTCTGCGTGTTACAATATCGCCTTCCCGAAGTCCCATTGAGGTCCCTTCGACCTTTATGGCGGTCGGGTCTACTTCGAATTCCTTGTCGGGTTCTCCTGACTCAAGGGTCAGCAGAGCAGTCATTATCTTGGTCGTGCTTGCTATCTGTCTGTGTTCTTTTTCGTTTTTAGAAAAAAGCACAGTTCCCGTATCCGCCTCAATAAGAATAGCACAGGCGGCTGAAACGTCCGTTTTTGTTTTGTCAGAGCTTTCGAGATAGTCAAGCCGTGCTGTGCATTCGGCATAAGCTGCTGTCGCCGCCGAAAAAGTAAAAATCACGGCAGCTGCGACAGATAGAATCTTTTTTTGCATAACGTTGTCCTTTCCGCATAGTTTTGGTATATCTTATGCAAAAAGGACAGATGTTATTGCTTATTCTTCTGTTTTTTCTTCTGATTCTTCGTCATCCTTAGAAAAGATAGCCTTGATCTTGGAAATAAGGTCGGGTACACCGCTGATTATACCGTCAATAGCACTGTTGCCGGTTGCACCAAGCTCAAGCATTTTAACGTCGCCGTCACGCTGTACTACGATAAAAGCCTGCGGATTTATCGTGATGCCTGCGCCGCTTCCGCCTGCAAATACTTCCTTGGGAGCTTTTGTGGGCAGGTCTGAGCCGCCTGCTACAAAGCCGAAGCTGACTTTCGAAACGGGAATGATTATTGTTCCGTCGGGAGAGGTGATAGGGTCGCCTATTATAGTGTTAACGTCAACAAGCTCTCTTATCTTCTCCATAGAAGTTCCCATAAGTCCGTTGATTGGATGCTGTTCTGCCATTTTGATTTCCTTTCCGAAAGCTCACGCTTTCTCTGCTTTTGGCTTTGTATTGCTTTCAGCCGTTGCAGTTTTATTTGCATTCTTTGAATTTATCTTCAAATATAATTTTGCTGTTCTGAATAAAAACCACAAGACACAGCCTATGGCTGTTCCGAGCCTCAGTTTCACTTTGCACGAAAGCTCGTACTCCGTTTTGCCCGATGTAAAGTCTGCGGTAATATCTATCTTTTTCACATTCAGCTTAACGGTATTGTAAAGCACCGCTAAAGCTGTGTGTACAAGCCAGTTTATTTTTCCGTAGTTCATCGCCGCCTGCGCCGCATCTTCTCCGCTTGCCGTTATAAACAGATAAAAGTTACTTACACGGATATGGCTTATAAGCCTCTTTATCGGTTTTGAAGCCGATAAGATGAGCTGTTTTACAAATTCAATCGTTTCGCTGATGTCGCCGCTCAGACCGAGCTTTGATAAAAGACCGTTGTTGCCGTTGTTATCTGCTTTTTTTCCGACTTTATGCGTTTTTTTGCTTTCTTTGGATATATCACTGCTGCCGTTTGCTTTATCGGCAGTGCTTTCGGTATTCTGCACCGGTTTTTCGTTATCCGCAGAAATGTTATTGCTTTTATCGTCCGGCGATTTCTTTTGTTTTTCCTTGCTTTTCTTTTGCTTTTTATGTTTTTCGTCTTCGGGAGAAACAGAGAATATTGTTATGCCTGCGTATCTGATTTTTATTCTCGTTTCATCGTTCAGATGTACGTTGACTGTTACCGACAGCATGAGAGCAAGTACGATGATGAGCAATATATCAATGAAAATAAGCCAGCCCATAAGCCCTCCGTTTCGGTTTGGTGTGCGGACGGTACTCCGATAAGAGTATCCGCAGGAGTAATCGGATTATTCCTCAAAGCTGTCATCCGGAATAAAATCGGCGTCTTGCTGTAATGTGCCGATCTCATTCAGGTTTAACTGTCCGTCTTCATCGGGAAGGCTTGGCAGCTGTGCCAGACTTTCAAGCTTGAAACAGCGAAGGAAGTTGTCCGTTGTCTTGTATGTAATAGGTCTGCCGGGCAGTTCAAGTCTGCCAGCCTCATACAGCAGTTCACGTTCTACCAGCGTGTTTATAACACCGGAGCTGTCAGTGCCTCTGACCTGCTCGACAAACGCTTTAGTGACGGGCTGATTATAAGCTACTACAGCCAGTACCTCAAGTGCCGCAGGGGAAAGCCTTGCCTGACGCTTGTTTTCCATTGCACGCTTTATATAAGGTGCATATTCTTCTCTTGTCGAAAGCTGATACGAGTTTTCAAGCCTTAGCACCCTTATTGCACTGTCGGATACGTTGTATTTCCTTTCAAGCCTGTCAATCAGCTTTACCACCGTTTCCGGCTCGATGCCGCTTGCTTCGCTCAGCCGGTCAAGCGAAATCGGTTCGCCCGATGCGAACAGCAGAGCTTCTATTATACAGATTGATTCATTATAATTCAATTATCTGCCGCCTCGCTTTCATCCGGTTCTCCGAAAGAGAATTCTTCTTCAATTTTATCCTTAGGCACAAAGTGAAGATATTTGTTGTCATCGGTAAACTTTATACGGCTGTTCTTCGACAGCTCTAAAAGTGCCAGAAACACAGCCACGCAGTCCGATCTGGACTGACCCTTATATAACGAATTTACTTCAACCTTATGACCGTCATTTATACGCTTCAATACATATACTATTTTTGTGAATACGCTGACAAAACTCTTTGCGATGGCAGGCTTTACATGAGGCACGGCTTTTCGTACCGCATCCTTGTAGTTTAAGTTCGACATTGCCAGAAAAAGCTCGTCCGGCTCGTGTATGCCGAGATATGCCTTGTTTTCTTCCACCTGTACGGGCTGACGCACGAATACATCATCGCCTACCCAGCTTTTCTGCAGCTGTAATGCTATCTGCTTGCACATAGCGTATTCTATCAGTACGCCCTGAAGCTCTTTCTTCATTTCTTCCGCTTCGTGCTTTGGCAGAAGTGCGGCTGACTTTATGTAGATAAGCCTTGCCGCCATTTCGAGAAATTCGCCCGCTATTTCTATATCGGCCTGCTTCATTCGGTCGAGATACAGTAAGAATTGCTCAAGCAGAAGAGAGATCTCTATATCGTAAATATTCAGCTTATGCTTTGCGATAAGGCTCAGCATAAGATCGAGCGGCCCTTCATAGACCTCCAGCTTGAATTTCAGTTCCTGCATTTCTTATACTCCGAGAGGTACAAGAGGAACGTAAGAGGTCGTGAAATCAAGAAAGCTCATAACCGCATTGTCAAGGAAGTTCAGCGGTGCATTAAGTACACCTGTCCAGCAGATAGCGAGTACGGCGATCATTATATACTGCTCGTACTGCATCAGCTTGAAATATGTTCTTTCCTTTAAGAATACGAGCATTATTCTTGAGCCGTCAAAGGGCGGTATGGGGAGCAGGTTGAACACTGCAAGCGAAACGTTTATACTTGCCGCCATATCAAAAGCGTAATAAACATATGCTACAACATCGGGATTTGAAGCACCGAAGAAGAACCATACAAGCTTTCCGATAAGTACGAAAATGTACGAGAGTATAACATTTGATAAAGGTCCTGCCGCCGCAGTCAGCGCCATGAACGTTCTTGCGGAAACCTTTCTTGCTCTGACGGGGTTTACAGGTGCAGGCTTGCCCCAGCCTATTCCGACAGTAAGCATACCTATCGTACCCCAGAGATCCCAGTGCCTTATCGGGTTCAGAGTGATTCTGCCCGAATGAAGTCCTGTATCATCGCCCATAAGATATGCCGCAAAGCAGTGTGCGCATTCGTGTATCGGTATGGCAATAAGCAGGATCACCGCATAAGCGAATACAGTGATGATAATGCTCCGCTGATCGCCAAGACTGTTCATTATATTAAGTAACATAGATTTTCCTTTCACATTTGAAAATTACCACTATTAAGGCAGTATATTCATATTCTATTATACACTATTACCGCCGCATTTGCAACTGTTTTTTGCTTTATGTCTTATTTTCGGCTGTCATACGGCGGTTATGCGATAAATTATTATAGGGGATAAAAATAAACCGCTCATTAAGAGCGGTCCAGCTTGTAGAAAAAGTCTGTTTTTATAAGATAGTGCGAATTCTCTATCCCTTTAAGAACGCTTTGTGGGCTTTGCGTCCTGCAAAGCCCACAAAGCGTTCTATCTCGGCATCCTTGCCGAAACCCCTTTCCCCGTGAAAAGCTGTGTATACTTGGTTGGCTCTGCATCTGTGCAATCGTGGTCGTTTGTTGTCGG
>ULSU01077965.1_pt1 | contig 54921 bp, 71 predicted proteins | sample 1956941 | NCBI WGS metagenome assembly ULSU01 (sample SAMEA4835715, study PRJEB28245) | human gut metagenome | biome: gut microbiome; material: fecal sample | place: Denmark | collected 2008
TGAACATAAAACACTATCAGTAAGTTGGAGTCATTACCAGCCTGCCCGGCGTGAGTGTCCTGTGCGCCTGGCGGCGTTTGCTGTTTTGCTCTTTCCTGATGAGTTCAAATACGCGTGTGAAATCCTTAGAGGACAGGCCGTCAGTGATATATCGCCCGTCCTGATTTTTCAGGAAGTCAGGCATTTTCTATCTCCGGTGCCGAGCCAGCGTAATCGCGAATCTTGTTTCTTAGCCATGCTGCGTCAGGAAGAGTTAACGTTGTCCCGACCGGCATTTCTTCCATTTCTGACTCATGGCCCACCAGCACGCGAAATACCCAGCGCAAATCAGCGTTGCCATAGGCGCGATAGGCCGCCAGGTCTGAGCGATAAACCTCATCAATTTTTATCGTGTACTGGAAATTATCGGAGTGATACTCCGATACCCGCTTGATCATCTCCTGATGGAATAGTGCGCGCAGCACATCGTCTTCAATGCATCGATCGTCGAGCCTGCTGTAACTCATAACAGTTCCTCACAGTCATAACCTGGGGGGAACTGTATGCAGGGTGTGAAATGCGAGAAACAGACAGGCCACCAGTTCAGGGGGATGTGGTTCATAAATCCCCTCACTGGTGACAAGTGACTTTCATTAATCTTTATGCGGGGGCCAGCTTCATTGTTTGCTGGCTGTAGATTAAAAATTAAATAGTGTGAATGACATGGACGTTATTCTCGAATTGTTAAAGCTAATTGTTCTGTTTATGAACGCCTCGTTGACCACGCAAATACTGGCGTTAGTATTTTTGTTACTCTTCTACCTGGTATTAAGGGAGTTAACAAAGCTACTGAGTTGATTAAAGTATCACCGTATCTTCATCAATTACTTGCCCGGCCAGCGATTTTGGTTGGGTATTTCCTGCTTTAGCTTTTTGATCGCTGATAATGGACAGGAACGAGGCCATTATCCCTGCTTTGTTTTCTTTCTCTACCGCTCCTGTCATTTGTTTCAGGTAATCCGCGCTGGCAACATTGTGGTATACCGTTGCATAGCAGCACAGAATCATCAGGATGTGCTCTGGTCGGATATCTTGCCAGTTAACTCGATAAACCTCTTCACCGTTGCCGTTGTATTCGGTATCGACGATAGAGTCGGGGATCTCGAATGCCCCTTTGTTCTTGTCAGGCAGGGATAGCAGCCTTTGTAGTTTCAGCTCTCGGTATCTCTCCATGCCGACAATGATCGCCGCTCTGCCGTCGGCGTGCCGTGTTTTTAATGTTACCTGGCTGGCACCTGTACCGGCTGAAATGGTTGGCGTGATTTCGTCAACCAGCACCTTAAATTCGCTTTTACGCAGCTCGGCAATTGCTGGTGGAATTTTTCGTTTTTGTTCAATAGCAGATGCTGGGAGGGGCTTTACTTTGTCAATTACAAGCGCACCGTCTTTCAGGACTGCCGTAGCCATCAGCGGCTTGTTAGTCGAAAGGCTGAATATTGCGATCTTTTGCATGGCTTTTGCTCCACGATAGCAGGCACAAAAAAAGGCCGCACATGGCGGCCTGCTTTGGCGTTATGACTCCCTACCGCGCATCGGCTGAAAGTTAGTCGTCAAAAGAACCTTCAACGGGAGCCGTTTGCGCAATGGATTTTGTCCAGATTGTGATTTCCAGAATAGTGTCAACAATTTTTTTTGAATTTTTTATTCGCGCTGAATTTGGCCTAAGTCATTTTGGCGTAGATGTTTGTTTTTGTAACATAAAACTTCAGTTTGTTTACATGAAGGATGGTTTTGTGAAGTTAAGGGTTTTGGGAGCAGTGCTCGCGGTTATATTGGGGGGAGTTTCTCTTAATGCTGCCTATGCAGGCGCGTTACCTGCAAAGTATGAGGCTGGACTGAAGGTATTGCGGGACTATAAAACCGATAGACCTGATGAATTTATAGACTTTTGCGAAAAAGAAAATATCACGCTGCAACCGGTTGAACCGGGGTTTACAGGAAAGGGCGATTTCTGTTTGTTTGCGTATTCAGCAGACCGATTAGACAAGGCTATACGCAAGGCTGGCTATTCCACCAAAGACACTATGACAGCGTTAAGTAAAAGCTGGATGCAGTTTCAAGTTTATAGCCGGGAAGGAATGGGGGAGCTGTTGCAGCCGTTGTATGCTCTAGCATTGGTGCCGGAAGGTCAGCAGTTTCTGATCAAGAAAGGGTTCATGAGGGAGGAAGATGTAGCTGGTTTCGATGCCATCGTTGCCTATGAAAAACAACTCAAGGAACAGCGCAATAAAAAACCATCTGCCTCATGCGTGCAAAGCAAAACAGCAGAATACAGCGCAGTGGCTGGGCCTTTAGCCCCACAAATGGCAGAGCAATGGTGTAAACAATACGGGCAATAAGTTACGCAGCGGAGGCAGAATTGAAAAGATTAGCTATTGCTTTATTGGCAGCTTTCCCTTTGATCGCTCACGCCGGGAATTTACAAGTGAAGTGCGGTAGGTTTGATATAAAAATCTATCCGAACGCCATATTTCTGAATGGGAATAAGGTCGATAACGCGCACCGGAAAACTGAATCTGACGTAATGAGCTATGTGTTCCAGGAGTATGCCGAGATGGGGGGAACTTACACGTTGTACTCGCTGGATGTTCCTTCTCGTGGTGATATGACGTTATCTCATCAATGGCAGAATGCCGATGGCGAAGCTCTGCGCGAGGTTAAAACAGAAAAATGTGGCACTTTCCATTCTTTTAAAGGGAAAGCGCCCAATGTTAAATCTACGCTTGAAAAACAGCGTGCTGGTGAGCTTTAAGCCCCTTTAATCACGGAGATTTCGTTTCCCGCACGATAGCGGCGGGGAACGGAACTCTCCATCAGGTCGCGAATTGCTCCCGCCTCACGCAGTTCCTCTGTCTCCCAGTATCTGTTTGTCACCAGGTCAAGGCTGGCAATGACTTTATGCCGGTCATTCGGCATTGCTTCTTTTTCAGCCATTATCATCAGTGAGAACTCTTCATCCAGTAGAATTTGATACCAGACTTTTGACAGTTCCAACTCTCTAATGAGGGTGAAGCGCCGCTCAATTGTGGCGGAAGAATAAGTGAAATCAATTTTTTTCGTGGCATACATTTTGCTGTGTCCGGTCACTTAGTAGTTAAAGCCCCGGCATGACCGGGGCAAATCTATTAACTAACAATCCAGTCGGTCGCTGCTACATCTTCTGGCTGTAAATCAATCGCACAGATCTTGCCGTCGCGAATGGTGCGCCAGTTTTTCCGTGAGCCTCTTTCGGGCCATACCCAGACACTTTCAGGCCAGGATGCTCGACGGCATACGGTTGCATACCCTGTTTTAATCTTCTCTCTGGCGGTATGCAACGACAGGTTTGCCTTTGGACTTTCAGGCACAGGATGGTGAATGGCCTGAAATAGCCCCATCCTGGGATGATACCAGCGTTTGTTACGTGGTTCTGCCTCCGACATAACCTGCTTAAAGGCTTTCCGGAAGGGGGCCAGGGCCACAATGGAGCGTCTCGCGAGCAAACCATCGGGAGTTAAAAACTCATGTGTATCGGTGGGAATCCGATACGCATTGACCAGGTTACGGCATTTGGCTTCAGTCAGGCCGCATTTCGCCGCTAACTGGCGGTAGCCAATGTAGCCTTCCGGAATATTGCCTTTCTTTATTTGCTCGACGGTTTCAGCGACTTTGGACACTTGTGCCGATACTTCGGCTACCTGGGCATTAACGGCGTTGATCCGGCGTTCATGCTCAAGATGCATTTGCGCCATTTCGGCCAGGATTTCGGCTTTTGATTTTAACGGTCCCCTGGCATTCTCCAGTTCGCGCCAGCGGTCCACCAGCCGGGCGGTGAATTCGGGAGAGAGCTGCGCGACGACAATGATGCTATCGCGCTTGCCTTGCTCGCCTTCGAAGACGTAATAGCTCGCCGGGCGGCCTGCGGTGGGCTTTTCCTCAATTTGAGGAAAAGATATTACGCCCCGTTCCGCCAAGTGTTCAATGGTGCGTTTAACGTTATCAGGGCGCTTTCCTACCAGTTCCGCGATCTCAATGCTGGTCATTGTCGCTTTTTGAGAGATGGACAGATTCATCAGTGCACCTCCACGCAGTTCATTGGCAGATTCCAGTAATTGAGGATCTCCATCGCATCAAGAGTGAAGCGAGCAGCAAAAATGCAGGGTTCTTCGGGAAGGTATGAGCGCGCCTCTGCTTCGGTAGCAGCCATTACGCAGATATAAAGGTGTTTTTGGCAGGAATAGAAACGCCAGATAAATTCAGAATGAGTTGGGGTAGGGATAGTAGCCATATTGGCAGCCTCCTTTGACTAAGTTAAGGAGCTACCGCGTGAGGTTCCAATCTCAATGGCGGTAGCACTGACTGGGTTGGAACTACCGGCGTCAAAGGGAACCGGCCTGCCTTTCGGCAGCCCAGCCAGCACTACCATTGATCTCTGAGCTAAACGCTACGTATGGCTGTGCGATGGCGTGACACAAAAAAAGACGCTTTCGGCGTCTGTGTCGCCTTTGACATTATCCGGGGTTCCAATCCCGGCACCCGTTTTTCTAAGGTGCCGTAGAAATATACCTCACGATAATGCCAGGGCGCAACAGTCAGTATTTTATGCTTTGGCGGATTTCTTCCGGGCTTGCTTGCAGGCGTAGGCCATTGCTTTAGCTTTCACTTCATCCAGCTTTCCGGTGATCACTTCTTTTCCGAGAGTGACAAACCAGTCATAGCAACCGCCAGTAATGTTCTGGATTTGAAAGTTGAGGTAGCGAACGGTCATTTTGACCCCCCCAGCGCGAGTAAAGAATGCAGATTATCGCGTGAGTGGCGGACAACGAGTGATGGGAAAAGACAGTAGCTGTTCATAGTGTAGTGACTCCTTGCTTTCGGAGCCGCCATCGACTGTTCCACGGTCTGGTGGCGGCGCAATAAAGGTTGGAACACCGTGAGTCAACGGGGGCTTTTCAGCCACCTATATTGCACCGCCATTGGTATGGCGGCGGCAATCATACGAAAAACCAAACGGTTTGTCTCAAAAAGTTGACCGGTGTACCAATCGGTTGTGAATGTACAACGGCGAATCTCACAATTCAACTTAAAATGTTAGAAAATTAATTTATTAATTCAGTCACCATCTGATACAACGTCATTTCATCAGCATTGTGCCGCCTGAAATCTGCTTTGCCGCCTATTTTTCCATCAGCATGAACAGGAACCAACCAGGGGTATTGCTCGCGGATCTCTGCTGGCGCTGCGTGTTGATGGTGCCATTTACACAAAGGGAGGACGTATTTATGCGCGTTCTCTGCTGTTCTCCCGAAGATGTGGTGCAGGGATACCACAGGGCTATGCTGTCCGTGCATATGGCAGGCAATGCAGGGGAGAGCACCGATGGCAGTTTGTATCCGGCGCTCATCTGCTGTGAGTGTTCTGCCTTTCAGGCCGCGTGACGCGCGAGTTTTTTTGACAGGAGCAGAAGCGGCCTTCTCTTTTCTTCGCTGTTCATATTGCTTCGCTTTTTCAATTTTCTTTTGCCGATATTCAGGCGATGCGGCTTTTTCTCGCGCACGCTGCTGCTGGCGTTGAGCTTGCTGAAGACGCTTTGCCCTTTGTTCCTCCCGCCATTTCGGATCAGCCAGTTTTTGCAGGGCTTTTTGTGTCTGTTTCTCCCAATAGCTTTGCTTCATAGAAATACCCGGTTTGTCTACATCGCCGCTATGGTTGATCAAATGTGTTAGAAAATCAAAATTGATTTTCTAACACAAAATGAAGATACTTTTTTCAGACGCTATATCAGGAGGTCATGATGCTTGTCGCAATAAGTGCAATCCACCAGCAATCCGGTACAGAAATTGGGTTGCTATATGCCCTGTTTTTCACTGTCCTGGCGTTGTTTGAGCTGGGCATTGAACTCTTTGCTCTCATCAACTTTTGCGTAACGTTCCTGGGGAAACTTTGATGTCAAAACGCATTATGAAAATTTACATCGCGGGTCCGATGACTGGTTATCCCGACTACAACCGCACAGCGTTTTTTTCGAAAGCAAAAGAGCTGATGGAGGAAGGGCATATTGTTCTGAATCCGGCGCTGTTACCTGCTGGCCTCTGCCAGAGCGAATACATGGATATTTGCCTTGCAATGGTGCGTTCGGCTAATGCGGTCTATTTGCTCAAGGGGTGGGAGGAATCAGTTGGCGCTCGTGCAGAGCACGAGCTGGCTCAAAAGCTGGGGCTGAATGTAATTTATGAGTCACCAACCAACATTGAATGCCAAGTTGCTCCGCATATTTACCGGGAACTGGTCAATGCACTGCGTGATATCGCTGCTGTATATCACGGCACAGAACAGCTTCGTGAGCGTTTAGCCCATACCATTTCCTATTACCTGTCTGCATCTCATGAGCACAAGCTCCGTCAGAAGGTAATGATCAAATTTATCATGAGGTTATCGAAATCCCTGGCAAACGCCGATCCAAAGAATCCATTACCGAAAGTGGCAATGAATTACCTGAAGTCCTGCAACATTGTTTCTGAAGATGGCGTTCTTTTGGTTAGAAGGAGTTCTGCGTGAGCTGGCGGGGATGGGGAAGGGCAGAAATCATGATACTCCGCCAGTGCGCCGGGACTATGACAGTCGAGGGTATTGGGAGACTGATCGGGCGTACCGGTGGTGCTGTCAGGACTAAAGCGCGGCAATTGCGGATCAGCATGATTCTGAAAGGTGACTTTCACCAGTCAGCCAAATACCGGCAGAGCGATATAGAGCTGGCGCGGCAGCTTCATCAGTGTGGCGTTCCCCGCCGTGAGATCGCAGAAAAGCTCGAAATGCCCCTGGGCATGATTAATCAGTACGTTTATTTCGAAAGGAGAGTGCATGAAGTCTGAAGGTTTAACGCCCGCACAACTGGCAGAGCGTAACGCTGAGTATGTAACGGAAATTTCCCGACTTGAGAAAGAGCGCGCGGCGCTGGCGGCGGAGAATGCACTTGCTCGTAAAGCTGTTCAGGCATTCTGTGATGTTGTTGGCGACAACACTGAGATTATCTCCGAGTTGGTTGGGCAAGATGGCGTTCTGGTTATTTTGAAGGCCATGAAGGCAACAGGAAATATGTCAGCCACCGACGCTTTCCTGGCTGAAATACGTGCGGAGGCACGCAACGAGGGGATTAACTACACCGCAAGCCGTCTTGCTGCTGCGTTCAATCACGGATTTATCAATAAGTCTTTGCGTGAAGTTTTCGACGTTACACGCATGATTTTGTCAGCGAAAGAAGAGTTGGCTAATGAACCGCATCCGATTGATGGCCTGTCCGGTGAATATGCGGAGAAATCCCTTGAAGAATGGGCGGAACAGATTCGCAAAGGAGTTCAGTCATGAGCATCCGAACTGAACATGGATTTGGTCCTTCAACGGTCGAAGTCGAATGGCTTGATGATTGCCCTAAGTGCCAGCACGGCAAAGCCAGGGTAACAGGATGGTCGGTAACCAAAGATTCTTTGTGGGCGGGTGATGAGGCCGTTTGTTCCAAATGCGGTCACAAAGGTGAAATCGATGCTGATGGAGAGAATGCCTGGGTGGAATGGGACGAAATCGAGGAGGCACAATGAGCAACATCGACATCGACACACTGGCGCTGCGTGAGGCGGCAGAACGTGCAATTCCGGCAATGGAACGCCTGTTAATGTTGCCAGTTGATGATGATCTGATAAGTGAACAGGAACTTAAAGATTACGGTGTGGATATTGATGCGCTCAACGCCTTCAAATTTCTGGCCGGACCAGAAACCGTGCTGGCGCTTCTGGATGAACGGGAAAGAAACCAGCAATACATCAAACGCCGCGACCAGGAGAACGAGGATATTGCGCTAACGGTAGGGAAGCTGCGCGTTGAGCTTGAAGCAGAAAAACAGCGGGCAAAGGTTCTATTTATGGAAAATGCTCGGCTTAAGTCAGGCATAGCCGGTCTGATACACCTCGGTATTCGATATGCAGATGTTGAGGTCATGAAAATTGCTGGAGATGCCCAGCTTTCTACCCCATGCACTGACAGCATCATAAACAGCATTGCAACAGGCATTCGCATCAAAGGAGAGTGAGATGACCACATCGCATTCTGCAATCACCCAGGAAAAAGTATTTCGCTTGCTCGAACGTCTGGAGGCGCTCGCCACGGAGGAGGATATATCCCCGGAGATGCTGGTCGAGTGCAGCCGTGTGATATTGCGTCGCAAGAACGACATCGCGCGGCTGACATCTGGCGCACCATCCGTATCAGCCAGTCCAACGCTTTATTGCAGCTTCTGCAACAAATCCCAGCACACCGTTAAAAAGTTAATTGCCGGGGACAACGTTTTCATCTGCAACGAGTGCGTGAAAGATTGCAACAACATTATCCAGGAAGAGCAAAGGGAATCAGCATGAAATTTTCCAAATTTTCTGAGTTGGTGAATCGTATTTTGTCCAACAACCACAGCCATCGTCGCGATATGGATGTAACGATCGTTGTTCATTCGCCTGGCAGCATTGGTTCAACACCTTCAGTTGAGGTTCAGTCAATTCACGCTGGTTTTGATTGGGATTCCGGGAAAGTGCTGATTTTCCCAGCACAGCCACTGACCACGCTAACACCAGAACAGATTACTGATATCACGGATAGTGTGCGCAAAGGTCAGTCTTGGCACGCATATCAGGAATACAAGAAGCATAAAGAGCAGTTGGAAAAATTGTCGATTGAACTGGATGCTGCAAGACGGCGCATTACAGAACTGGAGAGCGAACGCGCGGTGCTGGCGGCGGAGAATGCGGAGCTGAAGTCTGTGCACCCTCAACCATTCGGAGCTGAGATGATGAAGGCTCTTGATGCGTATGAGAAGCATCAGGATGAAGTGCCAGAGACAGGAATGCTCAATGCATTTTTCATCTTGCGCGACAGCATCCGTGTTGAAACCCCAGCCACCGACTCTTTCCTGTCTGAAGTACGGGCGCAGGGGGTGGATATGGCTCGTAACGCGATGATTGATTTTGTTGATGGTGAAGTTGGGCCAAACAAGAACGTTCCGGGGCTGATTAGAGGCGCAGAGATATGCGTAAGTATTGCTGAACAGCTTCGCAAAGGAGGCAACCAGTGAATATCGACACGACAATAACGATCGATACGCTCCTAAATACCGGTCTGGCACTTCTCGGTTGGCTTTACATCATGTCCCGTACATGGCGATGGCTGGGTTCCATTTTCCTGAAACAGTGGAAAAAACGGCGCAAACAGGAACTACGCCAGAAGGCATTAGAAGCGTTCTATGACGCATTTGAACTTGGCAGCATTGAACCCGGCACAACAGCGAGGATAGCGACAAAAGGCGACCTGATGATAGTGATGTTCAGACAGGAGAAAACCAAATGACAGAACAGACGATGACAAATCGCGAACTTGTTGATGCCGCGATTGAACTTGCTGGCGATTTTTATTCCATGATGGGGTACACGCATCGCCCTGGCTTCAAATATTGGGAGTCTCCGCACCCGCAAGAGCAACAGGTATTTCAAATGGCCTGCCGCGCTTTTGAAGTTATTCGCGGTTCTGATGTGATGGACGCGGTTGCTGATTTGGAGGATGTTGCAGAATGATCACCGTTAACGGCCAGGCTTTATATGGCCGTATTGATGGTTCAGGATACAGAAACATATGGGTTGTTGGTGATTTGCACGGTTGCTACACCCTACTTATGAATGAACTCCATCGTGTGGATTTTGACCCGACACAGGATTTACTGATATCGGTTGGCGACCTTATCGATCGCGGCACCGAAAATGTTGAATGCCTGGAGCTATTGCAGATGCCCTGGTTTCGGTCGGTTATGGGAAACCACGAGCGATTAATGATCGATGCGTTAAGTCCCGCAGGCAATGTGAATAACTGGCTAATGAATGGCGGTCAATGGTTCTTCATGCTGGACGCTGATCGGGAAATATTAGCCAGGGCGCTGGTGGAGCTGGTAAGACGTTTGCCCTATATCATTGAGTTGAACACCGGGCATGAAACTATCGTTATAGTCCATGCCGACTATCCTGATAACGAATACCAGTTTGGTAAACCTGTTAGCGATCTCAATGTTACCTGGCGTCGTGAGCGATTTTATGACGCGGTTGATGGTGTTGGTGGAATGATCACTGGTGCAGATAGCTTTATTTTCGGGCATACGCCAGTAAACAGCCCGAAATCTTTCTGGAACCAGCACTACATAGACACTGGCGCGGTTTTTTGCGGAAATCTGACGCTAAAGCAGGTGAAGGGAGGACAGCCGTAATCCTGAACACATCGTTTATGCACTCAAAATGGTGTTAGAATATTGATTTTAATTTTCTAACATATTATTTTACCGCTTGGAACAAAACAGAGTCGGTATACATTATGAGTGCAATAATCACACCTCATTTCGTAAACGGAGCTGGTGTGGCTGTCTTTCCGGTAGACAAGCCCACCAGCAACTACATTGGCGCAGGTCGCCGTTTCATTATCTCTCCACTTCCGCGTGAACAGGCTGAAAACACGCCAGATGGCGTAGTGGATCTGAATTATTCGCTGGTTGCCAACCAGTCTCTGAAACCGTTTTTTCAAAGCGAGCGCGTATTTAACGCGTTGGGCGGTGAAGATTCGCTTGTTCATTGGGTAAGTTCCAATATCCACGATTGCCAGGCGCACGATAAGCGCGATTGCAGCCACCAGCTAACCACTCATTTCTATAACGGCTCTGCCGTTCGCCTGTGCTGGAAGCATGATGCGGAATACATGATGAAGGGGTACAGCAAGCTGGACGACCAGTTATCCCTGAATCGTGCCAACTGGGTTATGAACTGGGCTGCGAGCGAGTTAAAACTACCGCCAGAACGCGATCTGAGCATGGTTGAACTCACTTTTTGGGCCATTCGCCGAAATCTTAAAGACGAGCTGCCAGATGAAGCCGGTCGCATTGCATTTTGTCAGCCAAAACAGGAAATCCCTACCGGCACACTGAAAGAATCGGATATCACCTGGGAGCACAGCACCCGTGAGCTGGTGGACATAACCGCAGAGCAGATCGTCAACCTGTCTGTAGATGAGGATTCCGGCCTGCTGTATATGCGCCGACCAAAAGCGGTTCTCGGTAAAAGCCCGGCTTATCTCCGGTTTGTGATTTCTCGTCCGTGCATCGGATGCGGTGGCAAAGTTAATCACCCGTTCATGTACCGCGCCCGCTCGTTAAACGAACACGATCGCTGGGCCGTTCCTCTTTGCGATGAATGCGCCAGAAGCGCAGAAAACGATGTCCGGGCATGGGAAAAAGCACATGGCATACGCCTTTACGTAGCCGCTAACCAGCTTTTCGACTTCGCCATCGAGCGCGGAGTGATCACGTTCAATAACTGATGGAGTGGATCAAAAAATGAAAGAACGCGGGATGATTTTTAACGATGAAATGGTCCGGGCAATTCTTGGCGGGGATAAAACACAGACTCGCAGGATTGTTGAAGAAAAATTCTATGGACGGGCAGTGGCCGCAGAGTTGCTTGCCAAGCATTGTCCATATGGTCAACCGGGCGATCGTATTTGGGTTCGCGAAACCTACCGGGTACATGGCAAAGCGACGGACGTCGCAACGCTGGTTTATCGCGCAAGCGTGCGTAACTCCTGGACAGAACAAACGCACCGGGTTCCGGTCGATGTTTGTAATAAACCAGTATCAGAAAAGTGGACGCCATCAATTCACATGCCGCGCTGGGCATCACGCATTCTTCTGGAAATTACCGACGTGCGTGTGGAACGGCTGCATGACATGAGCGAGGCAGATGCTAAAGCAGAAGGCGCAACTCCGGCGACGTACAAGATTACGCCACCTGAAGCTGTTTATCGCGTTGGTTTTGGTGATATCTGGCGCAGTATTTACGGGCAGGATAACTGGCTATCTAACCCGTGGGTATGGGTAATCGAGTTTAAGCGTATTCAGGGGGCAACCAGTGAGTGAGTCAAAATGCCAAATTAATGGCAACAAGATAGAACCGTGCGCGGCTTTGGCACAATCGCTGGAGTATGACGCTGAATACACGACGCGAAAAGGGCTTCTGAAATACAAAATTTATAACCATGCATTAATTAATTCACAAGACCTGATCATGCTGCGGTCTGGTGAATTTTCTAAATCGCCTATTCGAGTTTCATTTTGCCCGTTCTGTGGTGAAAGTCTGAAAACGTGGGAAGCGGAGGCAACCAGTGAGCAAAATTAACTATCAAGAACTGCGCGAGGCGGCGGAACAGGCAACGCAAGATGAATGGGTAGCATATATTTTGCCGGGTCATAACGGCATTTATCCTGCGCGCACGTCTGAGGGTAGGCATTGCGGATACTTTATTGACTGGCCTGGCATTGATGGGCAAAGGAATGCTGGTGCTAATGCCCGTTATATCGCGGCTATCCCACCAAAAGTTGCGCTGGCACTACTGGATGAGATCAACGCATTAGAGGAAACGCGTATCAACGATGTTTGCCGTATTGCGGAACTAACAAAACAACTGGAGTCGGCAAAATCAAAACTCAACGAACAGCGTGAATATTACGAAGGTGTTATCTCGGATGGGAGTAAGCGCATTGCAGAACTGGAAGCACGGGAAATAAAACCAGCCAAAGGTGAAGTTCTTGTCGTTGTTTCTGGTTTTACTGGTTGCGGAAAAAGCGCCATCGCCGGGGAAATAGAAATCGCGATGCAGGCTATTGGTGTACCGGTTCAGTGGACTAATGGCGATGCGGAAAAGCGCATGACAGGAGCTGACTGGCTGACAGCGATTGATATGTACAAACCAACAGTGCGCATCGTGGAAGTTAATGTGCCACGCGCCCCTGGCATTCGCATCAAAGGAGACGCAGGAGAACAAAACGATGAAAAACCGTAAAGCAAAATTACTTCTTTTATCGCGTTCGACGGGGTACGAGAAGCTACCAATCAGCAATCACAAACGGGCGGTGATCGGCATGTTTGGTAGGGTGGTATTCGCATTTAACTATAAACCCACCGCGTCGCGGAACAGACGAGAGAAGGGGTACGCAGTGCGATGAAAAACCGTAAGGCAAAGATGCTGATAGCAAAGCCCGGGCAGCGTATCCGTATCTCAAATCGGCTTGTTATTTACTATAGATATCTGGGTTTTAGGGGGTGTTCCTCTATTCGTTTTTACGGTGTCTGGCGGAGCAGAAGCGTGGCGCAAAACCGCTGGAAAAACCACTTGCGCACTAAAGGAGAGTGAGGTGCCTACACTATTCAGGAAAAACTATCCGCGAAAGAGTAGAGCAATAGAATTGCTGTTTATCATTCTGTTTTTCGTGTTGCTGATACCAATATCCTCAATATTAGTGACTGTTCTAGTGGGGAAAGCATTTGAACCGTTAGTTGACCTGTATATCGATATAGTGTGTAAACCATTCGGGGCACTACACAATAAAATTAACCCATACAAGGAAACTGATATGGCAACTTTGACAAAAGAAGATCGTTTTACCAAAAAACAAATCGCCGAGGCAAAAATCCTCGATAACAACGGAACCTACTTCATCAACGGTTCCATTCTTCCTGTTTATATCAATGAAGATGGAGACACTTACCTTATTGAAGAGTACGAAAAAGGCGAGCCGAGCGAACACCTCATTAAAGATTTGTTCGCGGATGGCGTTATTGTTGCTGTTAATCCGATTGGCTACAACTAAAGCATAAATTATGACCAGTATTACCAGAGAACAGGCCAAGAAAATTATTGAAGCTGCCGATGAGGTTATTAGTGCGCTTGCCGGAACTAACGAGGATGTTCACCCTGGTAGCGATAACATGCTACGTCTGTGGGATGACCTGAATGACCGTTACGCGCCCCCTGAAGTTGTGCGTGAGCTGGCACGAATTGTGCTGGCATCGCTGGAAGCAGAACCGATGGCATGGCGATATCGCTACGTGAAAAAAGGCATTACGGACTCACAGGGGGAGCCGTGGGTTGGTGACTGGAAATATGTACCGACAAAAGAGGATTGCAACGACAGACCGAACTATGAAATTCAGGCGTTATTCACTGCCCCGCCTGTGCCACTAACACCAGAAGGATTGATTAAAGCAGTGCGCTTCTATGAACAGGTTAAGCGTGAAAATCCGCCAGTCGAAACCGGAGCATGGAAAGACGCTGTTGACTGGGTGCTCAAAGAGGCTTGCCAGGCTGTAAACATTGGTACCAAAGGAGATTGATATGAGCGCTTTTACCGACAAAGAACTGATTAAAGAAATCAAAGAGCGCATAGGCAGCTTGGACGTGCGAGACAATATTGAGCGCCGGGCTTATGAAATAGCGTTAGCCTCGCTGGAAGCAGAGCCGGTGGCATGGGTAATGGCTGACGACCTTAGAGATAATGCAATTGTATCTACCCCGGCCTACCCATGTCTGGATGATGCGAAAGAGCGAACAATTGGCAGTTTGATTGCTTTGTACGCCGCCCCTCCAGTGCCAGTAGTACCGGAAGAAAAACCAATGCCTAATCCTCTTAGCATGTACGCGGTTGATGCTGTTGCCGCTATTGCAGAGGTGAGAGGATGGAACGCCTGCCGTGCAGCCATGCTTAAGGGGGATAAATCATGATTAATCGAACCAAACTGGAGCACATCCTCGAGTATGCCAGGCAGCAGAGGCGCTTTGGCCAGCTTTGTAAAATTCTGCCAGGAGATATGGTTGAAATCGTGGAGATTGCCATGCGTAAGACTGGCAACTCTCCGGTAACTCCGGATAGTTGGATAAGCTGTAGTGAGCGAATGCCAAATGATGGTCAGCACGTAATTATTTTATGTGATGGCGCATTCGTTCTTTATGCGCAATATCGAGACGGAGAGTTTTTCGATATTGTCCGCAATGGTGATGAATTTTTCGAAACACAGAGTCACAATGTAACCGACTGGATGCCTCTACCAGAACCGCCTCAGGAGGTTAACCGTGGCTAACCTGCAACTTATCCTCAAAGGTGAAAAGATTTGAGGATTCGCATCATTAATAACACCGACAAGCATCCGGATGATTATTTGGATTGCTCGTTAGCAGAGCGCGTGGAATTGATATAAGAGAATCTCCGCACATCGGCAACACACAGCTAAGTATGTTCGCAATAAAGGTTAAATCAATGGCTAAATTTCGGAGAACTATTATTTTTCTGGCAATGTTATCTGCCTGCCATTTATCACATGCATCGGTTATTGTTGCAACCGCCGCAACAACGGCAGCAATTAGCGCCTCAGCCGCAAGCGAGCAGGAGCAACGCACTGCAATCAATGCATCCGCAAATACCACCACTGTAGCAGTCACGCAAGATAAGCCAAATATAGGCTTTGTTACTTGCGGAAAACGGCATGGAGAGACGGTCGGTTCTCTTGGTTGCGCAGTGTGGCATGACGAACGAGCAGAAATTCCGTGGAAATCATGGCCTGGTTACATTCTTGGCGAAAAGATACCCACCAGCTATGAAGTAAATGCTATTTCGTTCGATCAATATAACAGAGTCGCAACGGTTTACTTTTCTTATTAACACGGAGTGATTATGTGGCGCGGTAATAATCATGGCGGAAGCCAGATGATACTTACCGAATATAAGCTAGACCACAAAACCAATAAATCACGCTCAGTATATTTGCTCCGGCACAATAGCCGCGTAAGGAACACCGTGCTGGAGCAAAATCTGACCGTTGAAATGGATAATTTGGGAAACTTCAAGCCAACAATATCGCTTGATGATTTTCCTCGTGGTTTAAGCGAAAGAGAAGCAATGCTGAAATTAGCAGAATGGCTACAAAGATTGAGCATTGTTATTGAAGATAACTGGAGTCAACCATAATGAAAAACAGAAAGAAATTTTGGATTACTTTTTTTGTTTGTATGCCTTTGCGGTTTATTTGTTTTATTAGCTGGTGGTGTTAAATGGGGTACGGTGGGGTGTGGTTTTTGGAGTGGGCTTACTCTTTTCGCAGCCTGGCTTATCGCCAACTTTGAGTCAGGCGGAGGGTATTGGTAAGTGGTCTTATTCCCCACTTCATAACGGATATCACGCTCGTGATAACGGATATTCCAATTTTGATAACGGATAAGGCCAAATGAAGCATTTTTTAAGGTTGGCATTTGTTCTGGCGCTATTTGCTCCTCCGGCTGCGATGGCTGGAGAACAGCAACATTGCACAAAAGAGAATGAACACCCTTTCATCGTTATTCAATGTGATGATGGAACGGTGACAGTAGTTAATGTAAGAGATAAACGTGCAGCCGTATGCCGTAAAGGCGAACCATGCAAGGAAATAAAACTATGACTAAAATCACTAAATTTCGCATATCAGAGATTATTGCACGCATCGAAATGTATGGACACGGCGCTGGATACACGGCGGATGAGGTATTGGAGCTTGCCCAAATAGCGTTAGCAACCTGCAAAGACGGTGAGAGTATAAAGCTGATTGACTTGTTGGTGCTGGAGCTGCCAAAGCGTGGAGGGTGGCCTGATGATGTGCTCGATTGTCGCATGGTTAGAGAGGACTGCTGTGAACCATCATATGGTTTCTTTGCTTTTGGCTCTGATCCAGCGAAAAGCCCGCGTGGGCGCAATTTTTGCCTTGAGGTCAGGCTTCCGATAAGTAACCTTGATCGCGAGGAATACACGGAAATAATTTCGCGCAAACAATACGAAGAGGCTCTTGAAGCATCCAATAAGTTAAATTTTGAGCAATGGCTGGGACAACAACGCGAAAAAATCGACCTGGACTGCGGTTGTGTGTCTACTGAAACATTCATGCACTGGCTGCGGGTAGCCTATGAATCTGGCAACCGTCTGGATACTCATCCACAAGAGGTGCCGAAGCCAAGAGTAAGCACAACTCTGGAAAGGAGCTATCTTGAAACTGCATTAAAGATTAAGGCAGGCCATACGCTAGGCGTCATTGATGCCATGTTGGTTCATGAAATGGCGAAGGCTTTACTACCAGAAATTCCCGCGAATACGCCTACGCAAGTTCTGGCGCTAATGAACAAACACAATCTGCCCAGGGAAGCATTCTGGTGCTTTGACCATGAACAGTGGAGATACTCATGCTATGAATGCCGGTATTAATGATGACTGGTGAGCTTGTAGTTCTGGCTACCCGCAGCACCCCTGGTTACTACAAATCATTGTAGTGGGTGGCATTTAACGAAATCGATCACCCTATCCTGAACTTCAGAAAGAAGGGCTTTTTCACGCGCCAGGACGTCAGGATATTGACGTTCTGGCCTTACCAGATGCCGGAGCTTCCCATTAAGCAGAATGGCCTCAGAAAACACTTTTACGCTGTGCTTTATCCCCTCTGTTTCACTTTTCAACGTCAAAATAAAGCGCAATTGCTTATTAGCCTGATTCAGATTCAATACACGAATTTGCAGTTCGTCTATGCTGTTTCGCAATGGGATTGATGCCACCACACTGGTGCAGTCTCTGATTGTCTGAATTGAACGGCTAACATTGAGAACGTTATTGTGCATGTGCCTGATCCACTAACTCCGGGAGGTTTCTTGTGTCAGATCGAAATATAGCAGCTAAAAGCCAGGAAGAGCGAGACAAGGTGAACGTAGACCTTGCCGCCAGCGGCGTTGCTTACAAAGAACGCCTGAATATACCCGTGATTGCAGAGCAGGTGGCCCGTGAGCAACCGGAAAACCTGCGCGCCTATTTCATGGAACGGCTACGGCACTACCGGCAGTTAAGCCTCCAGTTGCCAAAAGGGAGCGATCCGGTGTATCAGAACGAGGATGCACCAAAAAAATAACGGCAAGATGGGGGAGACATTAAACATGCTTAACTATCACGACAACACGCGTTCTATGCAGACAATCCGCACCAATACAGCGGTGGTCGATAGCTTTCCTGTACATACTCAAGGCCGTGAAGATACCGTGGAAGTGCGACGCATGTTGTGTCGCCGGTCACCAGGCCACCAGCACTTCATCGTAACGTTTAAAAGCGATGTAGAGCGCGCCGAGAAAATCTCTAACTCCACATCTCTGGTTAAGCCGTTGGCGGAGGTTATTGTGCGCAACAATAAGGCGCGCTTTGTCCTTGAGGAGCATCATTCTGATTTTAATGAAAAAATTGAGTCAAGCATTTTGCAATATATGAATGGCAAGTTCACGCCACCAATGTGATTAGCCCCCAGCGTGGCGCGCGTACAAACCCCGCTTTCACAAACTATGCCTTTTCAATGTATACTGTATGAATAAACAGTGTTATTGAGGTAAAACGCTATGGGCTTCCCTTCTCCTGCTGCGGATTATGCAGAGAGCCGTATTTCTCTTGATCAGCAACTAATCAGACATCCTTCCGCGACCTACTTCATGCGGGCGGCAGACAGCCATCACCGTGAGGGAATATTGCAAGGTGCTTTGCTGGTGGTTGATTCCTCACTTACTCCGGTTGATGGTTCACTGCTTATATGCGCTATGGAGGGGGAATATCGCGTAAAAAGATACCGGAAGTATCCGCGCCAGCACCTGGAGGATTTAAGCACCGGGAAGAAAGAGGCGTTACCAGTAGATGACGATGGTTACACGGGTAGTAATGCTGTTTTTGGTGTGATCACTCATGTCATCAATGATGCCCGAAGTGGGGAGTTTGATGATTGTCCGGTCATTTAAGCTGCAAAGTGCTGGTGCTTTATGCCTGTGAAGTTTATGATTGCGTACACATAACGAGTACACGAGGTGTTTATGCAATCCATTAACTTCCGTACCGCGCGTGGCAACCTTTCTGAAGTGCTCAACAATGTTGAAGCCGGGGAAGAGGTTGAAATCACCCGCAGAGGCCGTGAGCCAGCAGTAATTGTCAGCAAGGCTACTTTCGAAGCCTACAAAAAAGCGGCGCTGGATGCTGAATTTGCATCCCTGTTTGACACCCTGGACTCCACCAACAAGGAACTGGTTAACCGATAATGAGGCATATATCACCGGAAGAACTTATTTCGCTTCATGATGCGAATATAAACCGCTACGGCGGCCTGCCGGGAATGTCAGATCCGGGTAGGGCTGAGGCCATTATCGGGAGAGTTCAGGCCAGAGTTGCCTACGAAGAGATCACCGACCTTTTCGAAGTCTCCGCCACCTACCTGGTGGCTACAGCGAGAGGGCATATATTCAATGATGCCAATAAGCGTACCGCGCTAAACAGTGCGCTGCTATTTCTACGCCGTAACGGTATACAGGTATATGATTCTCCCGTGCTGGTGGAACTTGCGGTGGGGGCTGCAACTGGTGAAATCCCCGTATCTTCAGTAGCGGAAAAACTACGTGAACTATATGGTTCCAATATTTGAAAAGAAGCCCGCTCAACCAAGCGGGCTTCCTACTATCACTCAATGATTTTTTCTGCTGTCAGCCAGCTAACTTCTTGCCTGTCTTTCGGCGGTTTTAGCATGTGGGCGTATTCAGCGACATTCTCCCACGGAATTGTTTTTGCCCACTCAACGATAGCATTGTGATCTGCAGTGAAGAGTGGAATGGTGTGCGATTTCAACCACTCTAATGTTGTAACGCCATGTTTTTTGGCGTGGTGCTGTGCATGATGCCGGGCTATCACTAGTAATGGCATTGTCCATTCACTACCATCATGCATCGTAAAGCGCATTGTTTTCGGCATATCTGATTCAAGAACAGCCTCCCGAATACCAGGGAACTCACCAAGAACCATACGACGGTAGTAATCGCTATTTTTACCACCATATATTTCTGCAATGTTATCAAGATAACCTTGAGAAATAATGGGGGTATCTTCTGCGTTCAACTTGATGGCTGTATAAATACCACATGGATTTTCTTCAGATTTTGCACGACCATGATGGGAATCGTAAAAGTGTCCATGCTCCTCCTCTGAAGGAGCGGACATTAAAAGTATACGTGAATCGTCACTTACTAACGATGCTCTTAACATGCTGAATAGCCGATCGCCAGCAAGAGCCGCCTCCGTAACAATGATTAAAAGATGTTCAGCATAATATCCACCGAAACCTTCCTCATAATTTCGGTGATATGGCTTAATTTCGCAGCCCCAATATTCCCGGTAACGATGAGTGATGCCGTTTCCGTCGACTTTAAAATATTCTCCCAGCAATGGGATTCTGTTACTGACTCTATCCCAATACGTACTTATGTATTGGATAACTTGCCTGCGACAATTATAGAACTTTGGGGAAACAATGACCGTTTTAGACTCAGGCATCAGGATTGTATAAAGAATACTAATTATAGCCATAACCGTCTTTTGGCCTATCCCTTCAGGAGTGGTGACGCTGACTGCTGAACCTTTTTGTTGAATCGCCTCAACAATTAGCTTTTGCTGGTGGGTTAACTTAACACCCATCAACTCTTCTGCTGCTAATGCCCAGTCATGGCTATATTTGCTTACCAGCTCTCTCCACTCTGGTAATTCGGTGATGTTTTTAGGCGTCAGCATCAGCATCCTCCGCTACCTCTGCTTCCACATCTGCCGCGACTTCATCGGACTGTTCTTCTTTGGCCTGTTCTGCAATCGCCGCACGGCATTTCGCCCTGGCTGTGGCGATAGCCTCAACTTTCACGTCATTAGGAATACTTGAGGTGACATACATATCCAGTTCTTCAGCACGGAATACTGTTTTGCCCAAGAATTCATCAAGCATCCAGGTTAAGGAAAAGTCGCAGGAAATCAGGTCTACTTCGCCTTCCGCGCCGTTTGGGAAATGGATAAACATCTGCTTGCCCAGGCCAAGCACGCGACAAGCTGCCATCATTACTGCAAGTTCCAGGTCTTTGTTTTCACCTGCTACTGGTTGATCCACACCAGTAATAGTGCCGTTCAAATGGATATTATATGGCTGATATTTAGAGATGCGTTCTACACGCCATGTGCCGGTTAAGGTTCCCTGGCGGAAGATTATTGGCGTGACCGAAAGCGACAGCTCTCGAATGAGTTGTTGCGCTATGGCTGGGTCATACAGGGGATCTAACGCGATGCATCCATAAGACTGCGCCAGTTCAAACAATTCTTCCTGTGTGCACTGAATGCCTCTTGCCGTAATAAAACGTCTGACTCCCGTTTTTCCGTCACGCCAGATAGCAATGCCATTCTCACTATCTAGCTCTTCGTCTAAGCCCAGGTATGTAAGGATGGTTCGCTCAATGGTGGCAAAGGGCAGGGACATATCATCGTTTACATCCACCAGCAGGCCGTTACGCAGGCGATATTGAATGTTCTTGGTATTTTCCACGTTAAATCACTCCACAACAAACCAGTCACAGGCCAGCAGGTCGCCAACTGAAGGCACCCACGGAACAACTACACCTTGTGCATTTTTCAAAGCGAAATGCGTACCATAAGGAGCAAGAGGAGAGTCGAAATTGATTTCAAGCTCTCCATTGATGGCATGTTTTATAGGGGTTAGTCTTGAAGCGCCCTGTTTGTCTGGAACCAGCCAGCAGAATTGGTTTTCGCCGTTCCACCCGCGCCGGGCAACTTTCTTGCCATCCTTCAGCCACATCAGCGCGTCAGAAAAGTCGGCTGCTTCAAGGTCGATTTCTTCTTGTAGAGTAGCGATACCGCCAGCAGAAATAGTTACGTCCCTGGCTGTAATGAATGTCACCCCATTGTGACCTTCAATGCTGAGCGATACCCCATTTTCGGAGGCGTCGTTAACCCGGCTATAGCATTTTTCAAATGCTTTCTCTGGCACATAGACCAGATAGCCATTTTCAGCAGTGACGAGATATCCTCCTATTTGCGGTCGGAATTTTTCCAAGAACACACCATCAACACGAAGCGTCATTCCTTTTGGCTCCACGACTTCGATACTGCCAAAAATGGGCGCATAAGCTTCGCCGACAATAACAATATCTTTGATTTTCGATGCCCGAATGATGCTGTGGCTTTTGTATTTGGGGAACACCTGAAAAGTGCTGGCCATAATCTTTCCTCTACTTAAAACTTTTCGTACTGAAGCGGTGTACGCTTGATTTCAATGCGGTCTTCCGATGTGCTACCAAAGCCACCAGCACCTCGCTCTGTTTCATCGAGTTCATCAACTTCTACCAGCGATACCGGTTCAACACGCTCAAAAATGCCTTGCATGACCGTCATTCCTGGCTTGAGGCAAACGCCTTCACCACCGGGATCTGTAATCAGTTTTGCTTTGATTTCACCGCGATAATCGGAGTCGATAATTCCTACGCAGTTAGCCAGGCGCGTATGCTTTTTGCAGCCCAATCCGGAACGAGGATAAAGTTTCAGACACCAGCCAGGAGGGATCGCCATAGCGAGGCCGGTATGCACCCACCAGCTTGAGGAAATAGCGCCGTTGCTATTGATACCTGGCGTTATTTCAACAGCAATAAAATCCATCGCCGCCGATCCGGCGGTGGCGTAAACGGGGAGTTTTGCCGCCGGATGAAGGCGTTTCACTTTCACGTTAATCATTGCTTTTTAGCTCTCCGGGTAAATGTATAAATCCGGCGTTTGATATGCGGAGCGGTCGGGACGGAGACGCAGGTATTCTCGATAACACCTTGTTCCTCCAGCGATCGCACAGCACGCAAGAACTGTGATGCATCGCCACCGCCAGACAGCCAAAATTTGCGGGCATAGACGCTGCCATTACGGATAATTTCTGCGATCACCCGCGCTTGCGTCTGGCTTTCTCGATAGCCAAAGAGTTCTCTTGCCTCTCCTTGTGGGATAGCCAACTGATAGCCTTTCCCGCTACGGTGACGGACAAAACCGTGAGCAATGAGGTTCTTCAGCTCATTTCGGGTGCGGATACACCCGTACTCAGGGAACTGTGTGTTGATATCACCAGGCTTATGCCATTCATCAGGACTATCAGCCAGGAGGGACAGAAGTTTCCCTGACAGCTCAGGATTAGTGGTTGGATAGCAGTTCAGGGATGGGTAGTAAGTTTTCATTTGCGCCCCCTTGCCGGATAGCGCCCGGCATTTGCATCAGGGGCAATGAAGCCGCTGGTGGGGCGAGTGAAAACATGGTTAATTTTCTCGGTCATAGCGCGATAATTTTCCTGATAGTGGGCCAGGAGTTTTTCAGCAGCAATGACGGTTACTTTCCGGACGTAGCGTTCAGCTTCCTCCAGATTTCGCCAGTTTTTTTCGAGGGTAAACACGGGAACGGCATCAAGTCCGGTCATAACACCGAACACCACGACCGCCTGGTCGCGCTTAACGCCCGCAGTGAAGGTTATGGTGTAACCGTCAACAGTGAAGCGTTTTGATTCCGTAATACGATTGTGCAAAGTACCCTCCGCAATAGGCGAGGGTACTTTACATTAAAATGCACTGTCTAAAAAGGTTGTTAGAAAATTAATTTATGAGTCCATCAGGCGACTATTTGCACCAACGGATGCCCCGCTACGGCGCAAATATCGCATAAGTGTTTCGGGCTTTTTCCATGTGCCTTCCTGCATGATCTCGACCATTGACACCTGTTTCTCAGCCATATCAATTGCCGCACCAACACGCGCACTATGACCTGTCCACGTCCGGTATCTTCCTTTGTTCGGCGTTGCATCTCGTTTGTTCAGCAACCCCCAGGCATCGCTGAATATTTTCTCCATTGCAGGTGCAGTAAGGGGAGTTGTCGTGATTCTGGCCTTATTACTGCGGTGTATTGGCGGGAATAGCACCGCGTCCGGATGTTGACGAAGTCCGGACACCTCCAGCCAGTCGTTCAGTACGGCGGTAGTGCAACGAGAAAGCACCTTATCAAGTCCGGCGGCGGTCGTGATGGTCTTCGTGTGTGAAATATGCAGCGTTACAGTGTCACCTGTTTGGTCCAGATCTCCGACGCGGATGCGCGAGATTTCTGACATACGCATCAGGGTATTGTATGCCACGAAGAGAAACGCCCGATTGCGCAGGTCCACCAGCCGCTCGGAACGGGACAGCAATACGTCGAGCAATTTCAGATCATCCCACCGCAACGGTATAGCCTGGCCTGTTCGCTCGCCTTTTTCCGTTGCCGCTTCGCGTCGGATGCGCCGCATGGCCAGAGACACACTTTTATCGTCCGACAGTGGCGGGAGGCCACATTGCGAAAGCAGCATGTTAAGCATGGCATAGTGCTTATCAATGGTGGTCGAAGCCAGATCGGCCTCATGCAACTGGAGAAGATACTCGCGGGCCATTTCCGGCGTAATCGGGAACCAGGGGCGCTGGCGCGAATTACACCACCGCGCCCAGGAATGAAACACCAGACGGAGATCACGAAGTGTATTTGGGGCATAAGCTCCCTGGTCGTTCATGAACTGCATAAAGTTTTTTGCAGCTTCCTGGTATTCGGTGCCAATATCGCGCAGAAAACCACCAGAACCGCCGGAGATAACTAGTTCACCCATGAAACTATTAAACCTCTATATACAGATAACGCTACGTGAAAAATAGAAAACTGACAGGGTAGTTATAAGTTAATTTTCAAAATTCAAGCCTTTGATTCGAGGCATGATTTTTCATCCTTGTCAATACTACCTGTTTACTGGAGATTATAGCCTAACTTTAAATAATGCCAATTATTTAAAGTTAGAAATCGGGACTTTTTTCCCAAAAAAAACACCGACCAGATCACTTCGCAAATCCGTCAGCCATGCGGTAGCCGTTCCTGGTTACATTTTCTAATAGGAACAATCAAAAAAAAGCGGTTTTATCCTTTACTCACCTTGTTATTCAGCATAAATTTGTCACAGGACTTTTATGTTAGAAAACTAAATCGAGTAGGAATAATGAGTAAGAAGTCGATCGAGAATGAGTACAAACGGTTCCTGCAAACCGCTGAACGGTGGAAAGAGCTGGTGGTCGCAAACTCTGTTTTCCATGATACCAGTTATGTTGGCGAGGAATTTCGCCATGTTGCATTAACACATGATCCGGCTGTATTAGAAGAAGCTGAAAAATGCATAGCCGAATGGAAAGCCTTTGTTGATCTGTGTCGCAAGGATGATGACAAAGCCTCAAACATTGTTGAGTCGGTTTATTTACCGATCCCATTCATTGTTGAGGATACTAATCAGAGTACGCATATCGTTATGCAAAGCGCAACCACAACGAGAACATTTACGCGCGAAGACCTGCTGAAAAAATACGATAAAACTATAAAGAAAAGCATGAAAAACAGGATATTTTCACAGGTTGTCGGTGCGCTTGAAGAAGAACGCAGATTCTTCGCCGCTGAACGTGAGGGCGAGGTATACCGCGCAAGAAAAGAAGGTTATACCGATGTGGTGATTACCACCAATATCGAGGGCAACAATGGACTTTCACGCTTCAGAGTGGGTACGCACGGTGCGCTGATCTTTGCCAGAAAAGCAAACACAGAGATTCCCGTTGTTAACAACGTTGGTGAGCGCCGCACCCTTACCATTTACACTGGCATTAAACCGCTTCCGTGCGGACTTCTCGGCGAATTTGACCTTTATCGGGTTCGTGATCTGGAAAAGCAGCAGCCAAGCTATGTCGTGAAGTCATATATCCTGAGAAACATTGATATCCGCAATCAGAGTTTAAAAAACAAATCAGATAAAATGCTGGCCGAAGCCGATCCAGCCATACACCAGATCGTTAGCCGGAAAATTCAAGAGGCTAAAGATGCAATGGCAAGGCTGGATAAAATGGACCTGGAACTACTGGAAGTTATGATTGCCTCCGGCGATGACCTGACAGGCATCCGCCTTACTGAAGCCAGGAAAAAATACGGTAAAAGCGTTGAAGAACGCTATGGGTACACATTCACACAAACGATGTACGCGGCAAAACTCTGGTAATCGCAAACCACCCACAAGCCCCGAATCGCCGGGGCTTTTAAATGTCAATATCAGGAATATCCACTTCTGCCAACACCTGATCGCGGAATGTTGCGAGTTCTGCGCCAATGTCTTCATTAGCAGGCACGTAATCCACCAGCATAGTGAAGCAGTAGGTATCCCATCTGTCCGGCGACTTGATGTTTAACTTCTGCCGCATGTGCTCCTTGCGCATCATCGCTACCTTCCCTTCTTCGTTAAGCATATACGGGATTTTTGATGCCTGATCTGCGGTTTTGGGGTCACTATCGATACGCATACGCCCGGATTTAATGGCATCCCCTGCCATAATATTGGCGTAAGCACGCTGATTGACAAAGCGTTCTCTGTCTCTTAGCGCAAACATAGGCTTACCCCAACGGATGCGAACGGGATTAGCACCACGGCGGACAAGCTGCGCACACGTATCTGAACCAAAGCCATCAGCATCCACAGCAATGGTGATGTTCGGGTATTTATCAGGAGTGCATTCGTTATAGATAAAGTCGGCAAAAGCCAACGGGTCCATAGTGCCTGACATCTCCAGTATCTTAAAGTTCACAACGCGTCGTTTCTCACGATAACCGGATACTTTGCATATATTGAGCACCGATTTGTCGCGACCATTACCGACGTCAGCGGTCGCTACCCAGCCCCAATCTTTCTCCAGCAACACTTTACGCCGTGCGGCGCGGTCGCACTCATCACGACCAAGCAAATACCCGTTAATTGCACGCGGGAACTGGCCCAGCACCTTAACCATGTACTCCAGCGAATCCCTGCCGCCGTACTCCAGCAATTTCTCACGAATAAAGCTCGGTTCAACGAATGGTGATTCTTCAGAGTTAAGGACTATTGCCGTCCAGACACCTTCCGGATTGCCTTCTGCCTTTGCCCTTGAATGGTGAGATTCATAAAAGTAACCGCTTGGACGCGTAGGCTGGGAAAGCATGAGCATACGGTTATCTTTCTGCGTTAACGCCCCCGTCATGACGTTAATCGCCTTATCGGATATGCCCGATGCTTCATCAAGGATTAGCAGTAAATGCTCCGCGTGCTCCCCCGCCAGTGCCTCTTCGTTACCGAGTCGATAACCTTTACAGAGCACTTCCCATATCCCTTTACGGGAACGCTCATAAAACATGGTGTCAGACAGGACAAAATAGGTCTGTAACCAGCCGTGGCGCTTAACAGCATTCGCCCAAAACTGTTTCACGTATTTGAATACGCCTGTTTTTACCTGGCCTATTTTGTTCGCAACAATAATGACGCGGGCGTCGGGGAACAGGATCATAAAAATTAGTAGCAACATCGCGGTAAGGGACGACTTACCCGTTCCGTGTCCGGACGTAACGGTCGTCCTGCTCCCCGTCTCCTGCACTGACTGAATGATCTGCTGCTGCTGGTGGGAGGGGAACATCCCAAAAATATCGACAACCGCTTGGGTAAAGTTGTATCGATACCTGATAACCATATCGCGCCAACGTGGATCACTGGTGACGCACTTAATCTTACGACCACCAGCCATTAGTCATCCTCCGGCTGGTCTATCGCAATCTCGTCATCCACAGCATCAAAACCGGTATCCCCCGCGTCATAATCACCGTAGATATCAGCCGTGGCGGAAGGGTCTATATTCAGGTCTTCATCATTGGCCTCAAATTCACCGGCTTTACGTTCTCCGTTCCGGTCGTAATCCCCCATCCCAAGCCTATCAACGATTTTCGCTACTTCAGCCCGGCGTTGTGCAAGCCATTGTGGGAGTCCAGCTTGTTGCTCGGCAAACTGCTTCGCCTCTTTATCCAGTTGCTCATCATCAACATCGTTAACGTCAGAAACCGGAGGCTCCAGAAGTGAGATCGCTTTTGCCGCTCGTGCCGCCAGGATAGCCGGGACACTGACGCCCTGCCGCTCGATATATTCAGCAACACCTATATCATCCAGCTCCTCGCGCTCACGCATACGTATAGCGGCGGCGATAACTCTGGCGGCGCGTGCGTCAGCGCCAATGCGATACTCAATCTCCTTGCCACGCTGCTCGGCTTGTAGGCGGGCAATCGCCAGTTTTTCTCTGGCCTCAGCCTCCCTGAATGCCTGCTGACGCGCGCCCTGCGCAAGTTTTTCATCCCCCTGGCGTAGCTTCTGCTCGTTCTGATAGATGGCTGCCAGCCTGGTGATAAAGTCATTCATGTAGTAGGCCGCATCGCTGATCAGTCCGAGAAGACGCTGCCCTGGGTGCATCCCCTCTGGCTGTGTATCACCGAGGGCGTCAATCTCTTCCTGTAGTCGCTCCGCTTCCTGGTCAACGATAGCCTGATACTGAATTGCTCGTTCCTGCGCCATCTGTATCGCAAGTCGTAAATGTTCAGTCGCGCCGTTCTTCATCATCTCACGGGCGACGTTGGTGGCTGGCAAAGTGGCGCTTTGAGCTGATGAATCAGGGATCATTTGCAATGATCCCTTGTTTCGTTGGGCTTTTTCGCTGCTTTTAGGGATCATTTCTCCAATTTCATCACAAAATGATCCCTTCACATCCTTGTGTATCTTGCTGTTATTGCTTGACTTTTCTTTGTGATCCGCATTTTGTTTTTGCGGCATGGCGCGGAACCGTCCACCAGCTAACGATTTGTCAGTTTTTGTAAATTCTGTGCTTTTATCAGCCTTTTTTTGCTCTTTTTTTGAGCCGGTGGCGCAGCTTTTTGCGCGCTGTTTTGTACTTTTCCCGGCAGCCTTAGCTTTCGCCTTAACCTCATTTTTTTTCATATTGAGATGCTTTCTGGCGGTGTTAAAGCTGAGGTCATGCTGCTCGCAATATTCTTTTATGGTGATCCCGGTTTCTTCTCTTAACTCCAGGAACTTAGCTCGATGCGCTTCCCAGTTAATTAACGTCATAGGGAAGCCTCACGTTTTTTCACAGCGGCGTTCCATAGCTGGTTAGTCATCGCCACCAACTGACGCTGCTCCTTTCGTAATTGAGCTTCTATCTTTCGGTTGGTGTTTTTCACCAACAGCCGACCGAATTCAGGAGTGCGCCCGCGCACCTTGAACTGGTATCCATTCAGGCCATGTAACCAATATTTCCGGGGGTATACGCGGTCGTCTATTTCGCAAATGGCACGACTGGAACGAACAAAAAAACGTATGATGTTATTTACGTTTACGCGCGACACATGAAGGTGAGGATATTGTGCTTTTGCACGGCTGGTGATTTCGGTGACCGTCAGATAGCAGTCAGCCCTGATCATGATATCCGCTATTTCGGCGCTACTGATTTGCTCCATTTATCCCCCGGATAGAAAAAGACCGAGGGGATGATAATCAGCTTGTTAATACTGAGAAGACTGTCAAAAACATGATGTATTAGAAAATTAATATTAATTTACTAACACTACCAGCGGGATAAACGAACAACATGCTTAACTTTTGCCTCCCACTTCCCTTTATGTTTGTTGATCACCGCCTGGGCCATCTTCAGACTGGCTTCAAAATCGGCTTTTCGACCACTATTACCCACCAGCAACGCTCCGTCTATTTCAGGTAAGCATAAGTAATCCTGCTCGACGGTAAGCGGCATTGATGATGTAACCTGGCAGGCTTTCCATCTGAAGCGTATGCGCACACTCCTGACTGACATCACGACATAACCTGATATTGTGCTCTTGTGTCCGGCGTCTGTGCGTGTAGCCTTGCATGATGTTATCTTGCAGGTGATGATGTCCCAACCAATGTGCATCGCATCCTCAATGCGTAATTTAGTAGCCTCGTACATCAAAAAACCTCCCAGTCAGTAGCGATAATATCAACACCAGTTGCAAACCAGTCTGTCTGCGCCTGTAAATCCCCATTCATCATTACCAGGCGAGGCATAACCATCACATCACAACCTTCAACAATATCGAATGCCTCTTCCGGCAGGAATTCGACGAGCTTTTCTTTGCTACCAACACTGCCACGGAGCATCGATATATAGCTCCCTTTAGGCCATGATGTTCGCCGGGCATCAAGCCCCTTCATCATCCAGTAAAAGGCCGATGAGAACGGGATGTTCTTTTTGGCGATGAGCACGTTATTCGCTTCTGTGTACTTCAGGAACTTAACTAACCTTACCATCGACTCGGATAACGCAATGTACGGCTCATGATTGATTGCTGACACACTTACGCCGTGCAGTCCAACACTTACCACTGTCATATCACCGTTCTGTGCGGTTTCGATGTTGACGCCTTTACGAACTAACGCTGCATAAAGCTCCTCGCGCTTTTGCGTCCAGCATTCTCGTCGCCCTATAAAGTCACTCAAAACGAGATCATCTTCTGAATACGCGTTATCGTTCGCCGTTAACATAACGTCTCCTTTTTTACACGCGCGACTATCCCCCGGCTGAACCGGTAGTGACGTCGTAACTTCGTATTAATTAAGGGTTACAGCCTGAGCGGCTATATGATGAATTGAAAGGAGTTGTGGCGGTGGTGCCTCCACCTGCCAGGTTAGCCACGCCCGGCGACGACACTTATCAGAACGTAGTGAATGAAAATGGCTTCGTCACGAGCGCATAGCCGCAATTACCACAACGGAGAAGGCGCTCGTATTAATTAAACACCTTTTCCTGTTGTACGCCGTGCTATTCCGGCTGTCACACCGAATCGCCAGGATGGTGAGTCCCTGAGTCCGCTATCCTACCAACGGTGACTTGCACATTCCGGCTACCTGATGTGCCCATGCAGTGTTAGTAAGGCACCTAACAGCTACACCAGACCGCTAACGACGCATGTGCCATACGCCGTGTTACAACCAAATGTGGTGGCCCCTACCGGACTTGAACCGGTGACCGTGCGATTATGAGTCGCCCGCTCTAACCACTGAGCTAAGGGGCCAGATTACTGTTAATTACGCTTACGCTTTTTGCCAGAACCGCGTAAGGCTTTTGCCGCTTGCTCTACCCCGTATGCAACCACCAGCAGAAACAATAATGTCCACTCCGGGTTTTTATCGGCAAACGCCCAAAAATCCATCACTTGCAGCCACCTTTTAAGACAAAACGCCATTGCTGTTAGGTTGCGGTGCCGGGTGCCTCCCGGTGACGTTAACCAGTTAACAATTAACGCCGGATCACTTATGGATTCTCGTTACGCCAGTAAAAAGACCACCTTTACTGTTTTAACTGTTCCGCGTGCGCTTAGCCGCATTCACCGCAATGGTAAGAGCATTTGGCTGACTGGGCGGCGATGACGCCTGTACGCATTTGGTGATCCGGTTCTGCTTCCGGCATTCGCTTAATTAGCCAAATACTCTTAACGTTGCGATGGCGGAGAGTAATGGAATCGAACCATCATCGCTTGCGCGACGGGACGGTTTTCAAGACCGCTTGAGCACCATGCTCCCTACTCTCCAGTGATTGTGGTGGTCGGTACTGATCTCCGACTGCGCCTCTTTTTTTCATAGCGCATAAGGCCGGTCAGTGCGCTTGATGACTGAGGCATCGATATTTACTACGCCGCCTCGTTGCCATAGGGCGGACTTGCGCGCCAGCAACGCGCATTCACCACAACGGAAAGAGCATTTATGGCTCGCATCGCGGGAAAAAGCCCACGGTAGAGAGTCGAACTCTACAAATGCTCTTACCTGTTGTGTTGTGATGACCGGTGCTGATCTCCGGCTTGCGGTAATTTCAGACTCTCACGGGCGTTTAATTGCCCCGCCGAACAGCTCTTTTCCGCAATAGCTGCAATGTCTTTCGCGCATCAGCCTGCGCATTCATCACAACGGTAAGGGTACTTCGTAGGGATTCGAACCCTCTGCCAAGCTCGGCGATCTCCGACGTCGCAAAATACCCTTACCTGTTGTGCTGGTGCCGATTAACGGACTCGAACCGCTGACATCCTGCTTACAAGGCAGGCGCTCTACCAACTGAGCTAAACCGGCATTGGCGATGGTGGATGGATTTGAACCATCGACCCGTTGATTAACAGTCAACCGCTCTAACCGCTGAGCTACACCATCACTTGCCGGGTACGTCTCCGGCGAGGGCTTCCACCTCCGTATGCTTTTCGGCGCACCGCGCCCTGGCTGCAATTCGGTAACAGGGGATGCATAACCCTGGCTTCTAGCGTGATTAGCGCCTTCAGCATGACGGGATATACCCGTTACAAGACATTATTCCAGAAAGCCATTAACCAATGGCTGTTACGCGGGAAGGACGTAACAGGTAAGGGCGCTGACCAGAAAGACCTGACCCTTCTCATTCATCTGGTTAATCACACCAGCGCCCTTGCCTGTTATGCCTCCCCGTTCCCTAATACACAGACGGGGACACTCTGCGGTCGATTTTTTGACGGGGGACGACTCATACCCCGTGGCGTCTGGCTTCTTAGGCCGCTACCATCATCAGATCATCGTTTGCATTTACTTTAATGGTCGGATTCTAAACCGCCGCAAAGTCGCTAACCATGACGAAAACCCTGAAAAAACACCCACCCGAAGGTGGGCAAATATCCCACTCACGGTATTGCCACTTAGGCGTATGGTCAGCCTGGCAAATCGGCGTCATAAGGGGGAAGGAGTCACTGCCCCGCCATACTTGCCGCCGCGCCTGTCGCGGTTATCGCTACGTATCAACATAAAAGCCGACTGCCTGAGCAAGATTCACTTTCAAAGGCCCGCAGAAAGGAATCCATAGTCGGCTTTTATCTTGAAGCGGCTCTCTCTCCGCCCGTCACCGTCCTATCCCGGTTGTCGCGTTTGCCACGCCAGCCGTAACGAGGTTTAAAGTCTTTTCACGTTTTCATCACTCGACTGCCGTCTATGGCTGTTCGTTGCAGCGGGGGTGCCTCCCCCTGGGGATATCCCCGGCCTTACCCCCATTCTTTCAAAACACAATGCAAGGCCACATCCGCATAGGTGCATTACCGCAACGTTAAGGAGACTCAGAGTCAGCAAAATAAGAGGAAAACCCAACTCTGCGCCTCCTTAACGTTGAGGATGTGCACTGATGATGACCCGATGCAGCCTGGCCCACTTAACATACTCACTGCCAGATCATCATCAATGAACACCTTAAAAAGACCTTCCGTGGCTCAAGTCACTGTCGTTTACTCCGTAAAATGCTCTCGCTGAAACCACTTTACGCACTAAACCTGCCGGGCATGTATTTGCACGGTGCCGGAGCTTTCCCTTACCTTAAAATTTACTTTCTAACACTTAAATTTGTTTTATGCTGGTGGGGAAAGACAATGAAGTGACTATCAAACCCGCAAGCGACATGGGAAGCTCCCCACCAGCACGAAAAATTCTATGTTAAGTTAACCTCATAATCAATATGTTAGAAAGACAATTCTAATTTTCTAACACATTATTTCCCGTAAAGATTTTCAACTCCACCGTTCTTCTTATCCCACTCGTTCGCCCATACCCGGCAAGCATCAATTATTTCCTGACGGCGATCGCCCTGCATGAACGGAATGCTTTCATGAAAGCTGCTTGGAATGCAGGCCACACTGAACACTGTATCAAACTCAGTCTGCTTGATTGCCTCCAACGTCTCTGGACGCATTTTCAATTCGTCGATCGGTGCATCCTTAGAGTCCATAATCCGGCGATGCAAGCGTGGAAAATCCGTTTCAAGGTACGCCATAATTTTATCTGCCAGACATTCGTCTATGTCGGTATTCCAGTCAGTTTCGAAGCCAGGAATTCGGTAGTAAAGCGGCGTTCCCCATACTGACGGGATCACATCCATCGTCAGCAGGCGGCTGGTTCTGATTTGCTGATGGTAATTTGCCGTCAGCAACGCTTCGCCACGTTGCCCAGTCTCCGCGACCAGACCATGCGGAAACTCATGGATATAGGCAATAGCTTCTCTTCCGTCATACATTAGCGGGAATGTCTCTGGCCTTTGCCCCATGCCACAGGCGCGATTCAGATCATGACCAAGCTCTGAACACTCTCGTTTCAATGTTTCAATAATGCTCTGCGCCGCTGCTAACTTTTTACGCAGTGTGACGAGTTCGCCTTGATACTCAACGCATTGCTGATTTAGCTTGGTTAAACGCTCTTTTAGTTCGCGACGCTCTCTTTTCAGCGTGCGGTTATCTTTCTCCGCAACATCCAGTCGTTTTGTCAGGCTTGGCGGATAGTCTTTTTTGTAACGACTCAAATCGACTTCAGCAGATTTGCGCAGTGTATTTGCCTGCTCAAGACGCGCCTCCAGATTGCCGATCTCATTACGCATATTCGCGGCAAATTGATTAACTGCATCCCCCAGGCTTTCAACTGTCGCTGATACACCAGTGACTTGAGAAAAACGGATCAAGCCATCATTAACGGCTTGCTGATATTCCTCAAACTGATCCACCAGCTTATTGTAATCAACTGCCCCATCATCAAGGAGCTGGTTGATTTCCGCCACCAGGTTATCTGTAGTGGCAATGACGCTCTCATGCAGTCGCTTTGACAGGTCATCGCCCGGATTTCGTTTCTGTATAAGCGCGATTTGTGTCCGCAGTGTTTCAATTGCGGTTGAGATGATCTCCAGGCTTGATGATTCTACTTGCTGACTCATGTTTGTTCCCTTTCTTGAAATTAGTTTTCTAACATATTTTATTAGTATGCAATTTCAATAAAAAGACTCAGGCAACAAAAAACCCGCCAACTGGCGGGTTTATGACCGTTTAGACGTGTTGGAGTAGCATGTATGCCATATAAATCAAAGCTATCAGTACGACAACTACCTCTGAAATTCTAAACGCGCGCTTTACTATCTGCCGCTCACCGTGGGGTATACCATCCGAGTATTCCTGATCCGTCATTTTCCCCAGCCAGCTTACCGATAACAGAGCTGCATTCTCACTCATATCAAGTTCACTTACGGCCTCTCGTATAAGTGGAGCGGTTACTTTCCTGGAAGCAACTTTCATGGTTATGCTTCTGGTTCTTCCGGCGTCATCAGCAAACGTCAGATTTACGTGGTGTTTTCTGCTCAATGAACAAACTCCCAATCATTGGCTGTCGCGCTTTCCGGGGTAATGCATACCTTGTCGCCGGTAACTATGTTTCGGGCTTCTAATGCCCCATCATCCATCTTTTTAAGCTCTATACAGAAAGAATGAGGCCATGAGCAGCGACGAGCAACAACGTTAGCACCGGCAGGGATAAGTTCAGCCACGTTAAGTAAACGCAAAACGATTTCTCCGTTTAATCAAGATTTACATATTCCGTGATAGCTTTTATGGCTTCATCGGCACTGCGCGCCTCAAAGCAGTAATAGCCTGCTTCCGTGAGGCGGGTCATCCAGACGAGCTGTTCGGGAGTCAGACGGTTTCTCCCGTGCTTCATCTCAATGCGCATTCCGTGATACCCACCACGAGCAAGGTCAATAGAAAGGTCCGGATAGCCCTTCTTCTGACCTTCTGCCACCATCTTAATGGCTGTCCTTTTGCCTCTCAGGCCGCCGTTCGGTGTTGAGTGTGTGTGCTCATACACGTATCGCATGTTGCGATACAGCCAATCCAGAACGCGAACCTGTTCGTAATGTTCGTAATTCCGTTTTAATAAGTCAGGATTTCTTTCTAACTCTCTTAGTGCAGCAGCGTGCGGGGATATTTCAGAATACGCACTATGATGCCTGCGCCTTCGCATCAAATTTCTAACACAAACTTCCTGAAATCATGAACACGATAATAACAAGAGCGTTAGTTTTATCAAAACCGAGGGGAATACTACTAAAGAGATAGGTGGATGCAACAGGTCGGACTTGTTTTTAGAGTAAATGGTGATGCGGGTCAACAAGCCGGGTAAATTGTATGTCATTTACCCAACTTGTTATTTTTAATGGTTTATTTTATCCGGTTCGTTAATTTCCGTAACCGCCTTGTCGATAGCAATCATCCATCCTTCATAGGATAAATCATCAACAAGCCCCACCAGCTTATCGTCAGTGTGCGGAAAATAAATCCATCCCCATTTCGAAGGGTTTTCTATATGCCGCAGGGTAAATACCCGCTTATAACGGTGGTATTCAAGGGCGTATCCCTTCCCTTGTGAGTACGCTTTTAAGTCGTCGATCGTAAACCTACGATTCTTTCGCATGGCTACCCCACGATTCGATATTTCTCTATAGACTCGTCGTAACTTGTGTATACGTATGGCTCTGTATCATCAGCATAAGGCGCGACTTCCAGAGCATGAACGGGATTGTATACCGCGTCATTTTCCAGGCGATCGCTCGAATACAGATGCCCGGCTAAAACCGTAAGCGCCGGGCGACTCATTTTGTAGATCTCTGCCACATCACTATCTACAACTTGTCCAAATGATATGTCGCCGCGCTCCAGCAATAACGTTTTAAGCGCAGGCCACCACGGCCCATAAAGGTGATAAAGCTGTGGATCTCTTTTCAGCCTTTCCACCATGCCATCCAGATATGCATCCAGAAACGCCTCTTCACTCCTGCCATTGAGCGCCTGCGGCAAAATGTCCTCAAGGTAGGATTCCGTCGGTTTTACAGTGTCAATTAATGTCGTCATTCAAATTCGGCCCCGGATGGGGCCGCTCCTTATCTGTTAGGCCGCATCGGCGATTATTTTACGCAGTTCATCTACCGAGTAACGCGTAGATACCATCCATGCCGGACGGTCAAAGTTCACATCAGCAACCGGGTTTGCTTCAAAATTCCAGAAACGCCCGCCAATCTTCTTAATCGCGTCTTTGGCGTTCCGTATTGTCGAGGAACCAGGTTGGTCGGCAATGAGATAAACCGCGCCAACGTCCTCGCTGACGCTCCACCAGCGCCCGCGAACACGCGCCTTAGCGCGAATCGGCTTATCATTAACCACAATGATATAGTCATCATTCGCCGCTTCATCAGCTCTGGCTTCTGCCACTGCCGCCTGCTCTTCTCTTTTGCTTTCAGCCTGTTCAAGCCTTTCCGCGATCTCTGATTCGGTGGCTCCGCCGTTTTTCAGCGATACATAGTCTTGCCACGTTGCTGATTTGAGCGCATCCGGCAACTCATTCACATAGTCACCGTCTTTCAACTCACGGGCGCGGCGGGTAGCCATTTCTACCAGGCGATTAACAGAAACAGCATCAGCAAAATCGTCCTTACTAATGTGTTTTTCATCAAATGCATTGATGACAGCCCCCACCTTAATCCACTGTGCTGCCGGTGATTCCAGGGGGTTATCAGCCTGGACAATGGCGAGTTTCGCTCCATCTACCCCATTATTCGCCAACTGTTCCAGTGCCGCCCATCCATCTGCATCACTGAGTGATTTATATTGCTCAAACAATGCATCGCGCCAGGCCACCAGCGCAGAACGTGTTTTTTCGATCTTCGTCTTAATTTTCGCGATCTTGACCTGATTAAACATCCGTTCAATATCATCGATATTGCTAAAGGCTTTCATCCTGCCCTTGAATAAACGGTATGCCAGCACGGTCCTCCAGAATGATTCCAGACCTTCTCCGGACGGTTTGCGGAACAAGCTAAGAATATCTTCAGAAGTGACTTTATTAAGCGAACGACCTGACAGACCACGCCCAGCCATCCAGTTTTCGAACTCCTGGGCAACATCATCCATCGTTGCCTGTGCGCCCCATGCCTGCATTCCCTGGATGTAATCATACCCATACAATGCCTGGAGGAATCCCTCACCGTCCACGATATTCAGCGGGTTATCACTGGCTTGTATTTTTGCCACTTCACGCTTCAGCGCCTCATCGTTGCCATCTGGATATATCCATCGTTCAGGTGCTATATCCGATGCTCGCCCGATTTTTTGGCCTATCACGCCATCATAGGCCGATGACAGCGCGATCTGACCATCATCTGTGCGATATGCCCAGTATTTAATAGCTGACCCACCGCCCCATGCATTACCAGGTTTACCAGCAATAACATTCATTACCCCATTGCGAATAGCATCATAGAACTGATCGCGAGTAAGTATTGTTGATAGCTGGTGGCACTGAACACCACGCGCAGCCGTTGCGCGCGATTCAGCTACCCCCTCTTCAAAAGTTACCGCTTCAATCACAGAGTCAAACGGCAATGTAACGATTGACCCCGGTGATCGAGCGTAACGACTTGCTCTATCCAGCCAGGCGATACGGCAGAGGTATTGTGCTTTTTCACCGTCAATTTTTTCCACCCGGACAATCGCTGTTGTTTCGCGATCATCAATGACTGCACGGTAATAACTACCTTTATGCAACAGGATATTCTTGTCAGTGCGCATATATTCCTGTGGGTTCTGAATAACATCGATACTGATATCCAGCACACCAGACTTAATAGCGCGCTCCACATCACCACGAGAGCGTTTCATTATGGTATCCGCGTCTTTTGCCCTGGTGATCGCAAACCGCAGCACCCGCGCACGTTTTCTGTAGCTACTCAACTGCTCAAGCGCGAATTTTTGCCCATTCCTGTTCGTACCCGCTTTTATCAGGTCGTCAAGATTTCGCTGGTAATACTCTATCTGTTCCATCGCGCTTTTCAGTTCTGTCTCCATCATGCCGATATCTTTTCCAGCGGCGTTTGCCGCTTTCAGGTAGATATCGAGAGCATTGTTGGCCTCGCGCTGTGCTTTCAGTTTCAGACGTTCTTCACGCTCTTGCGCCTGGCGAGCCATGATTGCGCGGCGTTCTTCCGGGTTTGCCGCCAGCATAATGGCGCGTTCATCAGCATCATCCGCATCACCATTGGCGATCTCTGACATGTCGGAGGTCATCACCATCTTGATCCAGTCTTTCTTACGTTTCAGCGTATCCAGACGGAAGTCGTCGAATGTGCCTTTGCCACAATAGTAGTGAACATTGACCTTCTCTTGCGGTGAACCTACGCGCGCACCGCGCCCATTTCGTTGGTCGATACTGGCTGGTGTCCAGGGTAGTGTCAGGTGGTGGATATCGGTTGTCCCGATATGCAGGTTAATACCTACTTCAGCCTTCTTGTTACAGATAATGATGCGCGTGCGCCCTTCGTTATAGTCGGCGGCAATGCCTTCCATACCCTCAAGGCCAGCATCATTTTTAGCTGAGAGATAATCCTCATATTGGGCAAGTTTGCTGTAGTAGGTTTCCCATGCCCCTTCTTTGTATTCACCGTTTTTATTCGGAGTAGGTTCAGTCGGCTTATTCACCTTCTTCAGCTTGATGCCGCCAGCCTGGCTAACGGTCGTCGCATTGATAATGCCTATCTCCTGCTCCGGCATTTGCAGTGCACTGGCGATAATACGGCGCAGCTTCTGGTGCTGGGCTTTTTCATCAATGAAGACAATTTGTTTACCGTTCTTCAGACCTTCACGAAGGTTTTCGATCAGCGCGGCATACTTCGGCGGGATGGGGTGTGATACCTGCTGCAGATCAATCCCGGCGGCAGCAATGGCCTTCAGTATTTCAGCTTCCAGTTCAATGCTGGCACGTATTTCAACATGCGCCGGATGTTCACTAAAGGTGGTCTTCACTACCTTACTGGTGCGCGTACTAACCAGCCCACCAGCGCCGTCTTCTTCGGCCTCGTCTGCATCATCTGCCACTTTACCGCCAGCTACTTTTGGCAGGGCATCAGCAATAGCTTTTACCTTGTCTGCAAGCTCAACGGGGAACTGGAATGTAATCGCACTGGCATACAGATCCGGATCTATAGCAACCTTATCCATGTCGCGGATGATGGAGAAGATGAAATCATCCGGTTTTTCGTTTGTGATATGCCCGTTTTCATCAACCGTCAGCGCATCTTTACTACTTAACTCCTGTGCACGCTTACGAAGCTCTTCATAAGCAGCCTCCTGCTCCCCTGTCATCGGGATCTGCAAGGTATTCTCGACAATATCAGGGATTTTAACCGTCGCCCCGACGTCCGCAGCAGTCTTCAGAGTAGTCCAGCGATGGAAAATACCACGCAGGCCATCAAGGTTCTGGAAGCCAACCAGCCCCTGCTTCTCTTCCACTTCCCCGGAAATTTTCTGGACCTGAACTGTGGCTGTTTTACCAAACACACGAACGAAATCATCAGGCGTAATGATGCCCATGCGCATCCACTCTTCCTGCGGAATGACAGTAGACAGCATGTTGAAGGCATCAATCGGACTGTTCACCAGCGGTGTTGCCGTCAGCATCACTACACCACGCCCGTTGTTGCGTTTCATCATGTACGCAGCTTTTACAGCCATGTCGCGGGCCATCTTGGATACTGCCGGGTTAGGCAAATATGCCAGTTGTCCCGCTTCACGCCCGGCATTAAAGGAGTTGCGGTAGTTATGCCCCTCGTCGGCAATCACGCTATCGAAGTTCATATCCTCAAAGTACGGGATATTCTGCTTCTTCGTTGTACCGGTATTCGCGGCCTGATCCTTAATCTTGTTCTTCTTCTGCGCATCACGGTGTTTACCAGACGCCAGGTCAAGACGCCCCATTTCCACAGCATTAAAGACAGCTTGCTGTGAGTTCTCCTCGATGGTTTTTTCTCGTAGCGGGATAGACGCGAATTGTTCTTTTGTCATGATGACCGTTCGCCAATTTGACGACGGGATCATGTTCATGCGCTGAACGATAACGGCGCTGGCGGACTCTTTCACAACATTTCTGGTAAGAGGCTGCCCGTTACTGTCGAGGCGTGGTTCGCCATTTTCATCAAGCACCGGCGCGGTCAGAATATTTCCGCTGTCATCACGAACTTCATCCAGACCGATAAACATCATATTGGCGAAGGCATCAGCACTGTAGAAGCTCTGTGCCTCGTGATACCAGTTCTGATAAACCGCCTTCGGAACAACAATACACGTGCGTTTAGTACGACCTGTTTCGAAGTTATACGCCTCAAGCGCAAGCGCGGTCGTGGTTTTACCCAGCCCGGTACCAAATCCCATGATGCCGCGCCCATCTTCTGACAAGCGACGAACTTCTTCATTCTGATAAGTCAGAGGAATGCGCTTTCCACTAATCCCTTCCAGGCCAAGCGGTGCGTTAGAGTGCGTGAACGGAATGAAGCCATTGAATGCGTCGTTATAGTCACGGGCTATCTGATCCGCCTGCGGGTGGGTGCGTAACCAGTCGTTAAAGCTAACTTCCAGTTGAGCAATTTTATCCAGGTACTCGTTAGCGTTCTGCCCACGCGGTTTAACACCGTTCAGGTAGTTTTCTAACTGGTTCAGGAAGCCGTCTTTATTGTTGGCCTTCTTGAACTCATTCCCGTTTTTGCCGTTTACGGTTCGTAGCTGATAGCCGGTAAATACCCCGTCCTTACCTTCGTAATCGTCCGGAGATACCAGAATGCCATCGACGACCTTCAGATCAGGTTCAGTGTACTTAAACTCGTCATAGCCCTGCTCTGCCAGGAACTCTTTTATCAAGCGGCGATCCAGCCAGCGGGCGTTCAGATTAACGGTGACTTTATTTAGTGGCGTGAAAATGCGTTTCTCTTCGATTTTCGCCAACTGACGCTCAAAGTTCGCTTTCTGCTCACCTGTTGATGCATCACGCCAGCCCACCAGCAATGCTGTTTTGGTTACAATATCGCCGCTGGTGGCGCGGTCCATCGGCAGCAGGCAGCCATACCCATCAATAGCGATATCATCAAATTTCGCCAGGTATTCAAGGGCCGCGTCGTCGTCCTCTGGCAGTTCACCAGCAAACGCCTCACGAAAGTCGCCCAGCGTTATAGGATTAAGGGCTACATCACTGAAAAGATGTGCTATCACTTGTTCCGGACGTGTAAAGTCAATACCGGCAGCACCATCCGTTACATCAAGTCGCCCTGCCAGAAGGTCAGAAGTGGAACCATCCTGTTTCACATTGCCAGTGAACGTCATCCAGTTTTTAGCGCCAGCTTCAGCAAGCCCATTCAGCTTAATCGCGTGCGGTGGTCCATACTTCGCAACTTCTGCTGCCGCCAGGCGGGATGCATCTGCCAGTTTGTCATCAACGTTCACCCCCAGGTTACGCAAATCAAGTGCCTTGTTGATCAACTGCCCTATCAACGCACCGCGCATAACGCGCTCCCTGTCTTTTTCTCGCTGTTTGCCAGCAAAGCGAATCATTGCTGCCACTTCATCACTGACAACCGATGGATAGTCGGACGCGATCGCCGATATCTGGTCCCATGACAAAGCCAGAATCCCGTTTGTTGACTGGAACGCGATCTGCAGATCGCCAAACGTCGAAACACCATATCGACTTACATCAAGCGCGGAGGATTTGGTTGTCGTGTCCTTAACCCATTTCAGGCCATCAAACTCATGCCAGATACCGCCTACAAGACGCTTATCCCCTACTTTTGCGCCCTGCCATGCCTGGGTAGTTACTCCGAGCAAATCCCAATTAATACGGCTTTCAAAGCGGCGTGATAACGCGGTTTTCATCGACTCATTGGATACACGACCGTCCTTTTTCACCACCAGGGTATTGCGGAAGCTGGTGCGTTCCATGTCGCCGTAAACAAATCGCTTCCCTTCGGTTGTAAACCATTTCCCTTTGAGGAAGGTATCCCAAAGGACGTTTGCCGATTTGAGCGTTGCATCATCCGTGTCGGGGATCATCTCCAGGAAGGTTTCCGGGTGTTTACGCAATACCCATACGTCCACCACGGTATCTGTACCGGATTCGCTGAACGTACCAGAAGGCATACGATGCGCGCCCAAAAATTCCGCTTTACGGCTGACTTTATCGCGCAATTTTTTGTATTTCGTACCATCGGTCATGCCATTCGGCACCACCAATACAATTAGTCCACCAGGCTTAACCTTGTCGATCGTGCGCAGCACAAAATAATTGCCAACGTTCTTCTCGTTTGCATATGCCGGATCAAGCCCGGCGACGCCGGAACGCCCTTCACCAAACGGTACGTTACCAACTGCGTGGTCATACATTGCATCTTTCGCCGCCAGCGCCTCAAACGCCCCGATATTCACATCATCTTCCGGGTGCAAAAGCTGGTTTATTCGACCGGAGATCGGAGACAGTTCGGCGCTGGTCATTATCATGCCCTGCCGTTTTGTCTCCTGGAAAATACCTGTGCCTGCTGACGGTTCCAGTACGTGACCGCTATCAATACCGTAGTCGCCGAAGAGATCCCATATACCTTCTGCCATAAACTGTGGCGTATAGTATTCGTATTGGCTGCCCTCACCATCTGTCAGGCCGCCTTCACCGGTATACCCGGCAAGAATCTGACGCTGTTCGTCAGTTAATTTCGCCCCATCGAAGCCAGGCGGAAGGGAATTAAGAAGATTTACTGCGGCGTTGTTTGCTGCCCGGCGTGTTTTCTGAATACTGACGCCATCGACTTTCTTAACGCCAAAGGTCACTACAGCTCGCGGTTTATGCAACCGACTAACAATTTCAATCAGCGCCCCAATGCTGGTGGCCTGGCTAATTGAATCAATTATTTTGTCCAAAGGAAGCCCCCTCAAAACCGTTAAATCCGCCTTAAGCGGTTCGGTTTGAGAGGGTATGGAGAATGTTATTTTCAGGGATGAACGACACTACCGTCAAAATCACATACTCACCATAGTTTGCCTACTTATTAACCCATGAGCGGGAGAAATATATGGCAAACATTGAACCTCGCTGGCTTATTGAGGCCCGTAAAAATATTGGAGTCACCGAAATAAAAGGAGCGAAACACAATCCAGAGATCGTTCAGTTCTGGCGGGATATTAAGCGCAGCGGAATTAAAGACGACGAAACGCCGTGGTGCGCTGCATTTGTTGGTGCAATGCTGGAACGTGTAGGTATCCGCTCAACAAGATTTGAGTCGGCAAAATCCTATCTGGATTGGGGCGAGAAATTAGATACACCGGCATACGGATGTATCGTTGTATTTACTCGCGCAGGCGGTGGGCATGTAGGCTTTGTTGTCGGACACCGCGCCAATGGCGATCTGCTTGTCTTGGGTGGGAACCAGGGGGATGCTGTTAATATTCGCGCATTCCCAACATCAAGAGTGTCTGGCTATCGCTGGCCTGCTGGCGAACCACGCAATACAGCTCTGTTACCAGTCGGAGACGCAGCAACCTCAACTAATGAGGCATAAAAAAGCCCCGGCCAGGCCGGGGCATCACACTTCAAGTTACGATCCAATCATTACCGACTGCATCCGCCGTCGATAAATCGACTTCCCGGATCTGGTATCCATTGATACAAAACCATCCAGTAGTAGAGCTATTATCAGGCCAGACCCATACACCAACACTCCATGCTTTACGGCGGCACACTTCAGCCTGTCCTTCCCTGATTTTTTTTACCGCCTGCATGATGTCCATCACTCGCCTCCCCAACCGATTACCTGGAATTGCCCCATCCTTGGGTGATACCAGCGTTTTCCTCGGTGTTCAGCCTCCGACATCATCAGGGTAAAGGCATTCATGAAGGGAGATAAGGCCACAATAGTACGACGCGACAATACCCCCTCTGGCGTCAAAAACTCATGCGTATCTGTGGGGATCCGGTAAGCGTTGACCAGGTTGCGGCATTTGGCTTCAGTCAGGCCGCATTTCGCCGCCAACTGGCGATAGCCAATGTAGCCTTCTGGTATGTTGCCTTTCTTGATCTGCTCGACGGTTTCAGCGACCTGGCTAACCTTTGACTCAACAGCATGAAGCCGCTTTTGCTGCTGAACTGCATTCGCAGCCATTGCAGCGATCATCTCTATTTCGGTCAACGGCTGGCGTACTTGTTCTTCCAGTTCGCGCCAGCGGTCCACCAGCCGGGCGGTGAATTCGGGAGAGAGCTGCGCGACGACGATAATGCTATCGCGCTTGCCTTGCTCGCCTTCGAAGACGTAAGCCTCAACACTACGTCGTAGTCCTAAGTTATTGATTTTTTCGAAAACCTCAATTTGAGGACGAACAATAACGCCACCTTTGGCTAATGTCTCAATAGTGCGTTTCACATTGTCATGACGTTTTCCCACCAGCTCCGCGATCTCAATGCTGGTCATTGATGGCTTTTCGAGAATGCAGATATCCATCAGTGAGCCTCCGCAATGCCGGGATTGGTAATATTGCGATACCAGGGATTGGTGTTTGGTTGTGGGGAAGTAGAGAAACGACCAGTGAGAACGCCATACTGATCAGGGATCAGAGAACGGGCTTCTTTTTCAGTTGCGGCAATTGCGAAGTGATCGCAGTGTTTTTGCAGGGAGTGAAAACGCCAGATGAATTCTGGACGTGAGCAAGGATTGGCATTAACCATAGTTACGGCCTCGTAAGTTGATAAACAACCTGCGACCCGCTGTCAAACAGGTGGCAGGACGTGACAGGGTTGACAGACTGGCACTTACGAAACCAGCAGGCCGAAGCCTCCCCATCACGCCCCACCATAATTCGGGCGTAACGTGGTTTTACGGACACAAAAATACCGCAATATCGGAAATGTGCGGTTGTCCGCGTAAGTATTCAGGCTGTCAAACCTGGTCGCAGAATTTGCTACGACGGCATGAATATAAGCCTGAACATTAGAAAGATCAACAGAATTTTTATCAAATGCTGTTTTTTAGTGACAATGTAAATCATACATTCTTGATTAGAAACATCAATTTAATTTTCTAACATACATTTTCGAGCGATGAAATTCCCGCCGCACGGTTATTGTACAGTCAATCGCAACATCATCCCCGAAAGCCCTCCGGAATTGACCAGTCTTCCCGGTCAAATTCAGACCTATAGCCACGCTGTTTCATCAGGTCAAATGCTTCATTGATGGTTGCACATCCCTGGGAAGCAGAATAATCCATAGAGAAATCCAGGGCGCTGGATCGTTTGGGCTTATTCACTGTGGTAGCACTACGTAACCATGCAAATTTTTTTGCCAGTTTTTCAGCGGTACGATACAGAGCCTGCCGTTTTGCGTACCCCTCGTCTGAACGACGCTTTGCAGCTCTCGCTTTTGCTGCCGCCAGGCAGTGGTTGGTATGTTCTTCCCTGATTACTGTCAAGCCATTATCCGCTTGAGAACTATCTGCTGGTGAAGCCTTTGGCTGAACCGCGCATGATCTTTCTCTTCTTTTGGCTATAGAGTGACTCTTATTTTCTATTGGCTGTTCATTTTGAACATGGGGGGACTTGTTCAATTTGAACAGGGGGTTCCCAGTTTCAAAAAAATAACGAACCTTTGAAATCAACTGCTTAACCAGTTTTGTGGCGTTGGCAAATTTGATGCCCTGCTTACTCCCTATCTCCATTGCTACATGAATGAAGTGGAGAAATTGTGTTGTAAACCGGTACACGTTACACACCTGAGCATTGTTATTCGCTACCTGATGCTGCTTAACAAGCATTCCGCACTTCGTCGCTTCGGTAAATGCCCGGCGCACAGTAGAAATACTGCGTCCTGTAATCTCGGACATATCAGCATATGAGCGACGGATCATGTATTCATCGGTAGCTCCTGCCAGGTTGGCGAACTCGGCAATAATGGCGCTATGTGAAGGGGAAAGAAAACCGCTATGACGAGCAAAAAAACTCAACTGATGACCTTTGATTTTTTTGTGGTATTCAGTGTTGTTTTTATACTCAGAAGTGTTGAAAGTAACTGAAACTGAATTTAAAATACTCACCAGATAGTTCCGTGAAAAATCTATCTACCGTATAAATCTATGCCAGTGGATTTATACACCCAAAAGCCGCTACTCAGCGGCTTTTGCTTTTTTTGGCAGTCGCTACCGAAGCAGTGACCGCGATCCTACTCGATCACGTGCCGTCGGATCAACAGTGTATAAAAACACACTGTGTTAGAAAATTAAGCTAGCTTTTAGCTCACATCCTCTTAGACACAAAGATCAGCGGAGTCACCGTCTTGTTCTCTTTCACCGGTATTTCTTGTTGTTTATTGGCTGATATTGGCAGACCATAAGTGGCATTAGCCCCTAGGGATTCAAGCATCGCTGCGACAATGCGTGCATCATCCTCTGACTGCATACGGCAGAGCGCCCGGCGCTGTTCTGCGCTGATAAAAACAGGCATTTCCTGGATAGCATCACGCAAAATACGGCGGCATTTCTTCGCGTTCTCCCCCTGGCTTTCCATCATCGCGGCCTGGTCGCGTAGTTTGTCGCGAAGCTGCATATTTTCCACTTCAAGATGTATCAGTTCCGACTCCAGAACTTCACGTTGTGCTGATTCGAATATGGCTTGCTGACTCTTCATTGCTGAAAAGTGGTGAACCAGATCCGTAGCAGCATTATCGGTAAAACCTTGTTCGATAAGTGCCGCATGAATCGCCGCGTCGCGTTCTTCTGCTGATTCAAGCATCAGGCTTTTCTTGTCGAGGCTGATATAGTTAGGCACAGTTACGTAATCAAAACCGTGAAAAGACTTTACCAGGGATACAGAGTAATCTGGACCAGATGTAGCCCATGACCAACCACCTGCGCCAGAATTAATCATACCCTGAACAATACGTCCGGTGTCCGTATCCAGTATTTCCTGTGTATGGGTAACAATGCCGTTGTCGTCAATTGAAATGTCGATAGTCCTGTTTGACGGCACGTTCTCCAATACAACAGGCTTCCCATCTACCATCACAACAGAGACTTCCGGCAAGTCCAGGCTTTTCGTTTTGTTATAGTGCATCGCCCGGCGACCATGACCGTAATAACCATACATCTCACCCAGTGCGATACGCTCTTTTGTTTCTGGCGAGTTGAATGTGTCTCGTACCGACTGGATAACGTAATTGCGATTGTTCTGAGGTGTGTGTTTGCGGATTTTCTCTACCAGGGAGAAGCGATCCGTAACGGTATTCAGTGATTGCATTATTTCCCTCCGGTTAATTATTGCTCATCACAAATTTTGCAAAGTTGATTAATTGTTCTTGCGTCCAGTTTTCCGGATCGTCACCGGACGACAACGGCGCGGATTCGTACATACCATGCTCGTTGTTTTGCTCTGATTCATTCGCCTTAAACTCTTTGATCATTACGTTGAGAGTGTCATCGTCGATACGAAGCTGTTCGGTGAACAGATAACGCATAAACGCGTCGCTACCCGCCAGTTTCGGGTTGTTCTGGATCTGGTCCATTATTTGCGAGATGACAGCTACGAAGTTGGCGCGCGCATCCAGCTCTCGGTTTTCCTCTTCCTGGATAGCTGTGTTCATTGAGTTGAATTGCACGTCATAAGGACGGTTTTTTTCGGTGTAAACCTTCCCGTATTTATAAGCGAGGTGAATGTCATGAAGCCGATAAATAGTTCGCTGGGCGGCCTGTCTGATCCAGTTCGCACGTAATGCGGCCTGGATAGCTGTTTGCTGCCAACCGCCTTCTCCAAGTCCCCCACTCATCTGATCAGCCCAGCCAAGCATTGTTGCGTCAATGCCGAGGCTTGCCGCGAGCTGTCGGAGATGAAACATAACGTCTTCGATACCACTGATATCTGCGGGTATAGATTGCGTATCAATGGTGATCCCGTTCTTCCCATCCCCCATGACAGGTATCAGATGGTTAAGTACAGATGGGAGAGCATTAGAATTAATCGACCGTTGCGCTACGAGGTCGCTATGGCGCTTCAGCGCCTGGCTGACCCCGCGCGTATAATTCGCCGCGTTTACCGGATCTATCGTGTTCGTTGTGAGTGCAATCAGGCGATCAATTTTTGCAGCGTTGTTTCGCGTTGCTTTCAGCGCAGCAAGCGCGGCACATAAATTCAGGTAGGGTTCATAACTGTATTCAAGAAACGACGTACCGTAGTTCTGCGTCTCCATTAACGGCTTGTCCTGCTGTTCACTAAGCAAGGAATAGCCTTTAGTGCCGTAAGTTACTGGCATTACTTTATGCTGAGGCGTCCAGTACGGGTTTTTCATGGAAACCAGATTCCACGGTTCGGTTATAACTCTGCGCAAAGTATGCGTATCCAGAATATAATCACCGCTGAATCCGACAAGTTGGCTACCGCGATAAAACTCCTGAATGAAATGAGGGAGCGTGTAATAGCTCGACTCAATTCCAGTTATCCCCTTCCCTTGCTCTGCATATGGACGGATATACGACACACCGAAAATAGCCATGATCATGGCCCACGATGGCAGGCCATCATTAATCATTGAGCTTAAATCAGCGGTCAATTCCTCACATCGACTTACAGCCTCCTTATCCGCCCCATTTTTCGGAGCGAGAATAAATGCGAGGCCTGTTTTTTTTGATGGAGCCAGAGAATGCGCAATGTGAATGTTTAATGCTGTGGAGATAGTCGGACTTTTCGCCATCGTCTCCAGTATGTTGTATTTTTGCAGGCGGTCACTCGGTAATTCTGCCGATATAGATACTGTATCCGCCGCGCTTGTCATGCCATCGCTATTGCTCCCCAGGATGCCAGGACGCAAGGCGGACAGGCCAGAACGAGCAACGACGCTATGCCCGCTCGCAAATACGACCGGATCGGCAGGCGTAACATCACCACCGCTGAAGGCTTTCTTCAATGCCGACAGAAAGCCCTTGTTTTTGTCTTTCGTTGCCATGATTCACCGCAAAAGGTTTCCGATTTCGTGGCAGCTTATCCAGTGTGTGATTTCATCAGTAATTTTTCGTTGTTTTCACCATATGCTGATGTTTTTTCATATGCGGAAATGCTTTTCCAAAAACGCAACCACCAAACAAATAAGTTATGTTTATAAACATTTTTGTTGTGTTTTATGTCTTTTGTGTTACTATTCTTATCGCCCATGATGGATAAATTGCATAAGGAAACTTGTGAAGTATTCAGAGTTCAAACGCTGGTTAATCCAGCAAGGGGCAGAGTTCAGGAAAGCGCCAGGTGGCGGCAGTCATCAGAAAGTGAACCTGAACGGAAAGCGGTCGGTTTTCCCGGACCACGGTTCAAAGGAAATGCCTGAACCGCTACGCAAGAAAATAATGAAGGACCTGGGGCTTTAAGCCCCAGCCTTTTTCACTAGGAGCTTCTCTATGTTTAACTATCCGGTAAAACTGGAGCGCGACGACAAAACCGGCGCGTATGTCGTATCATGCCGCGACCTACCATTGTTTAATTCCGTGGGTGACTCAGTTGAAGAAGCGTTGCTTGAGGCTGGTTATGGATTGGTCGCAGCGGTTGCGATTGAGATTGAAGAACGCCGACCTGTTCCCACTGGTAGCGAGCCAAAAGAAGGTGAGTACGTTGTCTCTTTGCCAGTGCTACCAGCAATGAAGGCTGCACTCCACAACGCGATGATAGAAACCGGCACACGCAAAGCAGAGTTGGCGCGCAAACTCGGAAAAAATGGAACACAGATTGATCGGCTTCTCGACGTCGAACATTCATCGAAAGTTGAAACTGTCGAGCTGGCACTGCATCAACTGAATAAAAATATCGCCGTATCTGTCACACCAATGCGGTGACTGCTCCCCGCCCTGGCTGGGCGAGGATTTACGGGGTATTTGTTAAAAACGCTCTATTCAAAGAAGAAATACCGAATCCCCCGGAGGTTATCCGGGGTGTCCGGTCGCCAGGTCAGGTTTCCAGCCCAAAATCGCTTTGTTCTGTTTTGGCTTCGAACATCGTGAAGTTAAGCCCTTTCCCCTCTCCATGTTCCAGTTCAATCTCATTAGAAACAGCGGTCAAAATACTACGTAGATCGACATCTCCACCGCCGAACATATCGCCCAACGCCTGCTGTTTATGAATCAGTTCGTCGTTGATTTTTTGTGCCATTTTTTTGAATGCAGCCCCCATGCGCTTCGCGCTTCGATTATTTGCCACGATGAATAGCGCCAACGCCTCAGCTTCCGGCGTGCTATCACCGAAGAGTCCGCGCTGGGCTATCACCTCTTCCACTGCCTGACCGTTGTCTTTGGCTTCACGAACAAGGTTAATCGCGTCCTGGAGTGCTGCTATAGCCTGTTTATCCAGACCGTTCACCTGCTCTATACCATCAACCAGACCAGTTACAGCATCATGATGTGCATCGCCAGAAATCGACTGCATTTGCGCAAAGTCACTGGCTGCTGTATTAAGCGCGGTCAGGATATTGCGCATTTCCGGATCCGGTTCTTCCGCCACAAGCCGAACAAGTCGCTCATCCTTATAGGCTTTGGCAAAAATCGCATTCTGAATGCGATCGATAAGCTGTTTCGTTGGACGTCCATCGGCTGTAAGCAAACCTGCCGTCGCCGTATCACCTATTTCGCGCAAAAACGCACGAATAAACGCATCATTGGACCGCGCCAGTAGATTTCCATCATCTGAAGGATTAAATAGCGCCATGACGCTCTCAGTGAGAAATTGCGCATCCGCATACGCTTTCTCACTTGCAGCCATCTCTTGCAGATCGCTGATGTTTGAGTCGCGTGCAAATTGAGCACGATCAACGTCAGTGAGGCGCTCGCGAACCAGTACAGGCATCACCATTGCCCTGACGTCTTCGGGATTAAGGCCAAACTCTTTAGCGTGATCGATAAGATATTGTCGGTAATCTTCAGCCTGCCCTTGTTCATAAGCACGCCAGATTCCCATGCTTCGACCATTACCAGACTCAACGACATTATCCGGACCAACAATCGGGGAACCATGACTACTCATACCCGAATCAGTGAGTTGTGCCGGGCGTAAATTGGCGGCGATACGGTTAACCTGGAGCTTGCTTGACAGTCGGGTGCGATCGCGAGGCTGGAGTTCCTCCGGAAATGACGGATTTATACTTCCGTCCAGGTTGTTAGAAATGATGAGCTTTTTGGCATCAATAACCTTGAACGCTGTTTTAACTTCGTCGCCTTTGCTGGTGACGACATAGCTGCTACGCCCCAACTTCGTCTCTTGCTTTTCAAGAGATGACACCACAGCGATAACCCCCTCAATGTTCGCTGCGGCCAGAAGTGCTGATGTTACGTTTTGAGTCACAATTAACCACCTTTCTGTAAAAAAGGCAGTGTAAAAAGTGTGTTATTTCGCTGACTATTTTAAGAAGAAAGGGGCATTCTGCCCCTCTCTTTCACGCTGCATACCCGTTAGCTGAAACCCAGTTTACGGTCTGTTCTTTGGCCTGGTCGAGTGTCAAAAATTCACCAATATATTGAGATATGCCTCTCAAAGCATCGATGAACTCCATTTGTGATGATTTAGTAAATGCACCACTAAGGAAGTCAGCAACAATTTTAGGCGTTTCTTGTGCCGCCGGTTGCACTTCCTCTTCTTGCTGTTGTGCTGGATTATTCGATGAACCAAGCCCCAGCTTCATCATCACTTCAACTATCCGCACGCCAATAGTGACACGTTGTACCGCAGTCGCGCTTTTTTGCGCTGACATCAGCTCAGACAGTTCTTTGCCTAAGCTAAGGCGCTCCGTTACTGATATTTTCACCACACGCCCCCTTGTTGTATCTCTGCCAGAATGTTGATCAGGTGATCGGCTGCCGCACCGACAAGTGACTCGTTCTCATCATATCGACCTGCGTTGATAAGAACATTAGCTGCCTCCTGAATGCGATCAAACTCCGCTCTAATCACCGTCAAATCACGAGACGTAAACTGCAACGGCACGGATTTCAGATATTCCAGCGCACTGTCCGCCTCCTGATCAGCCTCACTAACTACTGGCCCATCTGAACCTGTATCAGACTCTTGGGGGGATTCAGGTTCAGACTCAGGTTCTGGTTCTTGTACAGCTTCCGGTGCCTGATCTAATGTCTGTTCAGCTTCGACTACTTCTGATTGATTCTGAAGCGCGTCATAGATATCCATTATAAAAAGGTTCTCCCCATCTCCAAGTGGATAAGCGACGTTAGGAAATGCTTTGCGGAAGAGGATTTTTATCTGCGCCTTAAAGGTTTTCAAGTCGCTTCCAAACAGATCAACATAGCCATCAATATGGTTCGACATACTGGACGCAACCAATTCGCCTGCAATCTCTTTCAATTCATCGTCACCAGGGAGATATAGCAACTCGTACTGACTGACTTCTTCGTCTGTCAGTTTGCGGTCATACGTAATGATTCCGTGACGAGCATATTCGTAATACGGATCAGCCTGATCAGGACGGTCAAGTACAGCTTTATTTCCTTCAGGAACCGCACCAACACCCGCCGGGCGAGATTGGAGCGCATAGCGATATTTACCAACTTCCAAGGGATCAGGATGTGATTCTGGTTGTGGCTCCTGTTCAGGCTGCGGCTGATCAGTTGGCTCAGGCTGGCCCGGCAACACATCCACTTTGTATTGATCAGCATTATGTTCACGATAGGCTTTAAGTAATTTGGTTGCAGCGTCCGCTGAACTCCCACCTTTAACAGCACTGACATCAATACTGAAATTGCCTTCTGGTGCCTCAATCGTGACAAAGCTATCACTGCCTGACGTGACATACTTAACTACAGCACCATTATCCAGCGTTGTTTGGCCTTCTGTAGCAAGATTATGTTTTATGTGTCGCAGTTGATCATTGAAGGCACGCTCTTTAGTTCCTTGGCTCTTAGCTGACAATAAATTATCGCGTTTAGCCTGCAATTCCGCGTTAAGGGCTTTTTGTGCGTCTAATTTATTCTGCATATCATTGAGTGTTGAGCGTTTCTCTGCCAGCCCCCGCTGTGCGTCTTCAACCTGCTCAATCAGCACAGAACGTTCTTCTGCCAGCTTGTCGGCTTCATTGAGATACCCCTCAATATCAGCCTTCATTTTGTCCTGGCGCTCCTTTGCTTTTTTGAATTTTGCACTGTTACGCTCAATGAGGTTAGAAAGCGCCTGACACACCTGGCTCAGAGATACATCACGCCCACCGATTGGCGCAACAACATGCGTAACGTTTCTTTTGTTAAGAAGAAACTGAAACGCAACCAGCTCGTCATCCCCTTTAATTCTTGTGCCGTCTGCGGTTGGAGAATGGAAAATTATGCTTGTCGTTTGCCCATCGGTTAGAGGTATTTGTGCTGTTACAACAGGGATATTAGCAACCCGGCGCACGCGCCCAATGATTGCCCCACCGATACTATTACGTCCGTCTTCATATTCACCTGCCTCATCCGTACCCGCAGCAATGTTAGTGCCATTCAGGCCGCGATTAAGCGCCCGGACAAATGCTCGCATTGTTTGCGCTAACCGCAATTTTGTTGTGGTTATAGCTTCGAACATTGCCTCATTGGTAGTTACCAAAATTTCGTTGCCCATATAGGCCAGCTCGATATCTTCCAGCGTCGCAGGCTCGATAAGTAAATCATCCTCGGTGATATCTTCCGCCACCCAACGATTAGGCGTATATCCAGTGAGCGTATCTGCAAAAGTGGACTGGATATTTATTCGAATAGGTTTCTTTATCATGCATCTTCCTCCAGGCGCGCTATTTCTTCTTTCAATACGCGAGTTTTCGCCAGTTCCTGCGCCATCTCGGTTCTAATGATTTCAGTTTCTCTTGTTGCGCGGTCTGAATTACCTTGCACCTGATTTAATTTTTCTTTGGCCCTTTCAATATCCTCGCGGATCGCATCGCGAGATTCCTTTGCCTCTGCTAGTTTCTGCGCATTGGACTTAACGCCTTTTATTTTCTTATTTCCATCATCAATATCTTTCGCCGCACGAGCTAACTTACGCGCCAATGATTTCTGAAATGATGATGCGCCTTTATTAAATAAAGCAGCCAGTGATTGCCCTAAAGCCGTCAGCGTTTTAACTGGCTTGAAAGGAACAATTTTTCCGTTCAGTTTTACACCAGAAATATCACCAGTATCATTAACCTGAACGTCCATCGTCTGCTCATCGATTCCGATAAGGGTAAACGTGCGCGTCATGATCCCGTCTTTCTTCCTGCCATTACTGGCGGGGATCACCCTCGCTATCTTGTAGCCTCCTTTACCGATTTCTTTGACGAGTTTTGCCAGCCCCTTTTCGTTTAACTCATCATAATTAAGAAGAACATAATTAGACTTATTTGACATTCCAGTCTCCTTCACACTTTTCAATCATAAACTGGCGTTCTATGCAGTCATTGATAGGGAAAATGCGATAAAGCGGATTCAGGCGGCAATTACCGTTAGTCAATGTGACCTTTAGATCCCACTTCGCTGGCTCAAGATATTTCGTGTCGATGAGCAAATATTGTCACGAACGGTGCAATAGTGATCCACACCCAACGCCTG
>ULSU01022279.1_pt1 | contig 51837 bp, 57 predicted proteins | sample 1956941 | NCBI WGS metagenome assembly ULSU01 (sample SAMEA4835715, study PRJEB28245) | human gut metagenome | biome: gut microbiome; material: fecal sample | place: Denmark | collected 2008
CTTCTCCTATAAACATTATTTTTGCATTTCTATTTCCTGTGCCTATTACCACATTATGCCTGTTTGCACAGAGTTTACATTTGTTGCAATTTTTACATGCTTCTTCTAATTCTTCCCATGTTTGATACATATTTTGTTCCTTTCTATTTTAAACAGATTAATGCTGTATTTCTTCCTGCCTGTTTTCCTTCTTTTCTATATGAATGAATTATATTGCTATTACAGTATGTACAAATCCCACTATCTACTATATTTTCTTCTAATATTCCTTCTTCTTTTAGTAGTTCTTTATTTATTTCTACTGTGTCTATAAAATAACTATTTGTGTTTTTATTAAATTCTATTATTTTATCTATATTTTTCATGTAATTGAATGCATTATAAAATTTGTTTTTTACATCTTCTTGTACTTCAAAATGACATTTTCTAATTGTTGGTCCTATTACACACACAATATCTTTTGGATTAGAATTAAATTCTTTTTTCATTTGAATTATTGCATGTTTTGCTATCTTTTTAATTGTTCCCTGCCATCCTGAATGAATATTACCTATTATATTTTTTTGTTTATCATATAAATATATTGGTGTGCAATCTGCAAATGTTAAAGAAAGTATTTTATTATTTTCTTGTGTTATTAATCCATCTATATCTTTTAATTCTTGTGGAAATATGCCAACTTCACCACTTATTTTTTTCACATTGTTTTTATGTGTTTGATATGGTCTTACTATGTTGTTACTATCTAATTTTAATAAATTACATATATCATTATAGTTTTTGTTTGCTATATCTTTTATTTCTTTATAAGTATCATTGCTTCCCACATCTAATGGTTTTAGAGTAAAACAATGTTTAATATTTTTATAATCTAATAATTTTTTGAATTGCATATATCTTATGTTTTCATTTTTTATTATAACTGTTTCTTTGTTAAATAAATTTTTATTACTTAACAATTCTAAAAAGTCTTTTGCTTCTTTTTCTAGATTTGCATTATTGTTTATTAAAACATAATTTGAATTTTTAATATATGTATCTTCCGCAAGCTGGCTGTTTAGCCTTTGTTTTGCTGTTTTCTTGTCAACATTATCTCTTTTGCAAATTCTTTCTATTTTTGTACTTTCATTTGCTATAACAGAAACTACTATATCACATATTTCATTTAGCTTTGTTTCTATTAGAAGTGGTGCATCTATTATTGCTATTCTTTGGGTTTCTTCTTTCGCTTCTTCTTTAATTTTTTTTGCAATATGCGCGCATGTAATTTTATTTAATTCTTCTCTTTTTTGATTATCGCTAAAAATTATTTGTGCTAATTTGGGTCTGTTTATTTCTTTATTTTCTAATAATATTTCTTGTCCAAATTGTTTTACCACTTCTTTATAATATGGTTCTTCGCACTTTGATAATTCTTTTACAATTTGGTCTGCATTTATTAATTTTGCATTTGTTTTAGTACATAATTCTTGACTAAATAAAGTTTTTCCGCGAACCAGAATTCCCTGTAATTCCTATTATCATATTTCTTTTCTTCACCTCTACATTGTTTGCAATAATTTTGCAACTGCTTTTGGCACATATTTATCTATTTCTTTGTTATGTGTATATAGCTCCATAACAATGCTTGAAGACAAGTAGCCTAGGTCTCCTGCTCTAAAATAACATGTGTCCATTCCTGCTAATTTTTCATTTATTGCAGATATATTCTCTTCATATTCGTAATCTGTACCGTTTCTTAGGCCTCTAATTAATATGTCGCAATTCATTTGTTTTGCTTTTTCCACTGTTAGCCCTTCATAAAGTACTACTTCTACATTACTTAATCCTATTCCTTTTATTGTTTCTTCTATTGCTTCTTTCATTTTATTTTTGTCTATACGCTCTGATTTATCTTTATTGTGTCCTATACCTATTATTACTTTATCAAAACATCTGGCAGCTTTTTTTACTATTTGCAAGTGTCCGTTTGTAAATGGATCAAATGATCCTGCATAAAAACCTATTAATCCCATTTTGTTTCTCCTTTCGCTTTATTGTAAATTATCTAACAATTCTTTTTTTGATTTATTATCTATAAATGAATAGTTATTTACATTTGGATTAAAACAACATATTGATTTATATTCACAATATTTGCATGCTTCTTCTTTTTTTCCTTTGTTGTATGTTGGTTTTATTTCTATATTTCCTTCTAATATTTCTTTTGCTATTTGCTTTATTATTTTTTTAACCTTATTTTGTAATAAAGTAAATTGTTCTTTTGTTATTGCATTTGAGCGAGAATCCATTATATCTCCATTTTTGTCAAGAGTTACTGGTATTGTGCTTGAAGCACCTGTTTGTAAGTTTTTATCCATCATTCGTATAATGTTTACATCTGCTAATACCATACCGCTCATTCTAAATTGCTTTTTTAATTCTTCTTGTATTTGTTCATCTGTTAAATTTCTACTTGCTTTTATTACTGGGTCTATTAAGTTAAAATAAAGCATTCCAACAGGTATATTCTTTGTTTTTTCTACCGCTGTATCTAAATATGTTAATAATTGTATTTGTGTTCCCGCTTCTAGCTCATTTAAATTTATACTTCTATCTGATGATTTATAGTCTATTATTCTAATGTATTTGCCTTGTTCATTTTGTGCTGTATCTATTCTATCTATTTTACCTGTTATTTCCACATTATCTATTTTTCTATTAAATTCTATTTCGTTTCCTGCTATTTCAAAATCGCTATTTTTCATTTGTTGAACTATATATGTTATTGATTGAAGTATTGCTTTTTTTAGTATGTTTGTAAGTACTGCAAACCTTGGTGTGCTTGTAAATATATAGTTTTTGCTAAGTGAAAGTTTTTCATCGATTATGTTATTTACTATTTCTTTTATTTCTTGGTCTTCTATTGTTTTTATATTTTTTGTATTTTCAAAGAACTCATCTATTACTTCATGCATAAATGAACCTGTATCAATTGGTCTTACTACAAATTCTTCTCTTTCTTTTAATTTTAGTCCATATTTTAAATGGAAAGAAAATGGACATTCTCTATATTGTTCAAGCCTTGATACACTTGTTTTTAAAGTGTTTCCATATAGTCTTTTTATATTTTCTTCTGTTATTTTTTCTGCATCATTCTTATGTGAAAAACCTTTTATAGCCTCTTTTAATTTAGGCTTCCATTCATCATTTTGCATGTACCAATTATACACAGCAAACCAAATTTCATCTATCTCTTTTCCTTGTTTAAAATCTTTAATGTTTGAAAGCATTTGATTAAATGTACTTTCTGCTGTTAAAATACTATCATTTTTACTTACTACATCACTTTCTTCTTTTAGATTTTTAAACATCTTTTTTATTCTAGAAATTAATATAGATTGTCTTTTAGCTTTTTGTTCTTTATCTGTTGATACATAAGATAAATATAGTTCATCTTCTGCTGTTGTAAACGCTCTATATATGTTAAATTGGTCTTCATACAAGTTTTCTATTGTTCCTTTTGCAAGTTCAATTCCATTTTGTTTTAAATAGTTTCTGTCTTTATCATTAAGGAAACCTTCTCCTGAATTAACCGCAGGAAATACGCCGTCATTTAAGCCAAGTATAAATACAACTTTTGCTTTATGGTTTCTAGACCTATCTGTATCTCCTATTATAACCTGATCTATTACTTGAGGTATTTCTCCTAAACTAGAAAATTCTAATCCAACTTTTAATATATTCTTGTATTGTTTAAAACTCATTTTGTCTTGGCTAAATATTAGCACTATCTCATCAAATATTTGCATAAGAATATTCCAACTAGACTTATACTTATTTGCTACATCTTTTCTACCTGCTTGCTCTAATTTTTCTGCTTTTTCTTCTAGTTTTTCTCTTATTTGATTTTCTTCTAAAAACCTATATAACTTTGTTGTTATTTCTTCTGCTAGCTTTGATTCGTCTAAACTTGTTTTTAGTTTTAATAGTGGTTCTACAATTTTTCTTCTTAATTCGTTTAGCTTTTCTACATCTTTGTTTAAGCTATCATATTTCCAATCTTCTTTATACCATTTGTTGCCTTTTATTCCCCACTTTTTGCAATAGTTTTCTAAATTATATATATCTTCTTTTTCTAGTGGAAGAAAACCAGTTTTTATATATGCAAGTACTGCATCTTGTGACCAACTTTTTGCATATATTTCTAAAATTGAAAGCACATATTTTACTAAAATATTTTGACTTAAATCTTCTTTTTGGTCTATAAATACTGGTATTTCATATTTTTCGAAAATTGCTTTTACTATGTTTGTGTATTCATCTATATTTTTTGTAATTACTGATATATCTTTATATCTATATTTTTTTTCTCTTACTAATTCTATTATCGTTTTTGCTACATATTCTACTTCTGAATATGGCTGACTAAGCAAGCTTATATGTATATTGTTTACTGGTTTTTCATATATTTTATATGGTACCTCATAAATATTTTTTTCTAAATGTTTTAATTCCTCATTTTTAAATCTATAAGTATTTTTTAATTCTATATTTTCTTCTAAATTTACATTAACCTCTTGAGCACATTTTATTAATTCTTGAATTACCATTTTGTTTTGATAAAAAATATCTTCCTCTGGCTGTTTTTGTATATTTATTTCGTCCGAACATATTGTAATATCAATCTCTTTGGCCTTTTTTAATAATTCTTTTATTACATTGTATTCTTGTCTTGTAAAACCAGAAAATTCATCTATGTAAATATATGAATTATCAAACATACTGCTTTCTTCTATTTTCTTTGCAAGAATTGTAAGTATATCATCTTCGTCTATATACTTATTTTGTAATGTTTCCTCATATTTTTTGTATATTGTATTTATATCATTTAATTTTATTTTTAAGTATTCGTCTTCTGTATCTTTTTGTTTTTGCTCTAAATCTTCTAGTTTTACATCATGCTTTTTTAATTCCGTTATAGTCCTTAATACTATATCTATATTTTCGGATGATTTATTTAAAAATTGTAAATCTTTTTTATATTTTTCTAATATGTTGCTTACAAGCATTGCCTTACCTGTTTTTGATAAGTTTACTTCTGTAAGTCCTCCAACTTCTGTAAAAATTCTATGTGCCATTCTTTTAAATGTTATAACTTCTGCATTTATTACACTATTTTGTTCTAGTGTTTCTAGCAATCTTTTTTCTGTTGAAAATGAAAATTGTTCTGGCACAACAAGATATATTTTTTGTGCTGTTTTATTATTTATTTGCTCTTTAATTTTGTTTAAGCAGAACTGGCTTTTTCCAGTTCCTGCTCTTCCATAAATCAACCTTAAACTCATAATTCACTCCTTATTAAAAGGCTCCTCCGGCCGCCTCCTCGGCCACCTCCGCCAGAAAATCCTCCTCCACCAGAAAATCCTCCGGCCGCTTCCTCCTGAAAAGCCTCCTCCAGAAGATCCTGCTTCTCCGCATAGAAGATAAAACTTCTCCTGTTATTCTCGAATATCCTTTTACAAATCTTCTGTCTAAACTAGCATTTGCATAGAAATTATAATATCCTGATGCTATATCATCAAAGAGCATTTTACTCTCTAATATTTTTTCTAAGTCATCATCAATGTTTATTTCTTTAATTCTTTTAATAATTTTATCTGCCACTCCAAACGCAACTGCATATGCCAAATATTTTTCCCATAATGTTACTTGTTCTACATCTCTATCTTTAAATAATGTATCATCTTCTAATTTATCTTTTATCATATTTAATCTACTAAAGTCTTCTATCATAATTGATTCATTCTTTAGCATTAAATTATCTGTAAGCATTATTATAAGAGAAATTGATATTAATAATTCATCTATTATTAAAAATCTTAAGCTTTCACCAAATAGTAATGTTATTAGCATAACTACAAAAAATATTAATACTATGGTTACTGTTGTTGTTACCACTTTTTGACCTGTAAATTTTCTTATAGCTTTGTTTACTCTATGTCTTGTACATATCATTAAATATATTGGAATATATAAAATTCCAAGGAGCATTGGGAAACACAACAAAAATACCTCTATAATTTCAATACTAATACCTTTTATTGCTTCTGGATTATATATGTTTAACTTATTATATTGAAAATGGATTAATGCAATAATTATACTTATAAAAAATAGCATTACATTAAATACTCTTACAGCCATTGGTACTTTGCTAACATTTGCTCCAACTCTATTCAATTTTGCTTTTGCCATTTTGCTCAATTGTTTAAACTTCTTATTTGCATCATCTTCTTTTGGCAATTCTTCTAACCTTTCTGCAAAATCTATAGATGTTTTATCTCCAAATAACCAATGATATATGTACTTCTCTATTTCATCCATTTCTGTTTCTTCTTTTGCACTAGGCCTTGATAATATATATGTATATGATTCATTTGTTCTAGCACTTGGCAGTATCTCCATTTTGATTAATTTTTTATCTATTAAGTTTAGTATAACGGCAATAATGTCTCTTGCTAAAACATCTCTGCTTCCCTGTATACAAGCTGCTATTAATGGATTATATTTTTTAAATAATTCATCTTCTCCAGTATATGCAGTAACATATTTCTTATCTTTTTCATATACGAATATTAATATTACCCAATATATGAACAGTGCTATTGCTAGTAACAATACTTTTGTAGTAAATCTTTGTTTCTTTTCATTATTTTTATAGATGCCTTCTTCTTCTTGCATTATTTTAAATAACATATCTTTATTTGAAAGTTTTGCACTATTTTTTATGTTACTTTTATCAAATACAACCCTTGCTGCTACATATTGTCCGTTTTTTTACATTATTTACTTTAAAATTTACTTTATTTGGAGATTCTATTGTAACTACTCCATTATATGGTCCATGTCCAAATGCATATAAATTTTCTTTGGATTGATTGTTTGGTAGTACTACATCTATATTTAATTTTTTTATATCTACATCCCATTCTCCACCAATAAAATTATAATACAATTCTGCTACATCATTATGCTTAACACATACATTTGATATACTATAATTTAATGTAAATGTTTTTGTTGTATTTTTAGATGGAGAATATACACTTATTTTATATTTTTGCTTATCCGCATCTACTGTATAAATTCCACCATTTACAGCTCCATCTACGTAAAACCCTTCGATATATTCAACATTTTGAGAATCTATAATTTTATTTATAGTTACTTTATTTCCGTTATATATACTATAATCTTTTGTTTCAAGATTTACTTCTTTAGCTTGACTATCTTCAAGTAAATATGGAATTGTTATATATATTCCATTATAATTACCAACAAAATTGTATGTAATCTTTTGATTAATATTAATTGAGCCATTTTGTTGTATTTCTGCTTGAATATCCATATTATCAATTGTGTAGCTTTTTGCATATATTTTTTTGTTAATTAATAATACTGCTATAAAAACTATAGTAAAACTTAGTATTTTTAATAAATTCTTTTGTATCCCCTTATTCACTCTAAGCTCCCCTTCTCCAATAGAATAAATACTGTTGTGCTATACCTGCTAAATTGCCATATTTTGTTTTGGCCAATTCTTCTATTTCTTTTTTATTTATTTTTGTTTCATCCTCATTTTTTATATATAATTCATTCATAACCCTTCGTACCCAAACATCTATTGGGAATACTTCTAATTTTTTTAGTGTGGAAAATAGCATTACACAATCTGCTACTTTTGGTCCTACCCCTGGAAACTTTAATAATTCTTCTCTTAATTTATTTACATCTTTTTCGTCTTCTAATTCTTTTAACTTATTTGGATTTTCATTTATTATTTTAGTTGTTTCATATACTCTTACATCTCTAAATCCAAGTCCAATGTTTCTTAAATCCTCTACACTTGCTTTAGACAATTCTTGTGGTGTTGGGAATGTGTAGTATTCAGCCTTATCCCAAACTATTTTTTCGCCATAACTTTTGGAAATTCTTTCTATTATTCCTTTTATTCTAGGAATATTATTATTTGCTGATATTATAAATGAAATAAGTGTTTCCCATAAATCTTGATTTAGTATTCTAATTCCTTCTCCATATTCAATACTAGTTTTTAAGTAATTATCCACATTTGATAATTTACTTTTTATATTGTCATAATTAGTATTTAAATCAAAATATTTTATGCACTCGTCTTTTATATTTTCTTTGCATATTCCTCTAAAAATTATTTTATTATCCGCTTTTTTTACATTTACAACATTTTGTTTAAATATTCCTGTATAGCTTCCATCTTCTTGCTTATTCCATCTAAAACATTGTCCACATTCAAAAATATGCTCTGGTTCAAAAGATTTACAATTTTCTAAAATGTATTCTTGTTCCATAAAATCTCCTCTTTTTATAATAGTTATTATATCATATTTAGCTTGTTTCTGTATATATTTTAATTGACATTTCAAGTTTATTATATTATTATATTATATATTTAACTAGAAGGGATGATATTATGGACTATAAGTGTGACATTTGTGGATTCATTTATGATGAGAACAAAGAAGCAGTTAAATTTGAAGATTTGCCGGCTGACTGGGTTTGCCCAATTTGCGGTACAGGTAAAAATTCTTTTTCTGAAGTAAAATAAATAAAAATATATAAATAGCTTACAAGTAAAACTTGCAAGCTATTATTTTTATACCTTATTTTTACACTCTCCTGTTTCAAAAAACTCTTTTATATTTTCGCATGTGTCTAATGCAATTTTATTTAGAGCTTCTTTCGTAAAGAATGCTTGATGTGATGTTACTACTACATTTGGCATAGTAAGTAATATTGAGAGTTCTTCATCTCTTATATATGAATTAGACATATCATTTAAAAAGAATTCCTCTTCATCTTCATAAACATCTAAACCAAGTCCACCAATTTTGCCTTGTTCTAATCTTTTTATTAAGCTTTTTGTGTCTATTAATTTTCCTCTACTTGTGTTTATTAATACAACCCCATCTTTCATTTTATCTAATGATTCTTCATTTATCATTTTATAATTTTCGTCTGTTAATGGACAATGAAGTGATATTATATCTGATTCCTTATATAATGTGTCTAAGTCTACATACTCAAAATTCATTTCTTTTGCTGCTTTTTCATCTGGGAATTTATCATATGCTAATACTCTACATCCAAAACCATTCATAATGTTTATAAATACTTTCCCAATTTTTCCTGAACCTATAACTCCAACTGTTTTACCATGTATATCAAATCCTAATAGTCCGTTTAAAGTAAAATTGTATTTTTTTGTTCTTTGGTACGCTTTATATATTTTTCTATCAATACTTAAAAGTAATGCTACTGCATGTTCTGCAACAGCATAAGGAGAATATGCTGGTACTCTTACAACTTTTAGCTTTTCTCCAATCTTTTTTATATCTACATTATTAAATCCTGCACATCTTAAAGCTATTAATTTTACTCCATCTTCTTCTAAGATTTTAATTGTTTTTTCGTCTACTACGTCGTTTACAAATATACATACAACGTCAAATCCTTTTGCTAGTGGTGCAGTTTCACTATTTAATCTTGATTCTAAATATGTTATTTCATAACCATATTTTTTATTGTATTCATCAAACAATTTTTTATCATATTCTTTTGTATCAAAAAATGCTATTTTTATCATATTTTATTCCCTCTTATCTTTTTTTGTAGTGCATATTGCCTATGGCGTCATCACCTACATTATTTAATTATATATTTTTCTAATGCTCTTGCAATTTGGTCTGGACAAGATGTTCCTCTATATCCACATGGAATTCCTTTTAGTTTTTTTATTATGTCTTTTATTTTCATTCCTTCTACCAATTTTGAAATTCCTACTGTGTTTCCTGGACATCCTCCAACAACTTTTACTGACTTTACAATATCTCCTTCTATATCGAATACCAATTCTCTTGAGCATACTCCTTCTGGTTTATATCTATATTCCATGTTTTTCACTCCTATCTTTTTTAAGCACGGGTCGCCGAGGACTGCGGCCCCTACTTTTTATTTTTATCTTTTTTTAATATTTTATTACAATTATTTTTTATTTTCAACTCTTCTATTGTTTAAATTTTTATGATATATTATTATGTAATAATTTGTATTGGAGGATTATATTGGAAAGTACTTTTAGTTTTAAGTCGAGTACAGGATTTGATGTATTTGCAAAAAAATGGATTAATAATGATTTTAAAGAGCACAAAGGAATAATACAATTAGTTCACGGCATGCAAGAGCATATTGGTAGATATAATGATTTTGCTAATTTTTTAGCCAACAATGGTTACATTGTAGTTGGTCATGATCATTTAGGTCATGGTAATACAGCTAAATGTGAAGATGATTTTGGATATTTTGCTGATAATAATGGCTGGGATAGGTTAGTAGAAGATGTTCATATTCTTCAAAATAAAGTTCATAATGAGTATCCTAATCTACCTTATATTGTTATGGGACACAGTATGGGCTCACTTATTGTTCGTACATATATTACAAAATATGATGATAATTTAACTGGTGTAATTATTTCTGGAACAAGTGGGCAAAAATATGGGCTTATTTCTGGGAAACTGCTTATTAAAATAATTTCTACTTTTAAAGGTAAAAGGTATAAAAGTAAATTGATTGAGCATCTTGTTACAGGTTCTTTTAATAAAAAGTTTGAACCAAACAGAACTCCTTCTGACTGGATTTGCAGTGATGAAAATGAAGTTAATAAATTTATAGAAGATGAGAAATGCGGAAAAATGTTTTCTGTTCAAGCATATTATGATTTATTGAGTGGAACTCAATATTTATCTAAACAGAAAAATGTTAATAAAACCGTAAAGGTTCCTATATTAATTTTCTCTGGCGATGAAGACCCTGTTGGGCAAAATGGTAAAGGTGTTTTAAGAGTATATAAAATGCTTAAAAAAGACGGAACCAGAAATGTGTATTTAAGATTGTTTAAAAACGCTAGACATGAATTACTTAATGAGGTAAATAAATTGGAGGTTTATAACTTTATTTTAGATTGGTTGGATAAATTGTAATTTTTAAACTTAATTTAAGGTTTGGTAATATATAATGTAATTATCCTCCATGATATATATTAAATATTATGAGAAGCATAGCGTAAGTCTATCCCCTTTGACTTGCGCTATGTTTTGTTTTTATTTAATAGCTTTTTTTGCAAATTCGTTGTTTACTATTGTTTCATAAGGTGCTTTTGTTGTAAGTTCTCCTGCTTCTTGCATTACTGTTTGTAATTTTTCAAAAGCTTCTTGTTTTAGTACTGGTGTTTCATTCCAAGCATCTATGTCTTTATATCTTTGAATTGAACTTTCTAACATACTTAAATCTGTATCTGGGAAAAAGTTTTGTATTTTTTCTGCAATTTCTTTTGCTGTATGTTCTTTTACCCATGTTTGGCCCTTATATACTGCATTTGTAAAGCCTTGAATTATATCTTTATTATTGTTTATATAACTCTTTTTTGCAAAGTATGCTGTATATGGTATTTCTCCTCCTGCTTCTCCAACTGATGCTACTATATATCCTTTTTCTTGTGCCTCTGTCATTGATGCTGTTGGTTCAAATAGTGTAACATAGTCTGCTTTACCTCCTGCAAATGCTCCTGCCATTAAGTCAAATTTAATACTATCATCTAATATTACATCTTTTTTTGTATCTAATCCACTTTGTTTTAGTACATATTCAAATGTCATATATGGTACTCCACCTTTTCTACCAGGGATAATAGTAGAACCTTTTAAATCTGTCCATTTAAAGTCTTTGTTTTCTTTTCTGCTAACTAGAAAAGATCCATCTCTTTTAGTCATTTGTGCAAATACTTGCATGTAATCTTCTTTTCCTTCGTTATATACATAAATTGCAGCTTCCGGTCCGTGCAAATCCTATATCACTTTGACCAGCAAGTACTGCTGTCATTACCTTATCTGCACCTTGACCTGTGGTAATTTCTATATCCAGATTTTCTTCTTTAAAATATCCATTGCTAACTGCAACATATTGTGGCGCATAAAAAACTGAACGTGTAACTTCATTTAATCTTATTTTTGTCATTTCTGTGTTTCCGTTATTTTTATCTTTAAGCATAGAATATGCTAAAATTCCACCAACAACTAATAAGATTATAAGTATGCCTATAATATATTTTTTCAAAATTTTTCTCCTTTCAATTGATTGTAATTTGTTTAAAACATGTATATTGCAAAACCTGCTATGCTTTCGGGTCGCCGAGGACGACGACCCCTACCGTGTCAAATTACAATTTATCCAAATTTTTTTGTTTTTAAAATTATTTTTTCTAGTAGGACTACTGCCTCATACATAATTGCTGCGACAGCTGCAAGTATTACTACACTTGCCATTACTAAATCTAGCTGAAACACTTGACCTCCATACACTATTAAATAGCCGAAGTCCTGCTTTTGATACTAAGAATTCCCCTGATATTACTCCGACTAATGAAAGCCCTATATTCACTTTTAACGAATTTATAAATGTAGAAATATTTGCTGGTATTACTATTTTTGTTAATATCTGCAATTTATTTGCATTAAAGGTTTTTGCCATTCTTATTTTTTCGCTATCTGTATTTAAAAAACCATTTAATATTTCTAGAATTGTAACTATTAATGATATTGCCAATGCCATTACTATAATTGCGCCTGTTCCTGCTCCTACCCATATTATTATTACCGGTCCGAAGTGCTATTTTAGGTAAACTATTTAATACTACTAAAAATGGTTCAGATACCTTTGATAGGAATTTTGACCACCATAGTATTATTGCAATAATCACTCCAAGTATAGCTCCAGATAAGAATCCTACTATTGTTTCATAACATGTAACTCCTAAGTGTTCTAATAGTCCATTTTGAGATAAATTCATAAAGGTTTTTAGCATTCTAGATGGTTGGCTTGTTATAAAGCTATCTATTACTCCTTTATTGGCTAGTATCTCCCATAATGCTACAAATGCAACAGCTACTGTAATTTGTGTAAATAATGTTAATATTTTTGTTAATCTAATTTTTTTTAGATACTTCTTTCTTTCTTCTGAATTATTTTTCTTTTGCATCAACATCTAGCTCCTTCCATAAGCTATCAAAATATTTACTGAATTTTGGACTTTTACGGCAGTTCATAGGATCTCTTCCTTCTATTTCAAAATCTATTGTATCAATTTTTTTAACAGTTGCTGGTCTTTTTGTAAGTACTACTATTCTGTCAGACATACTAATAGCCTCTGATATATCGTGTGTTACCATTACTGTGGTAATATTTTCGTTTTTTAGAATTTTGTATATATCCTTTGTTACCATTATTCTTGTTTGATAATCAAGAGCTGAAAAAGCTTCATCTAATAGAAGAATTTCTGGTCTTATTGCAAGTGTTCTAATTAGTGCCACTCTTTGCCTCATTCCTCCTGATAATTGAGATGGGTATTTATCTTTAAATTCATAAAGATTATATTTTTTTAATAGATCTTTTACATATTGCTCATTTTCTTTAGTTTTTCTTCTTGTTATTTCCAACCCAAAAACCACATTGTTATATATAGTTCTCCATTCTAGTAAACTATCTTTTTGAAGCATATATCCAATTTTGTTTGATACATTTTCTGTTTCTACATTATCTATATATATCTTTCCACTTGATTTTTCTTCTAGCCCTGCAATTATTGAAAGTAATGTTGATTTTCCGACATCCGACTTGGTCCAATTATGCTAACAAATTCGCCTTCATTTACATTAAAATTTATATTTCTTAAAGCTTCTATTTCCCCATTTTTTGCTTGATATGTCTTGTTTATATTTTCTAATCTTAAAACTTCTTTCATGCTATTCCTCCTACTATATTAATAATATATTCCTATTTATGTAAATTGGTGTTAGGTTGATTAATTTATTTTAGGACATTTTATCCAATAAAAAATAGACCTCTTTTGAGATCTATTTTTTGCTTTCTCTTTCATTTAAATATTTTGTATTACGCGTTTTTTACTCTTCAGGTAATTGTATTACTTTAGTAGCAATTTTGTTTATAAACACATTATCATGCTCAATAAAAAGCATAGTTGGTTCATATTTTAAAATCATATTCTCTATTTGTTCACGAGATTGAATGTCTAGATAGTTTAATGGCTCATCCCAAATATAAATCTCAGAATCCTCAGAAATACTCCTTGCAATCATTACTTTTTTCTTTTGTCCTTCACTTAAATCCGATAAATTCTTGTCTAGTTTTTCTTTATCAACTCCTAGTTTTTGAAGCATTGCCCTAAAAATACCTTCATCAACGTTGTTATATCTGGCATACTCTGAAATAGTTCCTTTTACTTCATCTGTCATTTGTGATACATATGAAATTTTCAGGTTTGGCATGACTTTTAAACCTTTATTATTTGGTATATTTTCACCAACTATTAATTTTACAATGCTAGATTTACCACTTCCATTTTTTCCTTCTATTGCAACTCTTTCTCCAGAATTTATTTCAAAATTTAAGTTCTTAAATAATATTTTTTTGTCATAAAATATTGATAAATTTTGCACTAAAATTAGATTTTTTCTAGAAGCAATTAATGGTTTCATTTGCAAGTCCGGTGATATATCTATGTCTTTTAAAAGGCCTGTCTTTTCTTCGATTTTTTTATCTCTTCTGCTTTCTAAAACCTTTGCTCTCTTCATCATCTTAGCAGCCTGATGTCCTACGTGTCCTTTGTCTACAGCACCTTTTTTACTCTTTTCCACAGCATTAGACCAATTTTCAGTTTTTTTGGCGATTGCATCTAATTTCATAATATCATTTTTTAATCGTTTATTTTGCTCAATCTCATTATTATCTCTATTTGTTTTATTAAATTTCCATGAATTATATGTTCCTTGTTCCAATGTAATATTTTGTTTTCCTATATATAGAATATGATCAACTACTTCATTTAATATTTTTCTATCATGTGAAACCAGTATAAATCCTTTTTTTTGTTTTAAATATTCTATTAGCGAATCTTTACTTTCTTCATCAATGTGATTAGTTGGTTCATCTATAAGTAAAAACTTATTTTCTTTTAAGAATGCACAAATTAAAAGGAATTTTATCATCTCTCCACCACTTAACGTACTGAAATTTCTGTATAAAATATTAGCATCCATTTTAATTAAATTAAGTTCCTTATATAATCTCCATTCTTCCAAATTTGGAAGAATTTTATAGGCAATATTAATAGTTAAATCGTTTTCATTTTTAATTTCATAAGGAAAATATTCAAATTCTATATTCTTGCTTATAGCATTATTACTTTCGTATTCACCTAAAAGTAATTTTAAAAGTGTAGTTTTACCACTTCCATTTCTTCCTATAAGTCCTAGTTTCCAATCTGTATCTAATGTTAAATTTACATTTTTAAAAATATATTCGGTCTGTCCTGGGTAAATAAAATTTAAATTATTAATTTGTATCTGAGACATTGTCCCCTCCTTTATATGATTTTACTTATTATATAATCTACTTCCATAAATTGCAAATCTTAATATAATTTTCAAATTCATTTATTTTCTTGTATATTATAATTTTATATAATATAATTAATTCAGATTTATTTTTTGGGAGGGAAAAATGGAAAAAAATATTGATGTAGCAATAATTATGGGTAGTGATTCTGATTTACCTATAATGAAAGATAGTGCCAAATTCTTGGATAATATGGGAATTTCTTATGAGATGAAAATTTTATCTGTTCATAGATGCCCAGATGAAGCAATTGATTACGCAAAAAATCTTAAAAATAGAGGTGTTAAAGCAATTATTGCTGGTGCTGGTGGTGCAGCCCATTTACCTGGAATTTTTGCAGCAGTAAATACATGCCCAGTAATTGGTGTTCCTATTCATTCTAAGGCTTTAAATGGTATTGATTCACTTTATTCAATTGTGCAAATGCCTTCTGGAATTCCTGTTGCGACAGTTGCAATAAATGGTGCAAAAAATGCAGCTATTTTAGCAACTCAAATAATAGGCGTTTCAAATGAAGATATACGTAATAAATTAGCTAATTTTAAAGCTGGATTAAAAGATGCTGTTATGGAAAAAGATGCAAAATTACAAGATGTAGGTTATGAGAATTATTAATTTAGAAAGGATTGTTATTTTATGAAAAAAATTAGTAGTGGTAAAGTTCGTGAAATATATGAAGTAGATAATGATAAACTTATGATGGTTGTTTCTGATAGGATTTCTGCATTTGATTTTATTATGCCAAATCCTGTTTTAGATAAGGGAAAAATTCTAAATAAATTATCTGAATTTTGGTTTAATTTTGTTTCTGATATTATACCAAATGATATAATTACTACAAATTATGAGGAATTTCCAGACGAATTTAGAAAAGAAGAATTTAAAGATAGAAGTATGCTAGTAAAAAAACTAAAAATGCTTCCAGTTGAATGCATTGTAAGAGGATATATTACAGGTTCTGGTTGGGCAGAATATCAAAAAACTGGTACTGTTTGCAATATTAAATTGCCAGAAGGTTTACAGGAATGTCAAAAATTAGATGAACCAATTTTTACGCCTTCTACAAAGGCTGAACTTGGAGATCATGACGAAAATATTTCTTTTGAAAGATGTAAAGAAATTTTAGGTGATGAACTTGCTGAAAAAGTAAAAAATGCTACAATTAATATCTATAAAAAATGTGCTGATTATGCTCTTTCTAAAGGAATAATTATAGCAGACACAAAGTTTGAATTTGGGTTAGATGAAAATGGTAATTTAGTCTTAGGAGATGAAGTTTTAACTCCTGATTCTAGTAGATTCTGGCCCCTTGACGATTATGAAGTAGGTAGAGGTCAAAAAAGTTTTGATAAGCAATACTTAAGAGACTGGCTATCAAATAACGGATATAGAAACAATCCTCCTGCCGAACTTCCAAAAGATGTTTTAGAGACTACAAGAAATAAATATATTGAAGCATATGAAAAAATAACAGGAAAGAAATTTTAAATAAATGAGACAAAAGGGGATACTCCTCTTTTGTCTCATTTTATAACTCTAATTCTTCTATATCTATTTGTTCTTTGTTGTCTATTTCACCAATTATCTCTAAACCTTTTGCCCTATCTACAAATCTTTTTAATTCTTCTCTTGAAATTTCTTTATATTTTCTATCGGTATTATTATAAGCAAAATATGTATTTTCTCCTTTTGATTTTTCTGATGGTCTTAATTTTACAATAGAATGTATTTTAGAAAAGTCACCATTGTTCACACATGCATACATATTTATTCTTTTTGCCTCTTCTTCCGAAAAAAACTTTTTTAGTGTATAAAAGTAATACCTTATATTTTCCAAATATCTTGCATTCGAATTATATGTGGAAAACTTATCCATATTTTCTAAAAGAAATTCTAATTTATATTTGAATATATCTTCTTCTCGTACATCTTCTCTTCCTTTTAGAACATATTTTTTAAACTTCTCTGGATCTGCTAATTCTTGTTTTATTCTTTCAAATACATCCTCTGTATATATACCTCTTTTATTATTATCTTTTTCACTTTCGTTACTATAACTATATCCTAATTTTTTATCCATTCTTTCTATTTCTTCTCTTGATAGGAAGGATAAGTTATAACATTTTTTTACTCTATCTTTATATGTTGGTGAATACATAATATTTCTATTATTCTCTAAATTAAATGCAAATGAATTTACTCTTTTTGCAGTTTTTATTCTTGATAAATCACCTATTAGATTAGTTATATAATTCTTTCCTTCAATATTTAATACTGCGTCCACATGTGCTCCTGGGTTCTCATTTACTTTTATTAAATCCGAGTTTATTCCTATATCTCCTAATATACTTACATATAATTCCGCTATAACTTTACAATTTCCTTGAAGTTCTTTTCCTATTTTTTTATTGAATAGGCCTCTTCTCTCTTCAACTTCCCCAAAAGCATTAATAGGATCTTCTGATAAAATTTTTCCTAATTCTATATATACATAATAAGCCTCTTCAATTTTGCTAAATTCTCTGTCCTGCATACTGTTTATAATTTTTTCTTTTACTTGCTTAATTGAATCTTCGTAATCAGGATTACTGCTAGGTATTAGTAATCTTTTTCGCAGTCTAATTCTTCTAAACCAATCAACTATTTTCATATTTTCCTCTATTATTTATAATTAATGAGACAAAAATGGGCTGTCCCATTTTGTCTCATTTTTTCTAGACATTTATCTCTACTTTTTCTTCGTTTATTAAGTCTTTATATTTTTCTAGTACTGGATTTACACATTCTTCTATAAAATCTGTTACTTGATTTTTTGCTCTTCCACAAAGGTGATCTGGATTTAATATATGTAAAATTTCTTCTTTGGTTAGTCCAAATGTTTCGTCTGCTGCTATTCTATCTACTAAATCATTTGGTCTACCAAATTCTTTTACTTCTCTTCCAGCTTCCATTGAGTATACTCTTATTTTTTCATGTAATTCTTGTCTATCTCCACCTTTTAAAACTGCATTCATAAGTATTTCTTCTGTTCCCATAAATGGAAGTTCTTGCATCATATTTGTTTTTATTACGTTTTTATATACTACAATATTTGATGATATGTTTTCATAAAGAATTAATATTGCATCTGTTGCTAAAAAGCTTTCTGGCACGCATATTCTCTTATTTGCAGAATCATCAAGTGTTCTTTCTAGCCATTGTGTTGCAGTTGTTATTTTTGCGTCATTTGAAAGTACCATTACATGTCTTGAAAGTGAATTTATTCTTTCACATCTCATTGGATTTCTTTTATATGCCATTGCTGATGATCCAATTTGTCCTTTTTCGAATGGTTCTTCTAATTCTTTTTCGTGTTGTAAAAGTCTCATGTCATTTGCAAATTTTGATGCACTTTCTGCTATTCCTGATAAGCAATTTAATACTATTGAATCCAACTTTCTTGTATATGTTTGTCCAGATACTGCATATACTTTGTCAAATCCCATTTTCTTTGCTATTTTTCCATCTATTTGTTTTACTTTTTCTTCATCTTTAAATAATTTCATAAAGCTTTCTTGTGTTCCTGTTGTTCCTTTGCAACCCAAAAGTTTCATTCTTGATTCTACAAATTCTAGTTCTTCTAAATCTTCTAACAAATCTTGCATCCAAAGTGTTGCTCTTTTACCAACTGTTGTTAGCTGTGCAGGTTGAAAATGTGTATATCCTAGGCAAGTTGTTCCTTTATATTCATCTGCAAATTTCTTTAGATTATTTATTACATTAACTAATTTTGCTTTTATAATTTTTAAAGCTTCTCTCATTAAAATTACGTCTGTATTATCTGTTACATAGCAAGATGTTGCTCCTAAGTGTATTATTGGTTTTGCTTTTGGGCATTTTGTACCAAATTCATAAACATGTGCCATAACATCATGTCTACATTCTTTTTCTCTTTTTGCAACTACATCATAATCAATGTTATTTACATTTTCTTTCATTTCATTAATTTGTTCGTCTGTTATATCAATTCCTAGCTCTTTTTCTGTTTCTGCAAGTGCAACCCAAAGTTTTCTCCATGTTGAATATTTAGAATCACTTGACCAAATTTTGTTCATCTCTTTACTTGGATATCTTCCAGCAAGTGGTGTTACATAGATTTCATTGTTCATAATATATCTCCTTTTCTTTTATATTACTTTGTTATTACCAATACTGTTTCTAATTTTGAAAAATCCACTGATGTTTCTACAATTGCATATCTGTCTGTTATATTTTTTGATTCTATTATTTCTTTTATTTTACCTATTTGTATTCCTTTTGGATATATTCCACCTAATCCAGAAGTTTCTATTGTATCTTCTAAAACTAAGTCGGCATCTGTTGGAATATACATTAATTTTAATGTGTTACTGCTTCCGTAAAATTCCTCTTACAATCACACTATCTCTTGATGTTGTTATTGTCCCACTTATATTAGTTGCTGGGTCTATTATTGGTTGGACCTTTGCAGTATTTTCTGTTACAGACATAATATAGCCAACTAATCCCTGTTCTGTAATAACTGGCATATCTACATCTATTCCACTTGATTTTCCTGCATTAATAACCATTGTTTCACTTAAATTGCTAACATCTTTATTTATTATATATGCTGGTACAGTTTTGTATTCTGCATACTTTTCTGCCATATTTACATATTGTCTCAATGTTGCATTTTCAGTTTTTATTATTTCTAACTCTTGTAATTTTTTTTGTAATTCACTATTTTCTTCTTTTAGCTTTTTATTTTCTTCATCTAGCTTATCTATGTTTTCGAAAAATGAATCATTTTTTGCAATTTTATTTTTTAAATGCGTTAATCCATTTTGCACAGGCATTACAAGTTTACTAAATAAATTCTCTGCACCAGAAAGTTTATTTGTATTTATATTGGTAAGCAAAACTAATATAATTAATACTATTATTGTTATTACTATACCTATAATACTTGTTTTATTGTTTCTATACATCGCTGTAATCCTTTCTTATTTATTGTTTATCTACGTTTACGCGCATTTATAAGAACAGTTTTTAATCTTTCTAAGTCTTCTAAAGTTTTTCCTGTTCCCTTTACAACACATTCTAATGGATCTTCTGCAATATATACTGGCATTTCTGTTTTTTGGCTTAATAATTTGTCTAGATTTCTGATTAGTGCTCCTCCACCTGCAAGCACTATTCCCTTTTCTACTATGTCTGATGCAAGTTCTGGTGGAGTTTTTTCTAATGTAGCTTTTACAACTTCTACTATTTCATTTATTGAATCATGCATTGCCTCTTCTATTTGTGTTGAAGTAACTATAACATTTCTTGGTAACCCATTTCCTAAATCTCTTCCTCTTACTTCCATGCTTGCTTCTGTCATTAATGGTAATGCACATCCTATTTCTATTTTTATTTCTTCTGCTGTTGTTTCTCCTATTGCTAGTCCCATTTCTCTTTTTATATAATTTACTATATCTTCGTCTAATTCGTCTCCAGCAGTTCTTAAAGAGTTACTTATTACAACTCCTCCTAAGGAAATTACAGCAACTTCTGTTGTTCCTCCACCTATATCAACTATTATATTTCCAGTAGGTTCTGCTACATCTAAATTTGCACCAATTGCTGCTGCCATTGGCTCTTCTATTAAATATACTTCTTTTGCTCCAGCTCTTAAAACTGATTCTTCTACTGCTCTTTCTTCCACTTCTGTAATACCAGATGGGACTCCAACAACTACTCTTGGTCTTCCTGCGTTATATCTTTGGCATACTTTTGACACTATATTTTTAAGCATTAACTGTGTTGCAGTAAAATCTGCTATTACACCATCTTTTAATGGTCTTACTGCTTTAATAGTTTCTGGTGTTCTTCCAAGCATTTCTTTTGCTTCATAACCAGTAGCTAAGATATTGCCACTTCTTCTATCTATTGCTACAACAGATGGCTCTTTTAATATTACTCCTTTTCCTTTTAGTGTAACTAAAGTATTGGCTGTTCCTAAATCTATTCCAATATCTTTTGATTTTAGTCCAAATAACATATTTCTCACGTTTCCTTTCCCATTAATACACTCTCATATATTCCATCCCCTATTACTACATGGTCTAACAATTCAATTCCCATTAAATCAGCACATTCATATATTCTGTCTGTTACTTTATAGTCACTTTTGCTTGGTTTTGGGTCTCCACTTGGATGGTTATGAATAAGTATTATCTTTGGTGCCTGCATTTTTATAGCCTCTGCCAATACATCTTTTGGTTCTATACATGCAAAATTTGAACCTCCTAACGATATGTTTACAATTCTTAATACAGTATTTTTGTTATTAAGAATAATAACTTTGGCTATTTCTCTTTTTTCGTATCTTAGTTCAGACATTACTAATTCTGCCACATCTTTTGTATTACTTATTTTTATCTTATTTGTAATTGGCTTTGTTATTCTTTTTGCAATTTCAGATACTGCTTTTATTTGTATTGCTTTTACTTTTCCTATCCCCTTAACTTCTGTAAGCTCTTCTATCGATATTTCTTGCAAAAATCTTAAATCATTCTTGTTATAATTTTTATTTAAATTTAATATTTTCTGAGCAAGTGCTACTGCAGTTTCTTTTTTGTTTCCAGTTTTTATTATTATTGCCAAAAGTTCTGCATTAGATAACATCTCGGCTCCATAAATTTCTAATTTTTCATATGGTCTTTCTAATATTGGAAGCTCTTTCATTTTTAGTCTCATAAAATCGCCCTTTCAATATAAATTGCCCCCAACAAAAAGCAATGCACTTTGTATCCTTTAATTAAAAAAATTCTACATTATACTTTTCTATATATAAATATTGCTATTGCCATTCCTACAATGCTTGCAATATTTATTTTAAACATTAGCCCAAATGTTATTGTTATTACATTTAAATCTAGTGATACCGGAGTTGATAGTCCAAAACTTTGTCCATAAGATAACCACCATAGCCAATCTACCTTTGCTGCAAGTTCTCCTAAAAGTCCTCCTATTACTAGACCTGATAGTAAAAATACTAATAATATCCATATATTTTTTTCTCTTGTTGCCATTTGTGCTCCTCCTTATTTCTCCTTTGTTAAATACTAATATATTATATATGCAATTGCTTGTTTTTTCAAGTAAATTCAAGGATTTATTATGGGTTATTTTACAATTTCTTTCACTATTTTAATAATTATTTAATATAATGTGATATAATAATTTCCATATTTTTATTATTTAAATTATTATATATTGGTGCTATAATAATATTATACTTTATATCGGAGGTTACTTATTTTGAAAATTGAAAAATTGACAGAGAATAAAATTAGAATCACTTTAAATTTGAGCGATTTGGAAGAAGAGCATATAGATTTACACTCATTTATGTCTAATTCTGCTGAATCTCAAGCTTTGTTTTGTAGTTTGTTAAATAAAGCCGAAAAAGAAGTTGGTTTTTATACAAAAGATTACAAATTAATGATTGAAGCAATTGCAGTTCCAGAAGGGAACTTTATTCTAACTGTTACAAGGCTTCCAGAAAAGGAACAAGTAAAAAAACAATTAAAAATAAAAAGAAAAACATCTGCAATTAATAATAGTTTAGTAATATACTCATTCAATTCATTTGATGATTACTGTGAGTTTTGTAAGTATATAAGCTTACATCTAAACAGTGAAACATATTTAAAATTAAGAAAAGTTTCTTTGAGCTTATATAATTCAAAATATTATTTATGCATACATATTAACAAATCTAATTTACCTATTGTAAAAGCAATTAATTGTGAAATAAGCGAATTTGGAAACACTGTTGATAATCCGGATTTATTCGAAAGAAAACTTTTAGAATATGGAAAAGCAGTTTTTAAAGCAAATGCTATATCTAATTGTGTTAAAGCATTTTATAATAAATGAAAATTTATATACAAAGATCAACAAAAAACCAGTTCAATGTGAACTGGTTTTTTTAACTTTTTACTTATATAAATAAATTTGTGGATTTTGTCTTACTCCATTTACTCTTATTTCTAAGTGTAAATGAGGTCCTGTTGAATTTCCTGTTGATCCTACTGCTGCTATTGCTTCACCTTGTGCAACTGTTTGACCTGTTGTTACATATAACTTGCTACAATGTCCATATACTGTTTCTACACCATTTCCATGGCTTATTTTTATGAAGTTTCCTAAGCCTCCACCATTATTTCCAGAATAAGTTACTGTCCCTGCTGCTGCTGCAACTATTGTTGTTCCTGTTGAAGTAGCTATATCTAATCCTGTATGTTTTCCACTGGCTCTTTGACCAAATCTTGATGTTATTATTCCTGATACTGGTCTTATTAGTCCTATTCCTAAAACAGCTGATGATGGTGTTTCTGTACTTGCTATTTTTTGTCCTTTATATGTTGCATATGCTGATGTTGCTACAACTACTGGTTTTACATATAATGCTGTTACAACTTTATCTTTTTCTGTAAATTCTTTCATCTCTGTTGAATGAACTTGTGTATATGCTATTTTATTTATATTTGTACTTTTCTTTGATTTCAACTCATTAATTATAGCTTCTGCTTCGTCCTTTGTTCCTACATAGTACTTTTCTTCATTGCTTACTACTATTGCATAATACTCATAATATGTTGTTCCTGAATTTTTTACTTTTTCAAATATTTCTTCATCATTTGCTTGATTATCTTTTTTCAATAAACACAATGAATATTCAGGTAAGTCTTTAATATCTATAAAAGCAACATTACTGTTATCCTTACTTTCTATATATTCATTTATTCTCTTTTGTAATTTACTTTTATTTGATGTATATCCTAAAAATTCTCCATTTACAGTTACACTGTACATTGGTTTATATACTAAAGATATTAGTCCTACTATTAATGCTGTAGATATCATAATAAGAAATAAAACTTTTAATGAACTTCTAACATGCACAAATATATTCTTTATACTTCTTAAAATAATAAACACTCCTAACTTATTTTTTTAAAATTTCACTATAATATTTTACCTTAATTATACATTTTTGGCAATAAGTATATTCTTTTATTTAGTCCTTTAATGTTAGGAATACTTGCATTTTCTCTTTTTTCCTCTATTTTCCTTTCAAAATCTCTGTATTTTACGTGCTGTAAATTATGTATATTGCAAAGCCTGCGATGTCTTCGGGTCTCCGAGGACGGCGACCCGAAGACATTGTAGAAATTGCTATAGCTGTGAATTCAGGACAGTTCCAAAAATCCCCAGGTTTGGTGATTTTGAGGGACAGTCCCTAGAATTCCCCTCACACAAATTACATTTTTTTGAATAATTTATTAATTTTTGTAAACAATATACTTGTTAAATAAAAAATGGAAAGGATGATTTTAATGTCAGAACTAAGTCAAGTAGAATTACAAAATTTAAGGCACTTAATAGGTGCACACGACACATCATATCAAAAGCTAAACACATATGCATCACAATGTGTTGACCCACAAATAAAGCAAATGTTTACAAAGGCTGCTCAAGATTCATTAAATACAAAACAAAAATTGTTAACATTTTTAAATTAGGAGGTAAGAATATGGAAGAAAAATACATGGTTAACGATATATTAGAAAGCGTTAAAGCAGAGCTTACAACATATCAAGGAGTTATTTCAGAAGCAGAAAATATGCAATTAAGACAAACAATACAACAGATAAGAAATAATGACGAATCATTCCAATATGAATTATTTAAGGTAGCACAAGCAAAAGGATATTACACACCAGCAGGGCAAGCACCACAGACAGAAATAGACAAAGTAAAAAACGAAGTAAGTAATTAGATAAATTGGAATTTGTGTGAGGGGAATTCTAGGGACTGTCCCTCAAAATCACCAAACCTGGGGATTTTGGGGACTGTCCTGAATTCATCCGGAACTAAACAAATTCCAATTTTTTTGCATAAAAAAAAGAAGATTGCTCTTCTTTTTTATCTTATTTCTAAATTTGCGAATTTTGCCATCAATCTTTTATGTCCTGCTTTTTCAAAGTTTATATCTAGTTTTAAGTCTTCTCCTTCTTGTTCTACTGAGTTTATTACTCCTTCTCCAAATTTTTTATGATATACTGTTACCCCTGCTCTAAATTGGCTTAAATCTACTCCTTCTGCTTTTGTTTTGTTTAATGAATTTAAGAAACTTTCTGCTGTTCTAAATTGATATGATGGTTCTTTTGGAGAGTATTTATCTCCAAATGCTTTTGTTTGATATTTTTTTACTGTTCCATATTCCCACTCATATGTTGTTTCTTTTGGTTCATATTGTTTTTCTTTCTTAATGTTTTTATCTCCGTTTAGCATTTCTGGTGGTATTTCTTCTATAAATCTAGATATTTTGTTGCATGATGTTGAACCAAATATAGTTCTTTGTCTGCTACATGTTAAGTATAAAAATTGTTCTGCTCTTGTTAGTCCGACATAGCAAAGTCTTCTCTCTTCTTCTAATTCTCTTTCTTCTCCTATTGACTTATAACTTGGGAATATTCCGGTCTTCCATTCCTATTAAAAATACTACTGGGAATTCTAGTCCTTTTGCACTATGTAAGGTCATTAATGTTACTGCTTCGTCTGTATCTTCTAGTTCATCTACATCGCTTGTAAGTGTTATACTTTCTAAGAATTCTGCTAAGTTGTTTTCTGCAGCTTCATCCTCGAACTCTATTGCTACTGTTAAAAACTCATCTAAGTTTTCTAGCCTTGTTTCTGCTTGTGTTGTACTTTCTAGTTCTAAAGCTTTTGTATATCCTGTTTTGTTTAGTGTTTGTTTTACAAGTTCCGAAATTTTAATTTCATCTTTACTTGCTCTTAATTCTTCTATTACATTTACAAAATCTCTCGAATTTGCGAATACTTTATTTAGTCCAAACTCATCTGCTTTTTTTATTACTTCATACATTGATATTCCGGTTTGTTGATGCTATTGATTCTATTTTTTCTAGACTTGTTTTTCCTATTCCTCTTTTAGGCTCATTTATTATTCTTTGCAAACTTAAATTATCTGATGTGTTTTGAATTAATCTTAAATAACTAATTATATCTTTTATTTCTTTTCTTTCGTAGAATTTGTGTCCACCTATAATTCTGTATGGAATTCCTTCTCTTACTAAAATCTCTTCTATACTACGTGACTGTGCATTCATTCTGTATAGAATTGCAAAATCTGAATATTTTAAATACTCTTCTCTTCTTAAATGTTCTATTTCTTCTGCAATATATCTTGCTTCATCATATTCATCATTACATATATGTACTTCTGGAAGCTTTCCTTCTTCTTTTTCTGTCCATAAGTTTTTTTCATATTTTTTGCTATTATTTTTGATTATTGCATTTGCTGCATTTAATATGCTTTTTGTAGATCTATAATTTTGCTCTAATTTTATTATTTTTGTTCCTGGAAAATCCTTTTCAAAATTTAATATATTTGATATGTCTGCTCCTCTAAAAGAATATATCCCTTGGTCATTATCTCCTACGGCTGTAATATTTCCGTGTCTTGCTGCAATTAATGTTAGTAGTGTAAATTGTGATTTATTTGTATCTTGATACTCGTCTACTAATACATATTTGAATTTATCTGAATAATACTCTAAAACATCTGGGTTTTCTGTTAATATGTCTATTGTAAAATTGATAATATCATCAAAATCTATTGCATTATTTTCTTTTAATTTTCTTTGATATACAGCATATATTTCTGCGATTTTTTCTTTTCTATACTCACCATTTGTCCTTAATTTGTAGCTTTCTGGTGTAAGCATTTCATTTTTTGCATTGCTTATTTCTGATAATACGCTTCTGTCTGTAAACAATTTATCATCAATATTTAATTCTCTTAAACATTGTTTTACCAAACTTCTTTGATCTGATGTATCGAATATTATAAATGAGCTTTCATATCCTAATCTATCTATAAATCTTCTTAAAATTCTAACGCAAATAGAGTGGAAAGTTCCTAGCCACATTTCATTCGCTGCTTCTCCAACTAATGCTTCTACCCTTGTTTTCATTTCGTTTGCTGCTTTATTTGTAAATGTAATTGCAAGTATTTGCCATGGCTTTACATTTTTTTCTCCTATTAAATATGCTATTTTATGTGTTAGTACTTTTGTTTTTCCTGAACCTGCACCTGCTATAATTAGGTTTGGTCCTTCTGTATTTATTACTGCTTCGTATTGTTTATCGTTTAGTCCTTCTAATATGTTCATTTGTTTATTCCTTTCTTTAATTTATTCGAAATGGAAAGTATGCTTTTTTAGTTATAATTTTTCTATAATTTTATTAAGGCATTCCTTTATTTCCTTTGCACAACTTTTATATACTTCTATTCCGTATCCCCATGGGTCTTTTATATCTAAATCATTTTGTGGATATCCTGCATATTCTTTCATCGTAAATACTTTTTCTTTTAATTCTGGATACATATTTATAACACTATTTTTATGTGAAATTGTTGCGCAAAGTATTACATCCATGTCTTTTATGTTTGAGTTTCTTATATTTGTTGCTCTATGATTTCTTAAATCTATCCCATATTCATTCATTGTTTCAATTGCTTCATATGTTGGAATATCACCATTTTGTGCATATATGCCACACGAATATACTTGTACATTTTTATTTTGTTCTTTTACCATTTTTTCAAACATTGCATGTGCCATTGCACTTCTGCAAATGTTGCCTGTGCATATAAACATTATTTTCATTTTTTTGTTTTCCTCCTATATAATCCCTAAAATATATTTTTCTTTTTTTACTGGTTCTTCTACTATTGTATATGCATCTTGCATTTCTTCTACTGCTGTTTCTCCTTTTTGTTTATTGTTTGCATATACAAATGCTAGTATATCACCTTTTTTTACTTTGTCTGCATTTTTCTTGTTTAGCACTATTCCTACTGCTTTGTCTATGTCATCTTCTTTTCTTAATCTTCCCGCTCCTAAATCCACTGATATTTTTCCTACTTCTCCTGCATTTAATTTTTCTACATATCCGTCTTTTTCACAAATTACTGGTAATATGTATTTTGCTTTTTCAAATTTATCTGTATTTTTTACATATTCTATATCACCATTTTGATTTTGTACTAATTCTAAAAATTTATTATATGCTTTTCCGTTTTTTATATTTTCTAATATTTTTAGTTTGTTTTCTTCTAAATTGTCACCTTTATCTGCAAGTTTTAGTATATATGCTCCTATTGTTGTTATTATTTCTTTTATGTCTTCTGGTATATTTCCTTTTAAACATTCTATTGTTTCTATAATTTCTAAGCTATTTCCTATTGCATATCCAACTGGTTCGTCCATATTTGTAATTATACATACTGTTTCTCTATTTGCTAACTTTCCTATGTTTTTCATTATATTAGATAACTCTATTGCATCTTTTTCGTTTTGCATAAAAGCTCCACTTCCGCATGTTACATCTAATACTATTTTGTTTGCTCCTGCAGCTATTTTTTTGCTCATTATACTTGACGCTATAAGTGACATATTATCTACACAGCTAATAGTATCACGTAGTGCATATATTTTTTTATCTGCTGGCGCTAAATTGGCTGTTTGACCAATTAAGCTTATTCCAACCTTTTGTACATTTTCTATAAATTCGTCTATTTTTATTTCTGTTTTATATCCCGGAATTGATTCTAGTTTATCTACTGTTCCACCAGTAAAGCCTAAGCCTCTTCCAGACATTTTTGCAACTGGCACGCCAAGTGATGCAATAATGGGCATTAATACTAATGTTATTTTATCTCCAACTCCTCCTGTACTGTGCTTATCTATAACTGTTTTAGAAATTTTTGATAAATCTAAAATTTCTCCAGAATGAGCCATTTCTAATGTTAAATTTGTAGTTTCTTCATTGTTTAATCCATTGATATACATTGCCATAATTAGTGCTGCTGCTTGATAATCTGTAACAGTTCCTTTTGTATATTCTTCTATAAAATATTTAATTTCTTCTTTATTTAATTCTAATCCATCCCTTTTTTTAGCTATAATTTCTTTAATATTCATAAAATCAACCTCCTAATTTGATTTTTTATGTAAAGCGTGTTATAATAATGTTACAAATTTATATTTGAAAGGGGTTTCTACCTATGTTATCTGCAGACACCATCCGCATTATTGAGGAGCTCAACAAGAAGCTTGACACTTCAAGTCCGAGTGAACTCAATTCACTCCGTAAAGAGCTGAGGGCACTGAACAAACGAATTTCAGCAGAAACTGCTGAAGACCCGTTTGATACTTGGCCTGATTCTGACTTCTACGGAGATGAAGGCGAGAAGTAAGTTTTGGCGTAGTTGGTCTTCCAACTGCGCCATTCCCCTTTTATATATTATTTTATTTTTGTATAAAATTCTTTACAAAACTTTTTCTATGTATTGAACATATTCCGTATTCTTTTATTGCTTGAATATGTTTTGCTGTTCCATACCCTTTATGACTTGCAAATTCATATTGTGGATATATTTCATCATACTCTCGCATTATTCTATCCCTTGTTACTTTTGCAACAATTGAAGCTGCTGAAATACTATAAATTTTTGCATCTCCTTTTATTACAGATATATATGGAATTTGATGTGTATCTATTTTTTCTAAAGCATCTACTAATATAACCTCTGGTTTTACTTTTAAATTATCTATTGCCATTGTTAATGCTTTTTTAGTTGCATTTAATATATTTATTTCGTCTATTTCATCTTGCATTACAATTCCTGTGCTCCATGCAATTGCTTCATTTGTTATTTTTTCATAAAGCATTTCTCTTTTTGTTTCAGATACTTTTTTAGAATCATTAACATATTCAATAAATGAATCTTGTGGCATTATTACACAACCTACAACCACTGGTCCAGCCAAAGGTCCTCTTCCAGCTTCATCTATACCTGCAATATATTTTATTCCTTTATCATATAACTTTTTTTCATATTCTTTTAATTTATTTAGTCTTTCTATTTCTCTTTCTTTCACATTACTCACCTTGCAAATCTGTTAAGCTATATTTTCCATCTACTCCTATTGAATAATATACTTCTGTATTATTATCCCCATAATATACAACATAAAATTTTGATTCATCAGAATTTATTGATGCTAATCCCTGATTATTTAAATCTTCTTGTGTCCATATATAACAATTATTTTTTTGTTCTTCTGGAATTGCAGGGTTTAAATTTGTCTTTTCATATTTTGTATCATCGGTAAATTTAGTTCCTACCAAACTACTTATATCCTTAAAATTAAATTGATCTTTAACTATTTTAGCTCTTGTTTTTATAGATATCATATTTGTTATTATATCTTCTTTTTCTGATTCATCTATTGACTTTGTTCCTACTTTTACTGTTACTCCAACTAATATTAGCATTATTACTACTGTAATGACTAGTGCGATTATTGTTATACCTTTTTTATTTTTTAAATTCATTTTTTCAACTCCTTTAAATTGTTTTTATTATATTATATGTAGAAATTTATTTCAATATAATTTTTAGGTAAATTGGATTTTGTCTTATTAATTTTTCAGGATTTTTTAATGTATTTCTTGTATTATATTATTAGTTTAGGTTATTATTATAATATGATAATTTATTTTACAAGGAGGTTATATTAATGAAAGAAAATAATGATATTTTTAAAAGTTTTGATGATCCCGCAAAGAATAGTTCTAGTTTTGGAAGATCTTTTTTAATTCCATTTCTTTCTGGAATATTAGGTACAGCTCTGGTTATTTCTATAGTATTTGGAATTCCAAGCATAAAAAACTCTATTCTAAATACTTCTGCCAAGACAGAAGAGACTTCTGCTATACCTAGTTCATCTTCTAACACTGGAACTGTTCAGGCTGTATCTCTTTCTAATTATTCTGATACTGCAATATATTCTGCAAATAAAGTTTTACCATCAATTGTTGGTATTACTGTAGAATACACTGTAACCTCAAACTTTATGCAAGGCATGTCTCAACTTGCACAAGCGCAAGGCTCTGGAATTATAATTAGCAAGGATGGATATATTTTAACAAATAACCATATTATTAACTCTAGTGATTCTTCTACTTATTATGAGGTTTCAAAGGCAACAAAAGTATATGTATATTTATATAATGATTCTACTCCATATGAAGCCAAAATTATAGGTACAGATGAGCAAACTGATCTAGCAGTTATAAAAATTGAAAAAGATGATTTAACAGAAGCAGAGCTTGGAAATTCTAATTCAGTTAAAATTGGAGAATTTGCAATGGCTGTTGGAAATCCTTTGGGAATGCAAAGTAGTGTTACTTCTGGAATTATAAGTGCTGTAAATAGAACTGTTACAGGTGAAAATGGAACTACTTATACATTAATTCAAACTGATGCTGCAATAAACTCTGGAAATAGTGGTGGAGCATTAGTAAATAGTGAAGGTAAAGTAATTGGTATTAATACTTTAAAGCTTTCTGGAACTGGTATAGAAGGTATGGGATTTGCTATTCCAATTAATGATACAATTGATATTTATAAACAATTAATAGATCACGGAAAAGTTTTAAGACCATATATTGGTATTGAAGGAATTGACATTACTGATGCTATGGCTGAGAAATATAAACTTCCTGTTGGAATTTATGTTAAAGGCATTCAAAGTTCAAGTCCCGCTTCTTTAGTAGATTTAAAAGCTGGTGATATAATTGTTTCAGCCGGTGGAACTTCTATCAAAACAATGGATGAATTAAATAAAATAAAAGCAACTAAAAATATTGGAGATACCCTAGAACTTGAAGTTAATAGAAATGGGCAAACATTTAAAGTTAATATTAAGTTAGCTGAAAAGCCTTAATGTAAAAGCCTCTCAATAAAAAATATTGAGAGGCTTTTTATTTTAAAATATTATCAAATCTGTTTCACTTGTATAATCGCTATTTCCATATGCATATATTAAATAAAGTGTTTTATTTTTCCCTAAGAAAAAGTTTTTAGTATTTTCTATTTTATATATGTCATCATTTGGATTTCTTTTATATACATTATATCCTTGATTTATAATACTAGTATTTTGTTCACTTACTTTTGTTATTTCGTCCGTTATTTGTTTTTGCATTTGCTCCTTATCTAAGTTTCTTTTTTGTATAAGCTCATCTATACTAACCAACTTATCTTCATCTAGATTATAGTTATATGTTTGAATTATTGTCCTTTGTGGATTTGTTCCCTCTTTTAGTGTACATTTTATAACTAATGACATTATATTATCATTAATATATACAACATATCCCATATTATATATTGTATATGCTTTATTGTTTGTTATTATATCTACTATTTTCCCACCAAAAGTGTTAAATATTTCTTGGTTTACTTTTTTTGTTGTTTCTGTTTCTTTTTTGAAAAGTGGTATTTTAGCAACTATACTATATTTAGTTTCTTTTTTTTCATTAATATCATATTTAGTTCCTATTATTTCATCATAATTTATGTTAGCGTTTGCTACTTGAGCTGCTCCATCTTTGTTAATAGTATTTGTAAATATTGAGTCAAAATTATTTTTCAAGTCTTCATAGTTTGCTTCTCTTTTTTCTTCTGCGGTTTTATTTATTTTAGTATTTGTAATTTGTGCATATATTCCAATTGCTATTGCTATACTACATACTAATATTACACCTATTATTATAATTAATTGTTTTTTATCTCTCCAAATGTATTTTAACATTAATTAACTCCTTATATTTGTAGCATTAAATATATTTTATATTTTGTTTTTGTTAATGTCAATGCTTTTGTATAAAGTTAAAGAGGCGCATTGTTTTGCGCCTCTTTAAAGTATTTTTAGCCTATTCTTCTTTATTTTCTTTTATCTCTTTAGAGTCTTTTGCTTCTGTTGTTATTACAGCTTCTTCTTTTTTTACTTCTCCATTTCCTGTTGTTGAATCAGTTATCATTATGAATTTAACTTCTCCTGCCATTCCATTTTGAATTCCTGCATAGTTATTATATTCATTTGCAAGCTCATTCATTTTTTCTACTCTACTTGCAATATTTCTTAAATCTCCATTTACTAAATTATTTATTTTTGATATTCCTTGTTCATTAAATGTTTTTACTCCATTTGCTAATTGTAGTGCTCCACTATCTAGTTTGTTTGTTCCTACTGATAATGCACTTACTCCGTTATCTATATTTGCTAATCCATTTGTTAATTCGTCTAAAGCAGTTCCTAATGTACTCATTTGTGATACTACTTGATTTGTGAATTTTTGTTTAGCTTGATTTCCAACTTGTGTTGCTGTTTGTGTTGCTGTTGCTCCAGCTGTTTGTGTTGCTGTACTTTGTGCTACTGTTAATGCTGTTGTTTCTGCTGTTTGTGTTGCTGTGCTTTGTGCTACTGTTTGAGCTGTTGCTTCTGCTGTGCTTTCTGCCACTGATTGTGCTACTTTTAAAGCTGTTGCTTCTGCTGTACTTTCTGCTACTGATTGTGCCACTTTTAAAGCTGTTGCTTCTGCTGTGCTTTCTGCTACTGCTAGTGCAGTTGTTGTTGCTGTTTGATATGCTGTATTTTGTGCAACTGTTAATATTAATTGTTTTTCTGCCTCTGTTAATGTTTCTGTATATTTTTTTTGTGCTTGTTCTATTATTGCTGTTTTTTGTGTTTCTGTAAATTCTGCACCTGCTTTTGCTTGGGCTGTTATTTTTGCTTTTTGCTCATCTGTAAGTTTTGCTTGGGCCGCTATTTCTGCTTTTTGTGCATCTGTAAGCTTTGCTGCTGCTTTTGCTTGGGCTGCTATTCCTGCTTTTTGTGCGTCTGTAAGTTTTGCACCTGCTTTTGCTTGGGCTGCTATCCCTGCTTTTTGTTCATCTGAAAGTGTTGCTGCTACTTTTGCTTGGGCTGCTATTCCTGCTTTTTGCTCATCTGAAAGTGTTGCGCTTTGCATTGCTTGTGCTTTTATTGCTTCCAAAGTTTTGCTATCTATTGCAGGAGTATTATCATTTTTTAAATTTTTTGTACTTTCTTCAACTTCATCTTTTATTTGTTTAGAACCTGCATACGCTGCTCCTGTTCCATCTTTTAATTGGTCAACTCCACTTACTAATTCTGATGTTCCTTCTTTTAGTTGATTTGCACCTGCTAATATTTCGTTACTTGCATTTGCTAATTCATTAATTTGGCTATACATACTGTTTAAATCACTTGTTAAATCTTCATCTATACCCTTTACTGCTACAACTGCTATAATATTTCCCATTTCAAAATCTTCTGTTTCCATTGAAATCTCTATTTCTTCTGGAATATCTATTTTGCTTTTTGAAATTCCGATATTTTCTTGCATTCCTGGCATTGCAATTCCAACTGCCAATGTGCTTTCTCCGTTATCTACTATTTTTCCATTTGTAATTTGAATATTTTTATTTTTTGCATTATCTATTTTTGTTCCTGCAACTATTATAAATGGAGTATACATTGTAACTTGTTTTCCATTTATTGAAACAATGTGTTTTTCGTTGTTTGTGTAATTTATTTTAATTTTTACATTTCCGCTTTTTCCTTTTAATTCTTCTGCTGATATTTCTTCTCCATTTAGTTCATAAGTTATTTTACATTCTACTGGTAATTGTTTGTCACTTTCACCTTTATAGTAAATGTTATTTCCATTGCTGTCCCAAACTATTTGGTTTCCTTCTTTCTTGAAAGTTTCATCTCCATTTGTGTTTTCTATATTTAATAGATTAGATATATCAGTTATTTCATCTGATTTATCTTCATTTGTTAATTGAGTACTTACTATTGTTTTGTATGCTTTACCATTTGAGTCTAGGTTTGAATAAACTGTTTCTAATTTTGATGCTGCAAATACTGGTATTGTCATATATGAAGTTATTGTAAATAACAAAAGTCCTGAAATCATTTTTTTGTTTTTCATTTTATATCATCCTTTCATTTATTTTATTTTTGACATTTTTAATGTTGTTTTGCATATTACTTTATCTAATAGCATTAGGAATGCTGGTAATAATGTTATTACTACACATGTACTTACTATTGCACCTCTTGCCATTAGTGAACATAGTGAACCAATCATTTCTATTTGTGAGTAAACACCAACTCCAAATGTTGCTCCAAAGAAGCATAGACCACTTACTATTATTGAAGAAATTGATGTTCCTAAAGCTTCGTCTATTGCTCGTTTCTTGTCTTTTCCGTCTTTTCTAAATGTTATATATTTGTTTGTTATTAATATTGCATAATCTATTGTTGCTCCTAATTGTATTGTTCCTATTACAATTGATGCAACGAATGGAAGCACAGTTCCTGTATATGCTGGTATTCCCATGTTTATAAATATTGCAAATTCTATTACTGTTATTAATATAACTGGTATTGATATTGATTTGAATATTACAAACATTAATAAGAAAATTATTGCTATTGATACTGTATTTACGCTATTAAAATCATGATCACTTACTTGAATTAAGTCTTTCATAAGAGGACCTTCTCCTGCAAGTATTGCATTAGGATCATATTTATCTATTACTTTTTGTATTTCTTCCATTTGTGAATTTAACTCATTTGTTGCAACTTCGTATTTAGAATTAATTATTACCATTTTGTATTTATCACTTTGGAATATTTTTGTTAAATCTTCTGAAAGCACTTGTTCTGGCACTGCTTTTGATATTCTTGAATAGCTTAATGTCCAATCAATGCCATCAATTTGCTCTATCTCATCTAACATTTGATTTACTTTATAATCTGGAACATCATTATTTACTAATATCATTTCTGTTGCTACTATTCCAAATTTATCTTTTAATTCTTTGTTTCCACTTACACTTTCTAGCTCTTCTGGAAGTGAACTATCTAGATTGTAATAAACTTGTGTGTGTGTATATCCATATACTGCAAATGGTAATATAACTAAGAAAGCTATTAATATTAATTTGTAATGTTTTATATTAAAGTTCTTTAGTGCTGTGAATTTAGGTAAAATTTCTTTATGTGATGTTTTTTCTATTGCTTTGTTAAATTGCAATATCATTGCTGGTAAAACTGTTACTACTGTTATTACTCCAAATAGAACACCTTTTGCCATTACTATACCAATATCTTTTCCAAGTGTTAAGTTCATACTACATAGTGCTAAGAAGCCTGCTATTGTTGTAAGTGAACTTCCTAAAACTGATACTAATGTTTTTGCAATTGCATTTGCCATTGCTTCGTCATTGTTTGAATATTTTTCTTTTTCTGCTTTATAACTGTGGTAAAGGAATATAGAAAAGTCTGTTGTTACACCTAATTGTAATACTGCACTTATTGCTTTTGTTATATATGATATTTCTCCAAGCATTATATTTGAACCCATATTATAAAGTATTGCTATTCCTATATTTAACAATAAAAATATTGGAACCAAATATGAATCCAATGCTAATTCTAGGATTATAATACATAGAGCTACTGCAATTAATACATATATTGCAACTTCTTTATCTGATAAGTCTCTTGTGTCTATTAATGCTGATGTCATTCCACTTACTTTGCATCTTTCATCTGTCATGTTTCTTAATTGTTCTACTGCATTTGTTGTTTCATCTGATGAAATTGCATCTTTAAATGTTACAAGCATTAATGTTGTATTATCCTTATATATTTTGTCTTTTACCTCTTGTGGTAAACTTTCTACTGGAATACTTGTTCCTGTAGCATCTACAATACTTACTACATTTTCTACTCCTTGTATTTTTTTAACTTCTGTTTCTAGTTTTGCTATCTCTTTTGATTTCATATTTTCCAAAACTACTATTGAAAATGCCCCCATATCAAAGTCTTCTGAAAGAATATTTTCTCCTTGAACAGTTTCAATGTCGCTTGGTAAATATACCAAAATATCATAGTTTATTTTTGTTGCCTTTATTCCTAATATTGAAGGAATTAGTAAAAGTATTGAAATTACTAAAATTATTTTTTTATGCTTACATATAAACTCTCCAAATTTTAGCATATTATCTCTCCTTTCGTTTTATGACTACCGGTCATTTTTATATTGTAACACCATTATGACCGTTAGTCAATATTTTTATTAAAATTTATTTGATTTATGTGAGAAGCCGGGTGTTGCATGTAGAAATTATAAATATTTTTTCATTTTTAATTGACCTGCTGGTCATTTTATGCAATAATAATATATGTGGTGATTAAATTGAGTATTCAAGAAACTAAGGAAAATAAAAAAAATAGATTGCTAGATACCGGCTTTAAGTTGTTCACCGAAAAAGGTATTCAAAACACATCTATACAAGATATTGTAGATAATGCAAATGTTGCAAAAGGTACTTTTTATTTATATTTTAAAGATAAGTATGAGTTGAGAGATATTCTTGTTGCAAAAAAATCTCACAAATTATTTTGTGATGCACTAGAAAATTTAAGAAAAAACTATATAAGTAATTTTTCTGATCAAATTATTTATATAATAAATTATGTTATAGATGAACTTACTAAATTTCCTGCATTGCTTAAGTTTATTTCTAAAAATTTGTCTTGGGGAATTAAAAGTAATACTGTATTTAAAATTTATAATACATTAGATGATAACAAAGATGGTCTTCGCTCTTTATTTATAAAAGGAATAGAAGAAAACAAAATTAATATTAAAAATCCAGATGTTGTTTTGTTTATGATTATAGAACTTGCAAGTTCTACTTGCTTTAATTCTATTTTGTATAATGACCCAATGCCTATTGATGAGTTTAAGCCATATCTGTATAATACTATTAGAACTATGTTAAAAGGTGATAGTATATAATTAAAAAATGAAAAGGTATCTCTTTGTAGAGATACCTTTTGGTTTTATATTTCTTCCATTTCTTTATTTACTAAATCTTCACTTTCTCTCATTGCAAGTATTGTTTGTTCAAACAAATCATTTAATTCCCAACCTAGCTTTTCTGACCCTTCTTTTATTACATCTCTTGAACAACCTGCTGCAAATTTTTTATCTTTAAACTTTTTCTTTAAACTTGAAACTTCCATATCTTTTGTGCTATTAGATGGTCTCATTTTTGCTGCTGCCCATATTAATCCTGTAAGCTCATCTGTTGCAAATAATATTTTTTCCATTTCGTGTGTTGGTTCTACATCAGAACATATTCCATATCCATGACTACATACAGCATGTATTAATTCATCACTTGCATCTATTTTCTTTAATAACTCTGGAGCTTTTTTGCAATGCTCTTCTGGATAACATTCAAAATCTACATCATGCAATAAACCGAACTATTCCCCAAAAATCCTCATCATATCCTTTTTGTTTAGCAAAATATCTCATAACTGCTTCCACAGTTAATGCATGCCTTATATGAAATTCTTCTTTATTATATTTTTTTAATAATTCTACTGCTTTTTCTCTTTCCATAATAACATCTCCTTTTTGTTTTAAAATATTATATCATAATTTTATATTTTTTGTTTAAAATTGTTGACATGTTTTTTTAGTTGATGTAAAATAATTTCACAGTAGCGAACATTGTTTTGTTTAGGAGGGGTTTTTATGGGTATAATTAATTTTAGTAAAACTGTTAAAAGCAAGTCATATCTAGCTGTTAGCTTGTTAGGGAGTAGTTACAAACTTAATATTAAATATGTAAAATCTTCTTCTATTGATCTTGTTCAAAATGACTCTGAATTTTGTTTATTTTTACCTGCAAAATATAAAAATGTAGATAATATGGAAATTATAAATTCTGCAATAAAAAAATTATATGATGAAGTTGCAGTTAAAAATTTGGAATATTCTTTGGAACTTGCTAGACATATTTTTAAGTTTGCTCCAGATGATTATAAAATTCAAAGATTAAAAGATTCTTATTATAAATGCTCAAAAAAAGTCTTAACTGTAAATCCAGATATTTATCAATATAATCAAGAAATTATTGATACAACAATTTTACAGGCATTTTGCAAGATGCAATATAAACAAAATTCTAACGCATATAAAAATGCTTTGGAATTTGCTTTAAATTCTTACGAAAAATATAAGAAACAACAAAGAATTAAAAAAGCTGTTTTAAGAGTTTCTTAAAATGATTTTATTTTAAAAAATATTGTTATAATTTTAAAACCCTCAGATTCATTTCTGAGGGTTTTGTTGTTTTATATTATACTGCACAGGCCAGTTTTCTTAACTCTTCTGCGTTTTGAATTGCAACTTTTGTTATTTCTCCATTAGAAATTCTTGCAATTTCTTGTATTGTTTTTTCTTCATTTAATAGTTCAACATTTGTTGTAGTTTTTCCGTTATTTATTTGTTTAAATATATAATAATTGTAGTCTCCTTTTGCCGCAATTGTAGCTAAATGCGTTATACAAATTATTTGATGGTTCTTTGCAATCAATTTCATTTTGTCTGCAACTGCTTTTGCTGCTTTTCCACTTATTCCTGTGTCTATCTCGTCAAATATTAATATTCCAACTTTATCTGTATTTGCAATAACTGTTTTTATTGCAAGCATTATTCTAGACATTTCACCACCTGAAGCAATTTTTGTTAGTTCTTTTTCTCCCTCTCCTATATTTGTACAAATCATAAATATAACTTCATCTAATCCGTTTTTATTATATTTTTGGTTTTCTATTTTATTTACATTAACATTAAATTTAGCATTTACCATTTCTAAGCTTTTTAATTCATTGTTTATTTTTTCATTTAAAATAGTAGCATATTTTTTCCTTATATTACTCATTTCTAAACATAGTTTATCCATTTTTGCTTCTATTTCTTTTAATTTTATTTTTAATTTGTTATTTATTTCATCTGCATTTTCTATTAATTCAATTTCGTTTTTTAATTGCTCTTTGTATTCTAATATTTCGATAATTGAATTTCCATATTTTCTTTTCATTGTGAATATTGTATCTAATCTTCTTTCTACTTCTTGCATTTGGTATGGATCATATTCTGCATCTTCTTTTAATGAGTAGATATCTCTGCTAGTTTCTTGAATTTCATAATATATGTTTTTTAATTCTGCTAGTTTTTCTTTGTATATCTCTCCACAGTTTTCTATTTTTTCGAAACATCTTATTGCATTAGAAATTCCTTCTATTGCATTATTATTTAAATTGTCATCTATAATTTGCAAGTTTTCTTTAAGTTTTTCGCTATTTACCATTGCTGTATGTTTTTCATTTAATTCTATTTCTTCTGTTTCTTTTAAATTAGCTGTTTCTATTTCATTTAACTGATATTTTAGTAAATCTAATTTTCTTTCCTTTTCTGTTTCGTTTCCATAGTTGTTTTCTAATTCATTTTTTATTTTATTATATTCATCAAAAAGCTCTGAATATTGTGTTTTTATTGGATGTATTTCTTTCCCTGCAAAGTCATCTAAATATGATATATGATTTGAATTATCTAATAAATTTTGATTATCATGCTGTCCGTGAATATCTATTATTTTACTCATAACTTTTTTTAATTCACTAACTGTTACTAACTTGCCATTTATTTTACATGTATTTCTTCCGTTTGAATATATCTCTCTAGAAATTATTATATTTCCATCTTCTGAAATTTCACTCTCTGGTAAATAAATGCTTGCTTCAACTAATGAGTAATTTTCACCTTTTCTTATTATTTCTTTTGAAAATCTTCCACCAGAAATTATTTCTAGAGATTGTATTATTAATGTTTTTCCGGCTCCCGTTTCTCCTGTTAAAATATTTAATCCTTCGTTAAAATCTATTGATAAATCATCTATAATTCCAATATTTTTAATATGCAATGTTGATATCATATCATTTCCTCCAAATGTTTGTTCGTATATATTCTATTGCTTTATTTTTCTAATGTCAATAGTTTTTGCGAAAAAATGTTCTCTTTTTTGCAAAAAAATAAAACCTCATCTAGCTTTTGCCAAATGAGGTCCTTTTTTATTCGCCTTCAATTTGTATATACTTTTTATCTTCTAGTTTTTTACTCTCTTCTTTAGGGAATGTAATTTCTAGTGTTCCGTTTTTGAAGTTTGCTTTAATATCTTCTTCTTTTACATTTTCTCCTGCATAATAGCTTCTTGAGCATTCTCCAAAGAATCTTTCTTGATGAATATATTTATTGTGTTTTTCTTTTTCTTCTTTATGTTCTGTTCTGCTTGCTGTAACTGTTAGATATCCATCTGTTAATTCTATTTTAATGTCATTTTTGTCATAGCCTGGAAGATCAATATCTAGTACATAATTTCCATCCTTTTCTCTTACATCAGTTTTCATTAATTTGCTTTCTTTTTTTGTGAAAAATGGATCATTGAAAACCTCATCAAAAATATCAAATCCATTTCTTCTTGGTACCATCATCATAAGTCATTCCTCCTTTTAAAATTTTTATGTGTTGATACCCAAAATAGGTTGCACATATGTACTTTAATGTTATTTTTCCCTGTTGCAAGTATATTATACATCACTTTTTAGCAATGTCAAGAGGAGAGTGCTAGTTTTTTTAATTTTTTTGGTTTTAATATTTATTTAAAAAGTTTTTTAAAATTTTACATATTTCCAATAATTATCATAATAAAAATTATAGTTAATATCCAAAACCACCATTTATTAAATATATTATCTTTTTGATTTCTTTCTTCCTCTACGTTTCTTTCTACGTCTTCACTTTTTACTTCTAATTTTTTATAGTTTTCTCTATGCAACACTTGTCTTGTATGGCTTCCACTATATCCAGAAATTAATTCTTTCAATTCTAATTGGTCTACAATCTTTGCTGCCCTGTTATATCCTATTTTAAACCTTCTTTGGACAAACTGTGCCGATATTTCATCTATATTTATTAACAATTTTTCTATCTCCTCTAAAATGGGATCTTCTTCTTCGTCTTCTTCAAGTTCATTATAATAATTATTTTTTCTCTCTTCTATTTCTTTCATTGTTTTCAACACATTTTCGTCATATTTACATTCATTATTTCCACTTACAAATCTTATAATCTTATCAATTTCTTCGTCACTTATATACGGAGTCTGTACTCTTTCTAATTTATTCCCCTCTCCTCCTATAAAAAGTGAATCTCCACATGTTAATAATTCCTCTGCTCCCTTTGTATCTATAACCGTTTTAGAATCTACTTGTGAAGGAAGTTTAAAAGTAAGTCTTATTGGTATATTATTTTTTATTTCTCCTGTTATTATGTCAGTAGAAGATCTTGCTGTAGAAATAATTAAACATATTCCCACCGCCCTTGACAAACTAATTATTTTTAATATATATCTTTCAATTTCTTTTCTATCATAAAGCATTAAATCTCCGAAGTCTTCAATAATTACTACTATTTCAGGTAACTTAACTTGAGTTTTTTTATTATATTCATCTAAGTTATTAACATTTTCTTTCTCAAACATTTCATATCTATTACATATTTCCTGTTCTAGATACTCTAACGCATTTTTCACTTCCTCAACATTTGTAATTGTCGGTATTAGCAAATGCGATATTCCATTAAATCTCCTAAAGTTAACCAGTCTTGTATCTATTAGTATTAACTTAACTTCTATTGGATCACAATTATATACAATATCAATTATAAAAGAACTTAGCAAGTTACTTTTTCCTGTACCAGTTGTTCCTGTAATTAACATATTTGATATTTTTGCTAAATCTTTTTTTACAATTTTTCCATCTATGTCCTTGCCTATTATAATTGAATTTTTCATTTCATTGTCAATATTATCAATGCAATCCCCTAAATTTAATTTTTGTGCTTTTAAATTGTCAATATCTATTGCAATAACTTGCTTTTCCCTTATAGATTTAATTGATATTCTTTCCACACCTAAACTATATTGTAAATCATTCTTTAAACCTTTTATTTTACTTATGGTAATTCCTTCCTTTGGTCTTATACAATACCTTGTTATTAATCTTCCAACTATTACATTTGTAACTTGTATAATAATTCCAAAAGTCCAAAATGTTTTTTCAATTTTATTTACTTTATCAGTTATTTCTTCTTTACTAATTAAATTAGCCGATTTTTTTAATATGCTTATTGGAGGGTTTTTATATTCATTACTCATTTTCTTTCTTCCCTTTTTTCATTTTTTTATATGCATATGCAATTCCTCCTCCGCAAACAGCAACTATTATCCCTCCTACTACTGCATCAGAATCATCTTTTTTCTTATTGTTTGTATTTATATTGGATTTTTTCTTGTTCGCTGTTGATGTTCTTATAACATTACTTTTTTCTTCTTTCACAACAATTTTTATAGTATCGCTTATTCCATTTGAACTTGTGGCTGTTATTTTTACTGTTCCATATTTTTTTGCAACAACTTCTCCTGTTATGCTAACTGTTGCAATACTTTCATCACTTGATTTCCATGTAATATTTTTATCAGTTGCATCATTTGGTGTTATTGTAACAGTTAACTTTTGACTTTCTCCATCTTTCATACTTGTTACATTTTCATTTATTTTAATATCTGTTACTACTATTGTAGTCGGTACCGTAGATGTTGTTTTTATACTTGATGAAGAACTTGAAGTACTGCTTTTACTTGACTTTGAACTAGATGAATATGGACAAACTCCTCCTGTATGTAAATGCGCCGGATGTCCTCCGCAATGATAATGATAATTTCCTAGTCCACTTTTGTTTTTATTATCTCTGTGTCCACCGCTTGAATCTGTTCTACCTGAATGTGCAAATGTTGTAGTACATATTGCTACTGATAAAATACAAGTTAAAATAGCCATTATATTTTTACCTTTACATTTCATATTTATACTCCCCCTAAAATGTAATTACATAAAGATTATATGATAGTTTAGTTGCAAATTTTGTCGAACTATAATACAAAAAGCAGAAAATTTAATTTTAATTAAACTTTCTGCCTTTATTTAATTATTATACAAAATCATTCCTGCACCTAATTCTTCATTAGGTCTTGATATAAATCCAAATTTCTCATAAAAACTTTCTTTTCCTTTCGATGCGCCTAAATATGTTCTTATATCCGGATTTACTTTTTTGTATTCATCAATTTGTTCTAATAATTTGTTCATTATACCTGTTCCTATTTTTTTACCTTGATATTCTGGAATTACCATTATGTCCTGTATGTATAGAAATATTGTCTTATCTCCAATAATTCTTCCATATCCAATCAGCTTATTTCCATCATAAATGCAAAGTGAATATAATGTATTTTTTAAAGCCTTTTCTATAATATTATTTTCTCTTGTACCCCAACCTACTGATTCTGTTAATTTATTAAATTCAGATGGTGTTGGTGTTTTTTCGATATATTTTATTTGCATTAGTTTACTCCTTTATTTTTTTCATTATTTACTAAAAAAACTTGATTGTTTATTATATTTTTTATTTGTGCTAAAAATTCCAGATCCTTTCGGCATTTTAAATTTTTAATATCAATTGCTATTTTACTATTCCAACAACTAAACTTGCTATTTCTATTAAAAAACTTAATATTGTAAATACTACATTAAATATTACTAGTTTTTCTATTTTTTTACCTTTTCTCAAATTAATAATTCCATTAAACAACTTATCTATTTCATTTTTAGAATTACTTTTTAAATTGTTTAGAAAAATTTCATTTGTTCCGGTTGTAAATAATAAATCTTTTTTGTGTTCCTTTCCAAATCCTTTCTCCATATTATTAATATGTCCATCAATATTTTTTATCGTTCTTTCTTTATATTGCTCTAGATCTTTGAATGACATTTTTCTATTATATTTTGTTGGTAGATTATTAAATAATTGTTGTAAATTACATATTGCTTTGTTTATCAGTTTTTCCATTAACTTATACTTTTCTCTTAAGCATACACCACTATTAGCTAGTCCTTTTGATGACAATTCTTCATATTTCTTTTTGCTTTGTAACTTCCATTGTACATATAAATCTTTAAATATACCATTATATTTTGTATCCAAATCATTTTTAAAATTTCCCTGCATAATCTCTTTGCCCTTTCTGTGGATATTATAGCACTTTTTCTTCAAGAAGCAAACCGTCTAGCACTATAAACTCAATTTGATTGCGTCGTAAGAATTAAACTTGCGGCCTTCGGGTTATGAGCGACGGCAAAGGCACTTTTGAAGATTTATGAAAACTTAAGTTTTTATTGGTATTTAGCCATTTATAGAAGATTTTGTTTATTGCACTTTTATGCAATTTTTTGATGTTTTTGGAAGCAATTCTTCCCAAAATTTTCCCAATTTTATTTGGTAAAATTTTGCAGCAATCTTCTATAAAATTAAAAATTATTTTGGAGGTTTTATATGAAAAATTTAAGAGAAGTTAATGATGATATTTTAAAAGATTGGTTTATTTATAGAGATGAAGATATCTCTGCTTTAAAATCTGATGAGGATAAAAAACATTGGATTTATTTTGATGAAATTTCTGATAAAATTTTGAAATCTATTCCTAAACAGAATAGGAATTTTGTTAGAAAACAACTTAATATTCTTGATGATAATTTCTTGGATTATCTTGGCTATTGGAATGAGAAATATTATAGGAATGGATTTTGTGATGGGGTAGAATTAATTAATCCAGCAACTAAAGTATAAAAATAATATAAAAATAGGCAAATCAATTTGCCTATTTTTATTATAATTGTTTTATTGTAAATTTACAAGTTCCTAACATTTCAATTTCATTTTTTGCAAATACTATGCTCTGTTTTCCTATATTAGATGTCTCTTTATTTCCTTTTGGTAATTTATAAACCATAACAGCGTTTTTACTAAAAGCCATCATTTCTTTTTTAAATTCTTTATAATTATAATCTGGCGACTTTTCTTTTATATACTTTTTATAAAAATGAATTAACATTTTATCATCTCTTAAAATTGATAATAACCTTTTTGTTCCCATAATTACTTGTATTGCTAAATCTCTTGTGCTAGTTCCAAATCCATCTTTAAAAAATAGCATCTTTATTTCTCCATTTCTTCGGTCAATATACATTAAGTCACAAATTTCAATTCCGTTTTCTAGTTTTGGATGTATTTTATAAAAATTATCTTCATTATTGTATAATTCTATGTATTGTGTTTCTGATTCATTTATCCATTTCTTAAATTTTAATTTTTCTTCAGAAAAACTATTTCTAATAAATTTAAATACTTTATTTAAATTTGTAATATAATTATCTGTCAGTTGATACCACATTTTATTTTGAAATAAGTACTCTTTATTATTATATTCTATCGTCATATTTATATAGGATTCTAAATTTTCACAAATCTCTGTATTTCCATCCGCATTAAAGCATATTAATTGTAACTTTTTTATAGCATTTGCCATTTCTTCTTGTGAATTAATTTTCAATTCGTCAAAAACTTTTTTTAAATCATTATTGCTAGGAATGGTATCACAATTATGTATTTGATTTGTTTCATACATAAAACTATAGTACATACTACCAAAAAAAGCCTCTATATTCTTATGTAAAACACATATATCCAATCTATCTTTCTCATAGTCATTATAGATTTTCTGTATAAGTTGTTGTTTTAGTTTTTCTTCATAATCTTCATCTTTTATTCTCTCTATCGTATTAAATTTATCTATTAATTCCTCTGTAGATATTTCATCTAGTTTTTTAATAACAACTATTAACTGATTTATATCTATTTTACTACAAATTGTAAAATTATCTTTTGCGTCGCATCGTACTTTTGGAATTTTCCTTTTATTTTCTAATCCAAGTTCTCTATAAAGCCTTTTTCTATCTAATTCGGCCATTAAATTAGTATTAATTCGATTCCAATATCTATCAACAGCCGATTGATATTCTTCTCCTAAATATTCACTCCCTCCTAAAAAGTTGCTCATTATATTGTTATATGTTGCACTTCTTATTTTATCTTCATCTTTGATAAAAAATGATATTATATACACCCCATAAAAATATACTATATCTTTAATTATGTCATTATATGCCATGTTTGTTGTTACGCAAAATATATTATTTTCACTATATATAAATGCTATATAATTATTAGCTGGTCTTTCATTAATTGCAACATTATTATCAATTTCTTTAACTTGCCAAAAGTTGTTCCATGTATCTTTAGAATATGAAATTCTATTATATAATTTGATTTTGTACCCATTAATTTCATTTTGCTCTAATTCTATTTTTTTATACCTTTCACCTATATTCTCTTTTAATTTTGTAATAATTTCATCATTTGTACCATATTCTTTAAATTTTTTTTTGTTAATTAAATATATTCCTACTTCTTTATTCTCCATATAACCGCCCCTTTTATATTACACTATATTTTATGCAAATTTTGTCGAATCATAATACAAAAAGCAGAAAATTTAATTTTCATTAAACTTTCTGCTTTTATTTAATTATTATACAAAATCATCCCTGCACCTAAATCTTCGTTAGGTCTTGATACAAATCCAAATTTCTCATAAAAACTCTCTTTCCATTTTAATACTCCTAAATATGTTTTTATATCCGAATTTATTTTCTTATATTCATTAATCTTTTCTATTAATTTATTCATTATTACTGTTCCTATTTTTCGGCATTGATATTCTGGAATTTCTCTTATATTTTATATATATGAAAATATTGTTTTCTCTTGTTCCACAACCTAATGAATCTATTCTTATTATTTTGACTCCGTTTTCGATTATTTAAATATTTAAAACCCTATTCTTATGTTTTTCTAAATATTTATGCATATTTTCATTGTAATGCTCTTTCAATATATGAAATGCTGGTTCTACGCTATATAGTTCTAATTTTTCAGCCACCATTAAACTACTATTATCAATATTACTATTTACATTTAATCTATTTTCTAACATTTTTTCTGGAATGTCAAAAGTAATATTTTTAACAAATTCCCTTTGAGAATTGTTTAGTTTATCCGATATTATTAATTTGTCATTCTCAAAGTATATAAAACCCCATTCAAACAATTTATCATGGTTAGCACACAACCAAAAACCATTATCTCTATCAATAATTTGTTGTTTTTTAACTATTTCTTCCTCCGTTGAATGAATTATATCTGTTACCCTATGTATATGTGATCCTATAATCAATTTTTCAATATCGCAATTGCATAAATAACACTTCTTTTCATGAAACTTTTGTAATAAATTATAATGAAATCGTGGTGTATCTCTTTTAGCAATATCATCAGGGTTAGCATTATATTCAAAATCTAGAATATTATCGCAAATTTCCATATTTAAAGAATCGAAAATTGCCTTATTCGCTGGGTCAATACTTGCTAGATGAGCCTCATCTCTTTCATTTACAAGATATAATTTCATCTTTTTATTATTTGATAAATTTGAAAGTGCCAAACTAATAGCTGCTGTCTCTCTTCCATTTGCTCCATATGTTTTGCCATATATTAAAATATTGTCATTTTCCTCTTCAAAAGTAGTTGAATTATTATCAGAATTTCTTTGACTAAGGTCGAATCTGTATGAACGCATCTGCTTTAAATCTAAAAATGGTGTTCTAAAATCAATAAATGGATTCACATTTGATGATGGTACCACCTTATCTATATTTAAAATTTTAATTCCGGCTGTCAATAGTATTTTATAAGAAAAAATAACATACGGTGGGTGTGGCTGTCCAAAATATCTTATATAATATTCAAATACTTTGTTTTTGTTTTCTTCTTCTATAAAATGTTGATAAGCTGAGGGAAAATTTTGTAATATAAATGCATTTCTTGCACTTAGATCTTCTCTACTTAAACAAACATATTTTATAATATTATTATAAAACAGCTTTATATATTGCCCAGAATTGCGTCCTCTCATTTCCTCTTCTTTATAAAAATTAATATCACTACATGACAAATTGCATATATCCATTATTTCTTCATCTGACATGCTATTATATAAATGTGTTGGCAAAATAACTTTAATCATAATATTACACCTCATAATTTACTATAATAATTTCGTTCCTTAATCGAGTCCTGCCAGCTTTTTGTCCATATTCTATTTTCTTATATTTAGGATTTCGAACTAGCCATTCTTTTAATATTTTATTTTCTTTCTCCTTATGTTCTATAACATTTGAAAGCATAAACTTTCCACCTTTTTGGTTGATTCTGTCCAAAAAATCTAGCAGTCTTTTTTCTTCCTCTGTATTCCAACCATTAAATCCTCTTTTTCCATCATTATAACTTCCAAGTGTTATCAAATATGGTGGATCGCAATAAAAAAATGTATTTTTGTCAATATATTTTTCAAGTTTTTCAAAATCTTCTGACATAAATATAACATTCTTTTCCTTTATTTCTCTAGAGAATGTTACCAATTTCTCTAATATTTTATCATTGAAACTAGATTGACCAACCGGATTATTGTATTCCATTGATGAATTAAATCTAATCTGCTGTTGAAATCCATAGAGAATTAAGACATATAACAACTTAGAATCTCTAATAGGCGGTTCTGGATGATTATAATCTGCTCTTGCATTTATGTATGCATCTTTATTTTCTTTTGATAATCCATACTTCTTTATCGTTTTTAATATAAACTTATATAATTCAACAGTGTCTATTTCTTTAAACATTTGTATTAATTCTTTTACTTTATAATTACAATCATTATATATTAATTCTTTAGCCTCACAATTAATCCCAACATTAAATCCACCAGCAAATAAATCTATAAATCTATCGTATTTTCTAGGCATATTTTCCTTTAGAAAATCAACCATTTCTGATTTTCCCCCCATATAATTTAATGGTGAATAATAATTAACTTGTGATTTTTCTTTCTTTTCTATATAAAAAATATACTCAAAATGTTCTCCAGTCTTTCTCGCTTTAGTGTTTAAGTACTTTTTATAATTAAATTTCTTAAATTGATATGTTTCTTCTTTTCCGTATCTTTTTAATACACTTTCAATGTATTCTTTTGACATTATTCCGTCTGTGCTATAACTAACTATAATATGTTTAAATTTTGCTTTTGCAATAATTTTCTCAAATTCAACATGTACCTTTCCATCTTTTGAAAAATCAGAAGTTTGCCTAGTAGTATCTCTTGCACCCGTTTTGCCTTTTATCTGTGGTGCATCATATCTTGCAATTGTTTCAAGTAAATGGTACTGCACTGAATATTGATTTTTAGTATATGGAGGATCTAAATATAATATATCACCTTCTATTTTATCTATTAGTTCTTCTATTTTCTTATTATAAACAACATTTTCTGTTTTTGCAACATCATTGCTTACTTGGACCGGTATAAAGGTCATAGGTTTAACTGCTCTTGGATCCCATGTTTTTAAATATGCACCATAAACGCCAGCAACATTAGCTACTTTGGATAATGATTCTAATAATGATGCGATTAAATAATAATATTCTTTATCAGTTATTAATTGTTTTTCTTTCCACTCTTGAATCTTCCATCTTATAAAATCAATTTTTCCTGCATTTTCTTTTGTAAAATATTTTCGTTGAGATCCTCCAGGCGAATAATTTTTATATACAAACCCCTCTAAAATATTATCATTCTCATTAAAATATTCAAATGGATTGAATCCCAGTCCCTCATACTTTCCATCTGGAGTATTTAATTTAGCGTTACTGATAACATATGACATATATAAATTGTCATTTGCTATTACCTTAAATACATTTTTAAATTTTTCTCCTACAGTTGCTGTTCCACTAAAAGCATCACAAAAAACTTTGCACTTTTTATCCAATTTATTATTTACAATCACTTCTTGAATCTCACCTAAAATTTTTTCTTTGTTTCCAATATATCTCATTACTCTATCTCCAATACTATTTTTTTTCCCACTTTATTTCATATCCTAAAATGTCCGCAATTTTTTTAACCTCAGAATATCTAATCGTTTCATTAGTTAATTTGTTGGATAAATTTTGCAAAGCCACCTTGCTTTTTCTATCACTTAGACGTCTTGCAACTTCTCCCATATGCCAACCACTAAAAGTAATATAACCTTTAATTTCATCTCTTATTTCATGTCTCTTCTCTATTTCTTTCATGTTATATAAAAGCCTCCATTTTTCTTTTTAACTTATTTATATCATTAAATATAATTTTATGCAAGTATATACTATAATTATATTTATAAATAATATTATTATATTATTCAATATATTAGTATTTTGGGTTTGGGATATCCCACATTAGAATTTGTATGGGAGTACAAATTCAGTGCTGGCTAGACA
>ULSU01012276.1_pt1 | contig 48160 bp, 57 predicted proteins | sample 1956941 | NCBI WGS metagenome assembly ULSU01 (sample SAMEA4835715, study PRJEB28245) | human gut metagenome | biome: gut microbiome; material: fecal sample | place: Denmark | collected 2008
CGCACGGTCACCGCGCCGGTACTGCTGTCGATGATGCCGCTGACGGCATCAATCTTACCCTTCTGATCGTACTTCGTGCCATCGGTCAGCAGAAGCTCCACTTCTGGCATGGACTCCGTAGCGTCCGACAGTTTGCCTTGCTGGCGCGAGAGAGCCAGCAACTGTTTCTCGGTCAGGCTGAAATAGACATACATCTCATCGTTGTCCGACACGGAGATCAGGGGTGTGGAGATGGAAGGACTTACCAGTGCTCCAATACGATAGGAACTCATGCCTGCTGTGCCATCCACCGGGCTTTTGATTTCGGTGTAGGAAAGGTTGTTCTGTGCGGTGGTCAGCTCCGCGCGTGCCTGTGCCAGGGAGGCTTTCGCTGACCGGAGCGTATTGCGTGCCGTTTGCAAGTCGAATTGGGAGACCACGTTCTCCCTGAATAGTTCCTCTTTACTGTCGGCTGTCATCTGTGCCGTGGCGACATTCGCCTCCGCACTCTCCACGTTCGCTTCTGCCGTCTCCAAAGCTGCCTTGTAAGGTGTCTGGTCAATGACAAACAGGGTCTGTCCCTTTTTCACATCCGCGCCTTCGTTTATACAGATCCGGGTGATGAGACCGGATATCTGCGGATAGATTTTCACATCCTGCTTTCCCTGGATGGTGGCAGGGAAATCTGAATGCAGCGTTCTGTCCGAAAGGGTTACGTTCAGGGTCTTGTAATCGCCGCCCACAGGCAGGCTTTGGCGTTCCTTACAGGAAATACACACGGTCAGGATGCTTGCTAGCACCAGACCGTCAAATAGAATTGTCTTCATCTTCATATTGGATTTCTACTAAAATTATTCAGTCGTTTTCTTCCTTCGTCGGTACAGATGCCTGCCAGATAGGTAAGGATGGCATTACTGTAGGCTTCCGTCTGCCTGCCATCGTTGCAGGATGCGGAAGGCACCGCAAGCAGGGTATTCTCAAAGAAGCGGAAAGCAAACTCGAAGTTACTCTCCGGCAACATCAGCCTCATTCTTTTCGCATCATCGAACAGCTCGGAACACATTTCGCACAAAGGAATACGGTATTCTTCGTCAAACAGGGAAAGGACTCCCGTGTACCTTATGACATCCTTGCGGAAAGCAGGATAAAACATTCTGGAAAATGCGTATGCCCCGTAGTTCATGCAGACAATCGCCTCGATGGGGCAAGACTGTTCACACTGTCTCTCTATCCGTTTCCTGCTTGCTTCCAGCCGGAACGCTACACATGCCTCCAGAAGATCGCACTTGCCCGGAAAAAACTGGTAGAGCGTCCTTTTGGAGATATGCAACACTTCTGAAACGAAATTCATGGAGGTGTTTTTTATGCCGTATTTCAGGAAACATCCCGCAGCAGTCTCAATGATTTTTCTTCTTAATCGATCGTGATTCATAATCCTTTTTCAGTTTCTGCAAAGGTCGCTGTATTCCATGAAAACCCGTTTGTTCAACACAAACCAAAATTTGTCATATTGAAGCCAAAATGGCTAATCAAAGAAATATATTTGGATATTGAGAACCAATATTTGTCAATACAGAAACAGCAACTGTAAAAAGTTCAAAAATATGGATCAAGAATAGCGAGGTATCAGACTTTGTATGTAACTTTGTTTAGAGATTGTACTTTCAATCAGATTTTTGTCAAATGAGAATTGAAAATTTTATGGATTTCGGGCGGCGGAACAGTAGCTGCCATATATTAAGCGAGGGCTTCGTACTTTGGGAAGTAACCGGCGAAGAAAGCGAGGTGCCTATCTGTTTGGAAGGGATGGGGTTCGATATGTTTGTCCATGTCCTCATGCTGGAGGGGGAGATGAAATTGGGCTGGGGAGGCAGGCTTTATCCATTGACGAAGGGATGTATCGCCAATTTGATAGAAAATTCCTTGTTGGAAGTGCAGGATATGTCCCGTGACGCCCGGGCGTATGTGCTGCTCTTCACAGCACCGTTCATCTCTTCGCTGCTGAAAAACACTCCGCCGTTTCCGCCTTCATATATGATGAAAATAAAGGTATGGCCGGTTTTCGCCCTGCCTTCTGAAACTGTGCAACTCTTTCTGAAGAGGATTGACAGTATCGTAGAAATTTTTAAGGACAATACCCATCATTTCCAAACAGAAATGCTGAAGTGTGCGCTTTGGATATTCATGATGGATATGGCAAACGAGCATATCCGTCAGGAAAATGAAAATAAGGAACTTGCAGAGACCGGCCGTAAGAACATCCTGTTCAAACAGTTTATAAGGCTTTTGCAGACGTATATACGTGAAGAACATACCGTCGGATGGTATGCCTCGCAGCTATGTGTAACGCCGCAATATCTGAACCGTGTCGTAAAAAGCACTTCGCAGAAAACGGCCTACTACCATATTTGTGCCACATTGCTCGGAGCCATCATAGAACAATTGGAAAACACGGTCGATCCCGTTTCTCGAATTGCAGAAGATTTTCATTTCCCGGATTTGGCCACAATGACCAAATTTTTCAAGAGACAGACAGGAAAGACACCTACTGAATATAGGAAAGAGGCCACATTGTTATAACATCGTCAGCAAATCAATCATCAGATAACATTATAAATGATTCAGTCAAATAAGTAAAAATAGAGTAGCCAATTATGCTTCACGAAATTTTCGTCAGGTATTAGATTATTGTCTAAATCTGTTCCTATTTGCCCGTTGTTTACTATGCCGAAGCTAAACGATGTATCGCAATTTTATCGTCATTGGAACAAGAAAAAATAATAGCATAATCGATAACATTAGTAACTTTAATAGCATTATCAATGTTACCCACCTAACAATTTGACTGTTTTCTTTCACATTTCATTTCTTAGTAATAATCATTTACAAATTCTTTCTTTTAGTAGTAAAACAATAAAGGTTCTTATAATTGATAAAGAAAGCCTTCCGATATTTCTGCACTGTGAATATAAAGAGAACCCACCACCGTTCAGCCCCATCTTAAGGCCTCCTCCTTTAAACATTTTATTGGTTTTACCCAACTTGATCTGGTAACGTCCCACTCGTTTATCATTTGCTGATTACAACTCCGCTACTTGGTTTTTATAGTTTGTTGGTTTTCAGAAATTTAATTATTCTATATTCGCTGAATAGTTGCTATATTTTATATTTTTCGGACACGATAATTATAGCGTATTTTATACTATTATCGGATTAACTTTCATCGTTCCTAAATTCAGAAATAGCCCATTATGCTCAATCATTCCGTTCCTGAACATTTTCCAGAGGATATTGCATCCGAGTTGCGCCAACGTGGAGTTGATGAACAGGTCCTGTTTCTCCAATGCCTCCGCCAACGAACAACTCGGTCCGGAATCTTCCTCTTTTACCCTCGCATATTTTACGAAGCGGGTGATGACCTTCAGGGAATCGACCGTTTCGTATAGCGTGGAAGCCGGTTGCCTGATTTTCTTCGGCACAGTTCCAAGCACAACCTGCCCGGAAGTCTGTGTGTTCCCGAAGTCCAGCCAATAGAGTGGTGTGTTATTGTCCGTGTAGGAGGATGACGGAACTTTCCCCAGCACATTCCATAAATCGAGTCTGGATTTGATATTGTCTGTACAAGTGATGGTGATGTTTGCGATTTCATTCCGTTTTACGTCTTTCAATACCGATGGATAGAGCCTTGCCTCTGCTTTCCAGTCGTTGCCGAAAAAGTTGTTTATCCTCGTTACCAGGCATTGTGCCTTGTTCAGCCCCAAGTCCATTGGTCCGAAAAGCTGCCGTCCGATATTCGCCTCCGTCACGATGTCAGGGTCGTAAAGTGTCACGAACAATCCCGGATGCCCAAGCGCACGGAGAGTGACGTCCAGCCTTGCCATACAGGTCAGCACTTGCGAGCCTGTGCCGCCTGCACCAATGATATTCACCGTCGCCGGATGTTGCGGGTTCATCAGGTAACTGTCTGTATAATGTACTCTTTTCATCGTAATATGTCTTTTAGTTTCAGTTTATTCAATGGTTTCAGTTCTTCAAGATTGAAAGGCTTGTCCTTTGCCGCTTTCGTTACCAGTACCAGATTGGATTTCGTGGGGTTTCCACCGCCGCCGAGATGGGAAAATTCCGTCAGCCAGAATTTCTTCTCCCAATACTCCAGCAGATTCATGTAAGTCAGGTCTTTCGGCTTTTCTATTTTTGCGGAACCTAAACAGACACTTGCTCCAGTCACGTTGAAGAATGGTGCTGCATATAGTTCGGTCTTGTCCGTAAGCTCCTTGTCCTTATAGGCATAGATATTTAGTCGGTTTTCTCCCGCCTCATAGATGATTCCCGGCAGGTGATACTCTGCATTCTCTATCTTGAGGGCTTCCTTGAAGAACATCATCCTTGTCCGTGGAGGATTGTACCATATGTATTTCTCGCTGCCCTTGCGCGGGTCGCACCACAACAGATTGGACGGAATCTTGCCGTATGGTATAGAGCTATGACTTTCTGAATATCCCCGTACCAGCTCATTCATGAACTCCACCGTCACAGGACGACCTTCGCCCATTCTTCCGCTTTCGTCTATGTCCCTGACTTCGACAAAATAACTATCATCATTCATACTATGACTATTATTCTCTTGGGCATATACAATCAACGCCGCCCGCGGATGGAGCAGCGTTCTCAGTTTTCTGGTAAGTTCATTCGTTTCTATCATATTTCTTTCAATATATAATGTTTATAAATTCATCCGCCCATTTGAAGAACCGTTCCGGGTAGTCATCCATGATGAACAGGCAGTCGGTTTCAGGTGATAGGGCACAGGTGGTAATGGGAATAATATCGTATGTTTCCTGTCTACTTGAATTGTAATAGTCAACAAGATACTCGGATACGATATCATTGGTGTCATAGACCACCCTTATCTGCTGTTCCAGACGCATCGGCTGATATTCCGGTTCTTCCTCGTAAAAGGCATCATAGCCGTATTGCATGATACCGTGTTCCGTGGCGAGAAACGGCAGTCACTTTTTCATCAGTACGACAATGGAACGCTCGAAATCGTTTTGCGGGGCATAGTTTTCAAGTGCCTTCGGTAAATCCTTGTAATAGGACTTGTTCTCAACACGCTTGAGCAGCTTGCCGATTTTCCCCTTTTCGTATGACCGTACCAGTTTCATCCGTTTTTCCGTTTCCTTCTTTTCTTCCTGCGGGTCATCCTCTTGCAGCCACATAAGTACATAATCCGTGTCATCCTCGTCCAGAATGGTGGAGATTCCGTTCGCCCTCATCAGGTTGTGGATAAATGTGATGGAAATCTGCCTGAGCGTGGTATTGAGGGATTCCAGAAATTTCACCGGGAAATAATACAAGGTCAGCTCTCCCCAATTGTGGCACTTCCACAGATTGAAATAAAGCCTGCCGTTCTTCTGCTCGATATTCACATTCATCCCGTCCCCGACAAGTTCATCCATCTCGTCGTACAGTCTGGCGATACTTTCCCCGATGCTGTTGCCCGGAGTATGTACTGCTTCCGTTTGCAACAGACGGGCATAATTGAAATACGAATCACGCAGGAACTCGTAGTTTTCCCGCGTGATCACGTCGATGCCGTTACCGTCGTATGTGTCCACGACAAGCCTCTCCTGCGCGATCGGAGTCAGTGGTGTGCTCAGAAAAGAATTACGGCCCCGCTTGGAGCCGCAATCCGTTCTTCCCTGTTCACCCCGTACCTGGTTTCCCGTCCGGTCTGTCCGATGATGAGCCTTGCCAGCTGTTTTAACTGCTGTTCGTCCAATGGTACACATGATTTCTTCTTTTTATTGTCCTTTTTCATGGTTTTATCCTTTTGTTCCGATAGTGGTCTTGAACTCGTACACGGCCTTGTCGTCCTTGATGACCGGTCCGTGTACCGTTGCGGTTGTCAGTTCCGGGTAGAAGTTAGAGTAATAACTCATGACCATCTCCGGACTGTCTGACGGATTAGGATCGTCGAGCGCGACCATCCCGTTACTTTTCTTGAATGTGAATGAGCGTATCATTCCTTTGATTTCGAGTGCCATAATCTTAAACTGTTTGAGCGTAATGTGAAGTATGATGTTCTAACATGGATTGAGGAAAATCGGGATATTCATCGTAATCCTCCGGCCGGTAAGTAGGCTCTTCCTGCCCGTATTGCGGGTACATATCCTCCTGGTGACAGGATTGCTCCTGCCAGTGCGCGTCATACTGTCCGCCGTATGCAGGTTGCGGCTGTTGCGGTGGCTGTACACCGTATTGCGGTTGTGGGGAAGCCTGACGCTGTGCTGGTCTGGGCGGTTGTTGTGCCGGCCACATTGTCTGCTGTGGGTTCCGCTGTCCGCTTTGAGGCTGTCCGGCCATCGGTCGTTGCTGCATTTGAGGCTGTGGCGAATACTGCGGTGCCTGTTGCGGCTGTTGCCGTGCTTGCGTCTGCTGTGGCTGAGCCTGTACCTGCGGTTGTGGCGCGGAATCTTCCATAAGGTCGAACAGGCTACCCGCGTTCATCGCTTTTTTCTGTTCCGCCACCATCCCGTCAATCTTACTCAAGTCCTGCGGTTTGGCATAGAGGCGTGCCTGCCCGAGAGCGGTGACGGCCTCACTGTGCTTCTTGGCAGCGACCAGTTCCTCCGCTTTCTTGAAGTGTTTCTCGTACTTCTCCCGCTTTTCCTTCTCCTCTTTCGTCTCTTTGGCCTTTGCATCCTTTGCCGCCTTGCTTTCAGACGCGGCTTTCTCCGCCTGCGCCTCAAACTGCGCCATGTTGGTAATCAGACCTGCCGCCTTCTGTATCGGCCGGGCGATGGCTTGCAGGAATCCGGTGTCCAGTTCCTGCGGCAGTCCGCTGACGGTCAGCGGCACGATGTGGTTCTGGGCTTCGTCTTTCAGCCCGTTTGACTTTGGCAGTGTCGATACTGTCAGCTGTCCGTTCGCTTTGCGGATGACGAGCGTGAGGTCCACGCCATCGGTCATCATCTGGTAGATTGTTGTAAAAAACATAATTATATAGATTAAAAAGTGAATAATCGTATTCTGTTATTGATTGAAGAACTCAGCCAACAGCCTGTCCCTGTCGGGATGATGGCATATTTCCAGAATCGGGTTCAACAGTGTAGAAATGTGCACAGGTCCTGTCGTCCCGCGCGGTGGAAACTTGACTGCCGGTTCTACAGTCCTTTTCTTTCTCGTTACGGGCATCGGCATATGTATCTGCAACGGTGCCATCGGCGGTCTTGTGATGATTGCTTGGTTCATGACTTTATTTATTTTATTTGTGAATACTCGGGCTTTGGCAGCCCGTTGAACTACAAGGGCCAGACGGTGAACGCTTCCGGTAAGGCAAGGTTTTCGGGGAAAATACCGGAGCGTAGCGAGGATGATTTTTCCCGAAACCGCGAGGCACGACCTTGCCGTCCGAATAGAAGCGTTTGCCAACTTTGCCCGGTAGTTCTTCGGTCTGTCAATGGCTGCATATGCTGCTCTTTCTTCTCTAATCCGTATTCTTGTTGTTGTCTTTCCATCAAATTGCGGATACAAAAAGAGCCGCCCGATAGGACAGCTCCGTTCTGTAAGGTTTTACAGAAATCAGTATGGTATATCCGTTTCATATCTTCACCTTGTCAGAAAACCAGATAGCTGAGGATGCAGAACAGTATCGCTGCCGCCAACAGGAAACAGGCAATCCGGTAGATGAACCTGAAGAATCCCCTGAAACAGACGATGGCGACCGCCGCCCATACCGGAGATATGCCTCTCGTGTACAGGTAACTGAACACGATGAATGCGACAACAGCCAATGATACTATCCGTATCCATCTGCTTGTCCTTGCTTTTTCGATACATTTACTTGCTTTCATGACCTTACATTATTATATAGGTGAAACATGTCATTTCCAATTTCCGGGGCCGGAGAGCGTACCGCCTCCACAGGCAAGATTTTCGGGGAAAATACCGGAGCCGGAACGGTGAGGATGATTTTCCCCGAAACCTGAAATGCCCGACCTTGCAGGTGGAACAAGGCGGTGCGCTACCTTTGCCCGTGAATTGGAATGACCGTGCTATTTGCCTTTCCCGTTTTTAGGCTTTGGAAACGAGAATACCGGATTATAATTCTCGTCAAAGGTGACGGCCGCATCGAAAGATACGCCCTTCTTGCCCTTGAAACCCTTTATCAGCTTGGTAGAGCCTGACGAAAGCAACTGCTCCAGATGCTGGTCGGTCAGTTCCTTGTTCAGGATACGCCGGAACACCAACAGCCCGCACCCGTCATGGTCGCACTTGGCCACTTTGGAACGGATGATGATTTTTCCTGTCTTGCATTTGGGACAGGTGAAGACCTTGCCCGGCATTGCCTGCAAACTGAGTCGCAGTATCTCGTCAGTCGCCTTGCCGGTGTAGTCCCGGATGGAGCGCATGAATGTTTCCGTATCAAGGGTATGCCCCTCTATCTGCAACAGGGCTTTTTCCCAACTGCCGGTCAGCTCCACATCCGCCACGCGCATATCCTTCACCGCCTCGTAGATAAGCATTCCTTTTTCGGTCGGTACGACACTTTTGCCTGAGCGTGCGATGTAGTCACGTCCCACCAGCGTGGTGATGATGGCGGCACGTGTGGCAGGCGTGCCGATGCCTGATTCCCCGATGGCTTCTTTTGCCTGTTCGTCCGTGATGTGTTTGCCGCACGTCTCCATGGCTGCCAGCAAGGTGGCCTCCGTGTAAAGCGGCTTGGGCATGGTCTTTTTCTGCGCCAGCCCGTGTCCCATGACCATAATTTTCTCTCCTTCGGCAAATACTGCGCTTCCCTCATTGCCCTCCGGCTCGTCCTTGTCCCGGTCCTCTTTCCTGCGGAACACGCCGCGCCAGCCGGGACTGATAATGACGGAAGATCGGGAACAGAAATCCATCCCCTCGCAGGTACATTCCATGACCAGCGACTCTTTCTCGCAGGGCGGGGAAAAGGATTCCAGCATCCTGCCGGCTATCAGGGTATAGACGGCCGATTCCGCCTCGGACAGTTCCTGTGGTGCGATACCCGTGATGACCAGGGCGTGGTGGTCGGTCACTTTCGCATTGTCCACGCTCCGCGTATTCAGACCGGAAAAATCAAGAGTGTTCCCATATTCCTTGAAATCGGGCATAGCCACGACTTTCTCCAGCAGTGATGGGATATGCGCCATGACATCTTCCGGTATATACCGGCTTCCGGTCCTCGGATACGATATCAGTTTCTTCTCGTACAACGCCTGGGCGATGGAAAGGGTCTTGTCCGCCGTCAGATCATAATGGATGTTACAGTCTTTCTGAAGGGTTGTCAGATCGTACAATAGCGGAGCCTGCTGGGATGTCCTCTTTCGTTCCACCTTAGTGACAGTCGCAACGGAACCGGAAGTGATTTTCCGATATGCTGTCCCGGCTGTTTCCTTGTCCTTGAACTCTTCCGGGTGGACGAACTGGCGGTGCGCCTCTCCCTGCTTCAGCGTGATGTGCAGCTGCCAGTAGGGTGTGGAGACAAAGCTGCGGTTCTCCTTGAAGCGTGCGCATATCATGGCGAGGGTCGGGGTCTGTACCCGCCCGATGGAACTGTTTGCCGAGCCGGAAGCTATCGCCAACGCACGGCTGGCGTTCATGCCCACCAGCCAGTCCGCCTTCGCCCTGCTGTCCGCGGCGGCATAGAGGCTGTCGTAGTCGCTGCCGTCCCTGAGGTTTGCCATCCCTTCTCGGATGGCCTCGTCCGTCAGCGAGGAAATCCACAGGCGTTGGAACGGCTTGGTGTAGCCCAGATAGTCATATATCCAACGGAAGATGAGTTCTCCTTCGCGACCCGCATCCGTTGCCACGATAATTCTGTCGCACTTGGAGAAAACCTCATCAATGGTCTTGAGCTGTTTGTTGGCGGTCATGTCTGTCACCATACCTTTGGCCGTCTTTATTTGCCTGGCGACCAGTCGGAAAGGTTCGGGAATCATCGGGAGGTCTTCGGCTGCTGTCTTCGTGTAACCGTATGTGCCGGGCAATGCCAGTGACACGAGGTGCCCCAACGCCCACGTGACCATATACCCGTTGCCTGTACAGTAACCGTCCTTCTTTTCTGTAGCCCCGACTACACGGGCTATATCCATGCCTACACTCGGCTTTTCTGCTATGATTGCTTTCATGTTCGGATAAAATTTAAGCCGTTCCCCGTTACCGGAACCGGAAAACAGGAAACGGCGGTTTGACATTTTTACTTGTTTATTTGTTGATTTGACTGTTTCCGATGGCTATGCCGAAGGCTTTACACCGAGGATTTCAATCAGCGGCTCGCCGTCCTTGCGTACCAGTTGAAGGGTGGCGTCCATCACCACGTCCACACCGAGAAGCACCAGGCTTAGAGACAGGACCTTCGTCTTTTCACCTTTAAGCAGGGTATCAAGTTCTCCCGACATTTCAAGCTCGTCCTTCAGGATACCGATGCCTGCCAGTTCGTCCCAGTTCACGTCTTCCGCCTTGAAAGGCGTGTTGTTGCCATTATTCTTGTCCATATTACTGACTTTTGAGATTTTACATTCATTTGACTTTAGCTTAGGCTATACTTGCGCCTTTGGATTTCCGGTTGTTCTGTTCCTGTCCCTGCTTCTGCGCGTTGGCCACAACATTACGCTGTGACGCATCGCGTTTCCGGTCCGGATTCTCGTTGTAGAAATCCAGCCTGCCCTGGTTGAAGTTCGCCTTGACATACTGCGAGATGGTCTTGCCGTCGTACCCCTTGATCCCCTCGACCAGGACCGCCTTCCCGTCCTGAAGGTCGGCTCGCTGCTTGCGGGTAAGTTCCACGTCCCATACCTTTGCCGGTATCTTGAACTCGGCACGCTGCTCGAAGCCGTCGGGGGTGCGAGAGTAACTCAACCTGCCGGTTTCAAGGTCTGCCTTGATGAACGATGAAAACTCCTCGCCCTTGCGGTTCACCATGTCATTGAGGAAGATGGTCTTTCCCTCGCGGAGCTGTTGCTGTTCCTCGGCGGTAATTTTCACGCCGTTGATTTCCTTCGGGATATAGATTTCGCGTGCGCCTTCCGGCGAATCCGGGTTGTAGCGGGTATAGGCGGGTCTGCCGGTCGCTTCGTCTAACTTGACATACGAGGAGAAAATCTCACCGTCCTTGCGTTCCATTCCCTCCACGAAAATGGCCTTGCCCATATTGAGGTCTTCAATCTGCTGCTTGGTCAGCTCCACACCGCCTAATGACTGGCGGTTGAAGAGTTTGTCGTTCTCGAAGATAAATTCAACGCCCCTGCGCTCGGCATTTATCTGGATGTGGGCATCGAACTCCTTGCCGCTGTTGGAAATCATCCCCTCGATGAATACCTTCTTGCCCTCACGCAGGTCGTTCTGCTCCTGTTCGGTGAGCTGCACGCCCTTTATTTCCCTCGGGATGAAGGCGTTCTCCGCGCGCATGGCGACCACCTCGTTGGTGAGCTTGTCTATGCTGACGAAAGAGGGGATGTATTCGCCATTGCGCCCCTTCAGTTCCACGACACGTCCCATGTTGCCCGTCTCAAGCAGGTTCTTCTTGTCCTCCTCGGAGAAGATGTGTCCGAAATACGGGCGGTCAAGTTCGGGTTTCTGGCGGATGCCGTGGATGCCGAGGGCTATCTGACCGCCTGCGGTCTGCTGGAACGACAGGCGTGCGTCGGTGCGTAATACGGCGGAACCGAAGTTCATGCTGATGGGCACGACCTGGTTGGTCTTGTAGCCCCTGAGCATCTGGTCGAGGAGTCCGCGTTCCTGAAGGTACTCTCGGGACAGCCCGAAGTTCTTCAGCTCCTCCCAGTTGATCATGGACTCGTTGTAACGGTACTTGGGTTGCTGCCGGCCGCCCTCCTGGACTGCCTGCTGCGTGGTTTCATTTTTCTTTGCCATTTCTTCTTGATTTTTTTGGTTGATACTTTGGTTTTCCTTGTCGCGTGGAACAATCTCGTACTTCTTTAGAAATTCCTCCACGGCTTTCGTCTGCTTTCCTGCCGCCATGTCCTCTACAGCCTGCCTTACTTCCGGATTATCCAGCGTGTCCTCCTTGACGGTGAGGATGCCGAACCGTGTCGGGTCTTTGAGCTGGCTCCAGAAGTTCTTCAGGAAATTCTCGAACAGGTTGGCGTAGCGGTCGATTTTCAGAAAGGAGTTCTGGTGCTCCTTGTCTGCCGGGACCGTCTTGAACCGGCCGTCCTTGTTGATTTCGGACACCGCTTGTAAAATCAGTTCCATCTTGTCGAGGATGAACACGATGTCGCTCATCTGTTCGTTCTCGGTGACTTGCGGTTTAGGGGGATCGTCCCTTCCATTTTTCTTTGCCATAACTTTGGTTTTTAGAGTTGATACTTAAAATTGTCAGTGCAAATATATAGGCATAAAATTGATAAATGATTATGTTTCAATGTGTTGGACTATCCGTTTCATCACATGTCATCATGTTTCACCGCGGGACGGAAAACAGAGGAAGAGAAAAGAGAGAAAACGGAGGGAGAAAGCATGAAAACGCCCCGAAAATGGCGCACAACCGCAAGAGGGAAAGGCATAAAAAGGGAACGCTGGGAAATAAAAAGCGCGAAACAGACCGAAAAGTGGAAAAACGAGCGACAAAAATAAAGAAAACCTGTCTTATGCAGAGTTGGGAGCGAGCTGTCTTTAGTCCCCGCTTTCTTGTGGCACTCTATAAGACAGGAGGCTGTGTAAGGTTGGAAAATGATAGTATGGCATAAAGCATTGGGACAACATTAACCGATTAAATATAGCCGTCATGTTGTTTTTTAGAATTGTCCTATGCGTCGTAGGTCGCTTCGCTTGCTAAGTCCCGACCCATTCCTCAACTCGGACGGCGATACCGGAGCGTTTTTTCGGGTGAAAAATTACTGAAAGGAATTTTTTGCGCGAAAACCGGAGGCCTGAACGTGGAAGGTATCGTCCCTCCGAGTTAACTTCTTAATGGGACTTGGTAAGGGAAGCGTGCTTATGATGGATTTTTATAGAGGAATATGGAATAAGGCGCTATCGCATTGTTGATGAGAGCCATAGATAATTGCTTTTTGATTACTTTTGTAGAGCGATGCGCTTAAGAAGTAGTTTTGTTCACTCTTGGATAGTTGTTCATTAAAAATGAACACAATTAAATAATGAACAAACATTAGATTTATATTACTATCATTCAGATGCTTGCGTATTTCTATTGGAGGAATCTGGTACTTTTTCCGATTTTTTCCAATAGATGATTGGAGAAGTGATGGGGTGCCAAACCAATTTTCGGCACTAATACAGAATAGTGCCAAAAGTTAGTAAAAACAAAGCCATAGGAGAGCCGAAATGAATTTAATATTTAATTCTTGCGAATTTTTCGCAGAAAATGGGAAATAAATTTGCCTGTGCAGAATTAAAACACTACTTTTGCAAAAAAGCAGCGAAATTATGATATTAAATCTGGAGTTCAAGAATTATCGTTCGTTCAAGGGCATTTGTTCGTTCACAACGGAACCGACCTCTTCAAAAGCAAAGGCCGAAAATCTGTGTGACGTGGAAACCATTGCAGAGGGCAACAAGAAAGCATTGAAGATATCTTTAATCTTTGGTGCCAATGCTTCCGGTAAGACCAATATAATAAAGTTCTTGTATGGATTCAGACGTTGGGTTCTGAATTTGGATAATCGTGTCGGTGAAAACATAGCTTTGTATCAGCCTTTCAAGTTTGACAGTGCAACCGTAAATGCTCCCATTGAATTTGCAATGGAGTTTATAGCACAAAAAGTGAGGTATAAGTATGAAGTCCGTTTTACTAGGCTGCAAATTGAAGCGGAGTCATTGATATCATACCCCAATGGCAAGCAGACACAACTTTTTGAAAGAATCTTGCTTCCTGAAGATAAAGAATCCGACACTTTGAAATTCGGAGCAAGTCTTTCTACTTTCAAGCCCTTTCAGGTATTCAAGAATCAGTTGTTGATCTCAAAATTTTTGAAAGATACCCCTTGTGAGCCGATAACCAACGCTGCAAGATATCTGGCGGATATTGTCATATCAAACGGCTTTCATGAAGATACAATGCTTGGAGAGGACAAGGAAATGCTCCGATGGCTGTATTCACATCCGGATAACAAGAAGATGCTTGCAGAATTCTTGTCCTTTGCAGATACCGGATTGGCGGATTTTCAATTGGAAAAACGTAGTGATGGCGTGGAGGTCACAAGTCTGCACGGATTATATAAGGATGGTGAAGATTCAGGCAAAACTACTGATTTGCCGTTGAAAGAAGAATCTTTTGGTACAAGGGCCTTGTTTATCATCGGCTGTCATATATTGCAGGCATTGCAGAACGGAAGTCCATTCTTTATAGATGAAATGGATTCGGGACTTCATTCTTATATCACAAAATTGATAGTAGATATTTTCCGGAACGAAAGAATCAACAAGCACAATGCCCAGTTAGTCTTTACCACCCATGATGTGAATCTTCTTGACCAAAATACGATTCGTAAGGATCAGGTGTGGTTTACGGAAAAGGATAAATACGGTGTGTCTGAAATATTCTCCTTGTCTGATTTTGATGATGTAAGAGAAGATACCTTGTTTGCCAAATGGTATTTGAACAATAAATTTGGAGGTGTACCTTCATTGCAATCATTAGAAAAACTTTTTGTGGAGAATGGCGAGAAATAACGAAAATACACGTCATAGCAATTATGTCATAAGAATAGTGTGCGAAGGCAATAAGACCGAACCACTATTCTTCACAAGTCTGTGCGACCTGTATTGTAAAGACAAAGGTGCTATGGACGTGCGAACCATTCCCCAACCTTATATACCGGAGGACGAAAAGCCGGAAAATTCTGCACGCGGTAATTATAAAGGTAAAAAGCGCAAAATCAAAACCGGGAATAACCCTGTTGAGGATGTAGTGATAGCTGGAGTACCTCCGTTAAAGTGGGTGCTATATGCCAGACAAATTTTATCGGAGGGAGTGGATGAATCCTGGGCGGTCTATGATAAGGACAAACATCCGAAACATGAAGAAGCCTATTTGGAAGCAAATAAAGTAATTGACGGCAAGAAAGTCAATATAGCTTTTTCAAGCCGTAGCTTTGAATACTATTTGTTATTGCATTTTGAATACATCTACCATTGTTTCAATGAGACAGAATGCGGTGAAAAAGTGCGCGGCAAAAAGCATATATTTGAATGTGGAACAGGAAAGAATCCGGGAAAGGATTGTGATGGCAAGAATTGTATAAACGGTTATGCAAGGAAAAAGGGATATTGGCAGGAAACCAAATCTTCGGAGTCCACATTCCCTCTTGTCAAAGATAATTTGGTGAAGGGTATCGTCAACGCATGTAGGCTAAGGGCGGAAAGTGATTTGAAAACAAGAGAGCCTATCTATAACAGGAATCCTTATACGAATGTGGATATCCTTGTCGGCAGACTGATTGGAAAAGTAACAATTGCTTATGGTGACGCATTTTCGTATAAAGGACGTGGATGCAATTGGTCTGTCACTTTGAATGAAGACGGTTTGACCATAACGAATCACAAGAACGGATTTGAGCATTTTGGCAAAGGGCTGTTTGTCGTATATGATTGGGAAGCCAAGTCCAAAAAAGAATTGAATGTGGATACGTTTTTATTGCAAGCGAATGAGATAAAACAACTGCCTTGCAAGCTTGAAGCAACACAAGTTATTTCTATTCAGGTAAATCCGGAAAAAGAGATATTGTTGTTACCTAAATTTGCTATATAAGAATTTAATTCTTAAATCTTGCAGAAAATCCGCAAAAATCAAGCATTAATTCTCATAACAAGGATTTAATTCCCGGATTCTGTAAATTGAGTTTACGAGTCGATGTGCCCAAAAGGTGCATAAGTAATCGGATATTGATTACCTCTGCACCATTTTTCGCACAGTTACAGATAAAGCAGTATGATGAAAATTTAGGTGTGTATGCTCCAGCCGTGGAACGGTTCCATGATTACGGCAAAAGATTCGTCCGGTCTGCCATGGTATAGCAATCCACCGACAACACCCTTGCTTCCGTCCGCAGCCACCTCAGCAAAACCGAATGAATACGGTGCGAAATCCCAATAGAGCTCAATTTCATACTTGCCGTTGGAGTTCTTCTCCCACTGTTTGAGGCGTTCGATACATTTCTCAAAGGTTGTGTCGCCAATGCTCTTGGCATAGTCCACCACCTTGTCGTAGTGTTCCTGACATTTGATTTTCATATCCGATAATTTTAAGTTGTTTGTAACAAATCTTCGTATATGCCGAAACCGAGGCACTCTGCTATGGTAAAGTCTTTCATGCTTTTATCCGCCAATGATTTCAGGTCATCTACCCCGTTGCAGTAATAGAATATCTCGTCATCCATTTTCGTATCGGAGTCCATAGACAAGGCAATCCTTGCCTCTACCGTTTCCAGAGTGTCACGCCAGCGGATGACACAATCCGCATAATGAGGTTCACGCCCCTGTCCGCTGTAGAATTTCAGATAAAGACTGCCAATTTCCCGTCTGACTTCACCGGGCTTTTTCCATGTACTGTCATCCACGACCTCGAAGCCCATTCCTTCAACCAACAGACAGGTGCCGTTGTCATTGACCATCATGGTACGTTTGCCGATATGCTTTTCGCGTATTTCCGCCCAATCCGGCAAGTCCCAACGCTCCACAGTCCAGATTCCACGGTAGTCTTCCGGAATGGCGTTGTATTCACTTAATGTTATCTTTCTCATATTCATTTGATTTATAAATTACAAAACTTGACCGTATAAGTCTTGCACGGTTTCCCGAAAGCAGGATAACGGTCGAATTCCTTGTATGATTCCCAGTCCACGCTCATCGTGTACCCGTTCGGGAAGTTTTCAGTGATAAACCGGGTTATCAAATCCTTGTCTTCATCGGTCAGGAAGAGTTCTTCTTCGATGCCGTATTCCAATGAAAAAATCGCCCATTCGGGAATGTTGTCCCAAACGAGCGTTTCCTTTTTATTGTCATCCATGGTTCCTGTATTTATTGGGGTAATGCGACAAGTCTGCTGATAATGCCTTCAAGTTCGGTTTCCCATTTCCCGTCACCATTCCCGAAAGACGGATAGGTCAGCTGGTGCCAGTTATGGTAGTCGAAGAGTTTCATCCTAAGCGGATAGTAGTCAAATAACTTCTTGCCATTGAAGAAAATACGAATATGGTTAATTCCCACATTCATTGCGCTCAGACCATGACCGATAAGAATCTCATGGAATCTTTCCATCGGTGTAAAGTTGCTTCTCTTTTTCATGCCTTTTTATATTTATAGTTTAACAATACATTCTGTATAATTCGCTATCGGACAGCGTTCGCAATTCTTCTTCTGTACAAAAGCCGTCAATCTCTTCACACGCTTCCATAGCCTCATATATGCCATTACGCATATCGTTTATCAGTTCATCCCGCAGACTCTCCACGGATACCCTGAATGTCTGTCTTTCGGTATCTATTTTCCTGACGGGATAGGCACATCCTTTCCAATGAATCTGTCCGATGACTATATTTCCCATATTCCCGGAAATTTGACTCAACAGTTCTTTTGTAGCATTGTTCACATTTGTTGTACACATGACCATCTGTTTTTTTTTCAGTTGAACACTTACCGGCTCGTGAGCCGATTTTTTATTTCTTGCCTGCCATACCGTTCCGTGCCGGATTGTGCAAGGCTTTCCGGAAAAATACCGCAAGCGGAGCGAGGATGATTTTAGCGGAAACCCGTGAGGGCTTGGCCTTGCTCAATCCTTACAGGCACGGGACGAACTTTGCAGGCTGAAATAAAAGAGCGGTCTGTAGGATATTATTCCGTTTCATTCTCTTCCTGTGGAATCAGATGCTGCAAATCAGGGTCATTTTTGATACGCTCCATTTCATCTTCTATTATTTGCATCACATCCGCCTTGATGCGCGAATAGTTCCGGTCTATCTGTTGCTGCATGATGTCATTGCCGTCCGCATCCTTGAACTCGTTGATGACCGGTATTTTCTTGTAGGCTTTCGTTTCCGCCGCCACCTTTTCGCTATCAACAATAATCCGTGAATGGAAAATCTTCTGGTCTATCTTCTCCCCGAAGTTGTCCGCCACGCTGCCCACGAATGTGCCCTGCGAGAGATTTGCGATCTTGGAAGCGGGAATCAGGGAATCCAGTTGTGTGTTGATGGAAGTGGATGTATCCTGCCGGTTGATGGATATGGACTGACGCTGCTGGAGAATCTTTCCGAAACGTTCCGACAGATTTTTCGCAGTTTCCCCAACCACTTGACCACTGAAGACATTGCCGACAGTATTCTGGATTACTTTCGCCTCTTTGTCACCGTAATCACGGGCCAACTGTGAGAAGTCCTGGAAGCCGAGACATACCGCCACCTTGTTGCTTCGTGCGGTGGCAATCAGATTGTCAATGCCGCGAAAATAGATGGTCGGAAGCTCGTCTATGATGATGGAACTCTTCAATTGTCCCTTCTTGTTCACCAACTTGACGATACGGCTGTTGTATAGTCCGAGTGCCGCCGAATATATTTTCTGACGGTCCGGGTTGTTGCCCACGCAAAGGATTTTCGGATGTTCCGGATTGTTCAGGTCAAGGGTGAAGTCATCGCCCGTCATAACCCAGTAGAGTTGCGGTGAGATCATCCTTGAAAGCGGGATTTTCGCAGATGCTATCTGTCCTTGAAGCTGGTCTTGTGCGCCTCCCTGCCAGGCGTCCATAAACGGTGAAAGGTAGTTCTCCAGAGAAGGATATGAGGTAAGAATGGTGAAAATATCGGCATACGGCTTGTTCAGGAACTCAATCGCATGGGGAAAAGTGCAATACTTACCATCCTTGTAAATACGCAGGTACCATATAATGGCAGCAAGCAAAATAATCGGAGATTCCACAAAGAAATCACCCTGCTTCTGTATCCAGGTCTTGTTCAAATTGAGCATTATCGTGTAGGCACTCTCGTAGGCATCCGATATATCTACCATGAATTTGGGATTGATGGGGTTGCAGCGGTGGCTACGGTGCGGGTCATCGAAATTGATTACATAGAACTCCGGTTTCACCTTGTAATGCTCCCTGTGCTTGAGCAGGTGGTTGTAGGCGATTTCGGACAGGTCCGGGAATTTGTAATCATAGATATACATGGCAAAGGATTTCTCGATTTGCTGTTTGATGTAGTTGTTGATCACCGCATAGCTTTTGCCGGAACCGGGTGTTCCAAGCACGATAGAGGCGCGGAACGGATTGACGATATTTATCCATCCATCCCATTCTTTACCTTGATATACAAATTTTGTCGGCAGGTTGACGGAATACTCGTTTTCCATAAGATTTGTTTCCTGCATAAAACTCTCGTTGGCGGTATTGAACACGTCTTCCATCAGGTTGTTTCTAAGCATACGGCTTATCCATACACCGGACATCAAAAGAAGGATATAACCGGCTGTCAGTGTCATCGTATATATAACGGTGTTAGTGATGGGACAGAACGGCAGGTCGAGCATCCACCAGTTCATGAAGAACAACACCAACCCCGAAAGAAAAGCCGCATATATCCTGTTCCAAGTCATCTTTTGGTTTTTCACGCCTCTTGTACCCAGACAGGAGAGGGCAAGGAATATGACAGCAAAGACTTTTGTTATAAGCAGGTTGCTGAACAGTCCCGCCGTCCGCTGGAAATTGAGCAGTATCTTATCGACCACACCGATGTTGATACCAATATCCACGAATGACCGGTAGCAGAACCAATAGACGTGGATGACAATAAACACGATGGAAATGGCACGCAGGAACTCCATGACTTTTGCCAGTCCTCTCAAATCATCTTCTTGTTGCATAATGATATAGTTTTAATGTTGATAAATCTGGTTGTTATGATATTCCGCGAGAGCGGCGTTTCTTCTTCTTTTTGCGTTGCAGCCTTCGGGCAAGTGCCTCTTCCTGCGGATCCGGACCATTCGGCTCTATATTGAATATCCCGAAAGCCTGCTCTATGCCACTCTCCATGTCGGATGAGAAACTGTTTTGTAGACCGGATTCCGACATAGGAACATCCAAGTTTGGAATATTGTCCGGATTGTTGAAGTTCCGTTCAAAAGCATTCGCAGAGAACTCCTTGCCGAGCCGGGAACCGTTATAGACCTCACGGTTCTTGTGATCGATGAAAGTCGTCCCGTAGATGCGCCCTTCATCATTCTCACGAAACACCACATCTATCCCTTTTCCACCGAGCAGACGGACAAATTCCTCCCGGTTGCCACGACAACCGTGCATGGCAAGAGCCACATCGTTCCGTATCTTGGGTTGCCATTTCTTTGCCTTATACTCTCGGGTATTATAGCCGATACGTTTTTCCAATCCGTCATAGCCGAAGCGTTTCCCGATAAGGGAGGACTTGATGGGCGCACATAGCGGCTTGCCCGTGTCATCAGTCATGGTATAGACGATACCGTTGTAGGGCGTACCTTCAAATTCACCCCTTACCTGTTTCGCCTCGATATTGAAGCAGGAAAGCAATGCGCTATATTCTCCGAAGGACTGGAAGCGGTAAGTGCCGAACACGCTTTTCACTATATTGGAAACCTGCTCCTTCACATCCCCGTTTTGGTAGTCCGCTTTCTTGAGGTACGGTTCCAGCAGTTCCTTCCGCTTGTCCTCCACCGGTTTCAGACCGAACTTGCGTTCAAGTTCCCGGCAGGCTTTCATCGAGCGGTTCCACTCGTAAGCATCGTCTATCTTTTCCCCTTTCTCGTTCACGCAGGTGGAAACGATATGAATGTGACGGCGACCAATGTCCTCGTGTATATATACAATGTAAGGCTGGTCTCCATAACCCATTTTCTGCATATACTCCTTTGCCAAATCCGCAAACTGACTGTCTGTCAGACGGTCATCCAAAGAGGGGTTCAACGATATGTGCAGTATGGGCTTCTCCGTATTCTTGTTGGCAAGCAGGTAATTCTCGAAAGCCCACATCGTCTGCCGCATGACCTGTTCCGGATTGTTGGTGACATCGGTAATCATGCGGTTCCCATAAATGATACGGGCTGTGGCTTCGTTTACTTTCTGTTGGTTATAGATGATCGCCCCATAGAGCGAAACACCCCTGTTGATTTTCGCTACCATATCATTCCTCCTCCTTTTTTCTTTTGATAAGGTAGGTTTCCTCAAACTCTCGGGTCAGTATGATAATCCGTTTGCTCAGCACGACCAAATCAGTAGTTGCCTTTTCAAGATTCCGGAGCAAGGCGTATGCCCGTTTCTCCCCGAAATTGCTCTTGACTGCCTTCACCGTCTGGTTGTAATTGTTGCCGATACTCTGAAATTGATGATAGAAATTGGTCAGGCGGATGTAATAGTCCATCGTTGCCTTGTCGATTTTCACGACCTTGATTTCATGCCCGAAAAGCATAGCCTTGATAAATTTCGAGTGCTCTTTCAATCCTGATTTTTGGAATTGTATGTCGAAACGCCCGTTCTCTTCCGAGTTCAACCGTACCACATAGCGGTGAACGGCAGGGTCGGACTTGGGTTTCCGTCCTACACTTTTTTTCGATTTTTTCTTTCTGTTTTCTTCCATACGCATTGATGTTTTCTGTTTCTGATTTTCCGTCCCGGATTCACGACTTTGGAGTGAATCCCTCCCGAGCCTTCAGGCGAGCGGCAAGTTGTTTTGAGTGCCCGAATTTATTTCGGGTGCCTCAAAACACAACTTGCTATGTTCGCTTGAACATGAATTTTCCTGCCGTCAAATTGTGTTAGACCCTTCATCCTCATTCTTCGTCTTCGGGATATACTCCGCAGCGGTGTCCGTTTCGTTGTCGGTGCAAAGTTATGGTGGTTTATTCTGTTGTAAAATAGCAGGTTATATGCAACGTGATGACATGTAATGACATAGGTCGTCACTTCCCTTGAAACATAGTATCGGTATGAAAAAATAGCCTTTTATTTGCAGCGTGAACGGATGAAACCGGGCTTCCGATAATGGAATAATGGTCATATTGTCGGATACTTCCGTTAGCGGTCGGAATAGTGGAAACAATGTCGGATATGACGATTATTGGAATGTCATGACCAACAGACCGACCATTGACGGAAGGTCGGATACGATAACGGATACACTATCGGTTGGAATAACGGATGCAGTATCCGGCAGGCGGTTGGATAGAAGCGTTCACGGATTGACGGATGAATAAAACTGACAATTATTCAATAACCATTTAAAAAGAAAGATTATGATCAAAGAACCTTTATTCGTTGCCATCAGCAACCAGAAAGGCGGGGTCGGAAAATCCGCCCTTACGGTAGTCCTTGCCAGCTACTTCCATTTCGAGAAAAATTTGAATGTGGCAATAATTGACTGTGACTCCCCTCAGCACAGCCTTGTGCGTATGAGGGAACGTGACAAGAAGGCAGTTGCAAACAATTATTATTACCAGCAATTGTTGCAACAACAATGGGAGCACGTGCATAAGAAAGCATATCCCATTGTAGGCTCTACTGCGGAAAAGGCAAGGGAAGCAGCGGACGAACTTGCTGCAAGCGGCGATTATGATTTGATTTTCGTGGATCTACCTGGAACAGTGGAATCATCGGGAGTATTCCGTACGATTGTCAATATGGATTATGTCCTGACACCTACTACTCCGGACCTTATTATCATGCAAAGTACGCTTGCTTTTTCCACTACGGTACTTGATTATGTCAAGAATATGAAAGATGTACCGCTCAAGGATATAATCTTCTTTTGGAACAAGCTGAAAAAACGTACCAATGTGGAAATTTTCAAGTCCTACTTGGAAGTCATGAAGGAACTGCACCTGACAGTTCTTGACAGCACACTTCCCGACTTATGCCGCTACGAGAAAGAAATCACCCATTCCAAACGCGCCTTTTTTCGCTGTACTTTGCTGCCACCTCCAGCCAAACAACTGGAAGGAAGCGGTATTGCGGAACTTGCGGAGGAACTTATCGTCAAACTTAATCTGACACAGTCATGACAAAGAAGAAAGTGGAAGTAAATGAGGAAGTCCTCAAAAATATCATTGTCGGGGACATCCCCGTATTCGGCAGGGAAAAGCCAACAGAAGGAGATACGAGACCACCTGAAGAGGAAGCCTATCCGGTCACAGAATCCGTCAATCAAACATCTGAGAAAGTAATTTCTGCGAAGCCTCGGAAAAAGAAAGAGGAAACAGGTAGTTACCGAGAAAGGTATCTGGTCAATATACCCGCATCCAACCGTTCCCATGTCTATATAAACCGTGAAGTTGCCGATTGTATCAAGCGCGTACTCCCTGTCATTGCCCCGGATATGAGCATATCAGGCTACATTAGCAATATCCTCGTGGACCATATCCAACAGCATTGGGAGGAAATCAATGAATTGTATAACAAAGAGTATTATAAACCATTAAAACCATTTTAGTTATGGAAGCGACACTCTATTTTCTAATAAAGATTGCCTGTATGATTTTTATATTGCAGCATTTATGGATATTCATTTTCAATCGGCAGATGTTCGGTCTTTGGGACAAAATCTATCGTTTGATGCGCATTGCACGTATCAGATTTTGGAAATATCGCAAGAAGCGTGTGGAACAAAAGGCACGTAATGCCCGTAATGCCCGTAAAAAGGCAAGACGTAAGAAACTAGTGGCAAAACCAGATACGCCGCCAAACGACCTATCGGCAATTTCTTATGCTACTGATGATGTAATCGGCAAGACAAAGATTGTCTATTTGGAAGACCCGGAGGTTGTAAGAAAAACTCCAACTCGTTCCGAACCTTTGAAAAAAGAGCCGATAGAAGAGGATGAGGAGATCAGTCCGGACGATGTAGTCCAGGAGGACAAAGGACTGACCGAAAAAGAAAGGGAAGAATTGATGGCACCGGTGGATGCCGAACCTGATCCGAATTTTGATACAGCCATGACCTTTGAGGATATAAACAATGTGGCAGAGGTACTGATGTCTGAAAATCCGGATGAACAGAAAGCCATCCGTGCTGCCGCTACCATACATCATAAGATGCATGACACGGTCATACTCTCTTTTCTTACAGACAAATTGAGTAATGAGGAAAAAGTACACCGATTGATTAGCGAATGTCTGGATGAATCAGGCAGACCATTGGCAAAACGAAAGTCCACATCCAAGAAGATGAAGACTTTCGACATAAATGAATTCGTTTAATTGTTTCTTTTTGTAGCCATCTTTGGGGTGCGTCGATGTGATATCGGTGTACCCCTTTTTCAATCTTGTAATTAGTAATGCTTCTAAAAAGTCAGAAAGCTATCAGATTTCAGTCAATTGGTTGTTCTAATGTCAAAATTGATAAGGCAGTTGAGATAGCTTTAAAAAGCGCAGATGAAGTTTTGCCAAAAATATTAATCTGATATTCTTTAGGTTCTATCCCAAAACATAGACCATCTTTATCTAATAATTCATTGCAAAATCGAACAAATTCCTTTTGTTTGCTCACTGGAGATTTATCCAAGCGAACAACATTTTCATTTACAGAACGTCCTGCATAAAATAAATTATCTAAAAGGATAAGTAAATCCGGCTCACATTCAGCGAGAAACTTACTTTTTTTAGAAGATTTGTAATTTCTAATATCATCAATGAAATCGTTAATATTAAATGTTTTTATGGATTCTTCTTTCGATTCTTCTTCTAATATGGATAGAAAACTATCTATTTGAGGACGATACTTTTCAACCATATCAAGATAGTCACTTAGTTCTTCTAATGATGCTGTTCCCTGCATTTGATTTGACAGTTCATAATCAAGTTGCCTCAAGGAGTCACATAATTCATTCATCCGTTCACCAAAATTGATAAAGTCAAAATGATACTCATGCTCTTTGTTCTTTTCTAAATTCTTTTCAACAGGATAACGCATTATCATTGAATCTGGATCAAAACTATTTATTGATTTAATATAATGCTCTATCGCATTAAGATCAATAGAACTACCAACATGTTTTTTCCCTTTATTCAAATTTGGTCGTAAATTGCCCCAAAGGTTTTGCAAATCATGTCCTAACTCCAGAAAAGTACATCTGGCCTTTTCCGTTTGTTCTCCATATTTGAAAAACAATAATTTCAGAAATGTCTCTATTGAATGTCTATAATTAAAAAATAAAGGATATACCAAAGAATCGACGATGGCAAAATTATTATATTCTTCTTTCATTCTTTCAAGTAATATTTTTGCACTGTTCCAATACCCATCTGAAATAGTTGAAAAAGAAAATGCTCCCGTTCCTTCCCATCCAAAATGTGAAAAAGGCTTTCTTGCAATTAACTCTTCTTTGGTGAGTTCGCGTATAATTATATCTGTTTCTTTCATAATTTGAAATAATTTGGTGTGTAGTAATTTGATATTCTACACAAATTGATTCAATATCAATACAAAATTACTTGTTATTTCTGACTTAACTATATTGGAAACCTGATTTAATCATCAAATAAATTAATTTATCGCACATTTTATGGACAAGTTGTCCTGATAAATTATTCATTATCGTTTTCCTGTTCCTAATTATGGAAGTCCATTTTGTCCGTTGAAGTCTTCCTTGAACAGATCAAAAATCCCTTCCCGATGTAACGTGATGACATACGGTGTCATAGGTCGTAATGTTTGTAAATCAATAAATTAAGTGCTATATATTTGTCGTCGAAATGATTTTTTGTCTCACAATTTAAATGTTTCGACACATGAAAAAAAGATTCTTTTTGGCAGCCATGACGCTGCTGGTTTCAGTGGGGGCTTTCGCCCAGGGTAACGGTATCGGTGGCATTACCGAAGCAACCAACATGGTCACTTCGTATTTTGATCCCGGAACCAAGTTGATTTACGCAATCGGAGCCGTGGTCGGCCTTATCGGTGGCGTGAAAGTCTATTCAAAGTTCTCGTCCGGCGACCCGGACACGAGTAAGACTGCCGCGAGTTGGTTCGGGGCGTGTATCTTCCTCATCGTGGCGGCAACCATCTTACGCTCATTCTTCCTGTAATATGGCGAAGTATCCCGTCAACAAGGGAATAGGCCGCAGCCCGGAGCTCAAGGGACTCAAGAGCCAGTACCTGTTCATCTTCGCAGGAGGACTGCTTGCCCTGTTCGTGGTGTTCGTCATCATGTATATGGCAGGTATCGACCAATGGATTTGCATCGGTTTCGGGGTTATCTCCGCATCGGTGCTGGTCTGGGCGACCTTCCGCATGAACGCGAAGTACGGCGAATGGGGACTTATGAAACTCCAGGCGTTGCGAAGCCATCCCCGTTATATCATCAACCGGAGAAAGTTCCTTCGGTTGTTATCTTCAACCATCAAAAACAGAAAAGCATGAGAAACGTAATGAAAACAGCCACGCTGGAAAGCAAGTTCCCGCTGTTGGCCGTGGAGAACGGCTGCATCATCAGCAAGGATGCGGACATCACCGTGGCCTACCGGGTGGAACTGCCCGAGCTTTTCACTCTCACCTGTGCCGAGTACGAGGCGATGCACTCCACCTGGGCAAAAGCGGTCAAGGTGCTGCCAAACTTCAGCATCGTGCACAAGCAGGACTTCTTCGTGGAAGAGAGCTACAAGCCGGACATCTGCAAGGATGACCTTAGCTTCCTTAGCCGCAGTTTCGAGCGGCACTTCAACGAGCGTCCGTATTTGCAGCACACCTGTTTCATGTTCCTGACCAAGACCACGAAAGAGCGGAGCCGCACGACAAGCAGTTTCAATGCCCTGACACGCGGATTCATCATCCCCAAGGAGATGCAGGACAAGGAGACCGTCACCCGCTTCATGGAATGTTGCGGACAGTTCGAGCGCATCGTGAACGACAGCGGCCTGCTCCGCATCACGCGCCTGACGGATGACGAGATTACCGGAACTGACACTTCGGCGGGTATCATCGAGAAATACTTCTCGCTCTCGCAGGAGGACACCTCCTGCTTGCAGGACCTTTCGCTTGGTGCGGGGGAAATGAAGGTGGGTGACAACTTCCTCTGCCTGCACACCCTTTCCGGCCCGGAAGACCTGCCGTCAAGTGTGGCCACGGACTGCCGTTATGAACGGCTCTCCACCGACCGCAGCGACTGCCGTCTGTCCTTCGCCGCACCTATCGGCATCCTACTCACGTGCAACCATGTCGTGAACCAGTATCTCTTCATCGACGATTCGGCGGAGAACCTGCGCAAGTTCGAGCAGACCGCGAGGAATATGCACTCGCTCTCCCGTTACAGCCGTTCCAACCAGATAAACCGGGAATGGATCGAGGAGTACCTGAATGAGGCGCACAGCAAGGGGCTGATCTCCATCCGTGCGCACTGCAATGTCTTGGCGTGGAGCGATGACCGGGAAAAGCTCAAGCGTATCAAGAACGATGTAGGCAGCCAGCTGGCGTTGATGGAGGCGAAGCCGCGCCACAACACGGTGGACATACCGACCCTATTCTGGGCGGCGATACCCGGCAATGCCGGCGATTTCCCGTCCGAGGAGAGTTTCCACACCTTTATCGAACAGGCCCTGTGCCTGTTCGTCGGGGAGACCTCCTACAAGGATTCGCTCTCACCGTTCGGCATCCGTATGGTGGATCGCCTGACCGGAAAACCCGTGCATCTGGATATCTCCGACCTACCGATGAAGAACGGTACCATCACGAACCGCAACAAGTTCATTCTCGGGCCTTCGGGCAGCGGAAAATCCTTCTTCACCAACCACATGGTGCGCCAGTATTACGAGCAGGGTACACACGTGCTTCTGGTGGATACGGGCAATTCCTATCAGGGACTGTGCAACCTTATCCACGCCCGCACACACGGGGAGGACGGCATCTACTTCACCTACGAGGAGGACAATCCGATAGCCTTCAATCCTTTCTATGTGGAGGACGGTGTTTTCGACATCGAGAAGAAGGAATCCATCAAGACCCTTATCCTCACCCTGTGGAAACGGGACGACGAGCCGCCGACACGGGCCGAGGAGGTGGCACTCTCCAATGCCGTCAACCTCTTTTTGGAGAAGATTCGGCAGGAAAAGCAGGCCAATCCCACCTTCAACACCTTCTACGAGTTCATCCGTGACGAGTATCAGAACATCCTGAAAGAAAAACGCACCCGAGAGAAGGACTTTGACGTGTGGGGATTCCTGAACGTGCTGGAGCCTTATTACCGTGGCGGCGAGTATGACTACCTGCTCAATTCCGACAAACAGCTTGATTTGCTGAACAAACGATTCATCGTCTTCGAGTTGGACAATATCAAGGATAACAAGGTCTTGTTTCCGATTGTGACCATTATCATCATGGAGACCTTCATCAACAAGATGAGGAAGCTGAAGGGTGTCCGCAAGATGATATTGCTGGAAGAGGCATGGAAAGCCATCAGCAAGGAGGGTATGGCGGAATACCTGAAGTACCTGTTCAAGACCGTCAGGAAGTTCTTCGGCGAGGCTGTGGTGGTCACTCAGGAAGTGGAGGACATCATTTCGTCTTCCATTGTCAAGGGAACCATCATCAACAACAGCGACTGCAAGATCCTTCTTGACCAGCGGAAGTATGTCAACAAGTTCGACGAGATACAGGCGTTGCTCGGTCTGACCGACAAGGAGCGGGCGCAGATTCTTTCCATCAACATGGCGAACAATCCATCCCGGAAATATAAGGAAGTGTGGATCGGTCTGGGCGGTACGCAGTCGGCGGTCTATGCCACGGAGGTTTCCTTGGAAGAATACTACACCTACACCACCGAGGAGACCGAGAAACTTGAACTTGTACGGCTCACGGAAAGACTCGGCGGCAATATCGAGCTTGCCATCAAGCAGCTGGCGGAGAGCAAGCGTGAAAAGTGACATCATTTATCAACCATCTAAACATTGGAAATCATGTACAGTAATTTGGAATCAGACGAAAGGAAACGCAGGGAGGTCGTATCATCCCTCTATTGGTCCCTGATGCAGAACTGGAACATTCCACAGGCCATACAGGACTATTACGGATTCACGGAGGATTACCGGCTGTTCCATCAGCTTGAGGATATGGACTCCGGCGAGTACCGGAAGAAAAGGCAGACGGGAGAAGTCCCCGACATCCTAGAGGTGGACGCAAGGCTGACACACGCCGTGGAGAAAGTCTTTGAAAGTGTCTGTCCCCGTCCTCCGGCTCAATACCTTGACAAGCTGAACGGGGAACTGGAAAAGTTGGGACGGATTGCGGCTTCACCGGATGCCGTCCACGACATCCTGCATATCGGTCCGGACTTCCTTGTCAAGTACGGCATAGACAAGAACGCTTCCGAAACGGAACGCTCGTGTCAGGCGGAGAAAGCTTACCGTGATTTGGACGCCCGTTTTGTCAGGATGACCGGCAGGCGGCCTTATGCCGACGAGTTCTTTTCCTCGCTCAGACGGGCAGCGGAAAAGAAGACAAAGGAGAAGCACGGGCGCAAACCCATTCTCCGGAATCCACCGTCCAAAGGGCGGAAAATGTCAATCTGAAATTCAACTCATTTTATTCACAATCAAAAACAGAAACATCATGAAAAAGAAAATCCTCATGCTGTGTATGGGCTGCTTTCTTGTCAGCCTCACAGCGAAAGCGCAATGGGTGGTGACCGACCCGACCAATCTTGCCCAGGGTATCATCAACGCCACAAAAAACATCGTGCAGACATCGACGACGGCGACCAATATGGTCAAAAATTTTCAGGAAACCGTCAAGATTTACCAGCAGGGCAAGGAGTTCTATGAAGGGCTGCGCAAGGTCAAGAATCTTGTCCGGGACGCGCGTAAGGTGCAGCAGACCATCCTTATGGTAGGCGACATCACGGATATCTACGTGAACAGCTTCGAGCGTATGCTCAGTGACCCTTACTTCACGCCGGAAGAATTGAGTGCCATCGCTTTGGGCTATACCAAGCTACTTGAAGAGAGTGCGCATCTATTGACCGACCTGAAGACTGTGGTCAACGAAAACGGCCTGTCGATGAACGACAAGGAACGTATGGATATCATCGACCGCTGCTACAACGACATGCTGCAATACCGCAGCCTCGTGCAGTATTACACCAACAAGAACATCGGCGTTTCCTACCTGCGTGCCAAGAAGCGCAATGACCTTGACCGTGTGATGGCTCTTTACGGATCTCCCAACGAACGCTATTGGTAATCCTAAATCCGAATGCTTATGGTATTGTTGGCAGCAAATTTTGACAACCTGCATCAGATTCTGCAGAACCTCTACACGGATATGATGCCGCTCTGCTCGCAGATGACGGGTGTCGCCAAGGGGCTTGCCGGATTGGGTGCCCTGTTCTATGTGGCTTACCGGGTATGGCAGTCATTGGCGAGAGCGGAACCCGTGGATGTGTTTCCGCTTCTCCGTCCTTTCGCATTGGGACTCTGTATCATGTTCTTTCCGACCCTTGTACTGGGTACGTTGAACAGTGTCATGTCACCGATAGTCAAGGGTACGCACACGATTTTGGAAACACAGACTTTCGACATGAACGAATATCGGGCGCAGAAGGACAGGCTGGAGCTGGAGGCGATGAAGCGCAATCCCGAAACGGCCTATCTCGTTGATAAGGAGATATTTGACAACAAGCTGGACGAATTGGGCGTGTTGGACGCGATAGAAGCCTGCGGGATGTATGTGGACCGGGCGATGTACAATATGAAGAAGGCGGTGCAGAATTTCTTCCGCGAACTGCTGGAACTCATGTTCAACGCCGCCGCCCTTGTCGTCGATACGCTCCGGACATTCTTCTTAGTTGTCCTCTCGATACTCGGACCGATTTCCTTTGCCATCTCCTGCTGGGACGGCTTCCAGGCTTCACTTAGCCAATGGTTCGTCCGCTATATCAGCATCTACCTGTGGCTTCCGGTCAGCGACCTTTTCAGTAGCGTGCTGGCAAGGATACAGGTGCTGATGTTACAGCAGGACATCGAGCAACTGTCCGACCCGACATTCATTCCTGACGGTTCCAACGGTGTCTATATCACCTTCCTCATTATCGGCATCATCGGGTATTTCACCATCCCGACAGTGGCGAACTGGATTATCCAGGCAGGAGGCGGTGCGGGCAATTATGGCAAGAACGTGGGCCAGACGGCATCCAAGACCGGTTCGATAGTGGCAGGTACAGCAGGTGCGGCGGTAGGCAACATCGCCGGAAGACTTATCAAGTAATCACATTAAAACATCATTGAAATGGAATTCAAATCATTGAAAAATATCGAGACCAGCTTCAGACAGCTGCGTCTGTTCGGTATTGTCTATCTCTGCGCTTGCACGCTGCTCGTGGGCTTCTCCGTATGGAAAGCCTACGGCTTTGCCGAGGCGCAGCGGCAGAAAATCTATGTGCTGGACGAGGGGAAATCGCTGATGCTTGCCCTGTCGCAAGACCTGGAGCAGAACCGTCCCGTAGAGGCGAGGGAGCATGTCAGGCGTTTTCACGAGCTGTTCTTCACGCTTTCGCCGGACAAGAGCGCCATCGAGGGCAACATCCAACGCGCCATGTTCCTGAGTGACCGTTCCGCGTATGCCCATTACCGGGATTTGGCGGAGCAGGGCTATTACAACCGTGTCATTTCCGGCAACATGAACCAGCGCATCGGGATTGACAGTGTGAAATGCGACTTCAACACCTATCCCTACGAAGTCGTGACTTATGCACGCCTCTCCATCATCCGCGAGAAGAGCGTGACGGAGCGAAGTCTTGTCACGCGGGGCAGGCTGCAGAACTCCATCCGCAGCGACAACAACCCGCACGGTTTCATTCTCGAAGCCTTCCGCGTGGTGGAGAACAGGGATATCAGAGTGTATGACCGTTAAAATTCAGAATGTATGAAAAAGATTTTTGTAAAGATCAGGGACTTGGCCGAAAACAGACTGCGCGGTATGTGCGCCGAGCTGAGTCCGAAAAAGAGAGTGACAACCATCGTGGTGCTGACTGTTATGTTCGCCGTCGGGAACTTCTATATGATTTTCCGTGCCATCCATGACATCGGACGGGAAGACGCGAAGCAGGATGTCATCAAGATTGAACCTCTGAGTGTTCCGGACTTTGTTCCGGCAGATACGCTTTCGGATAGGAAAGTCCGCGAGATGGAGGAGTTTTTTAACCAATTCAACAAATAAGACAATGAGTAATGACGCGAACAAATTGAAAAGACGGCAGGAAATCAGGAAATACCTGGTTTTTGCCGGGATGTTCCTGCTGTTTGCCGGCTGTATGTGGTGGATTTTCGCCCCGTCAGAGAAGGACAGACAGGAAAAGGAGAAGAACGCCGGATTCAATACCGAGTTGCCTGACCCGAGAGGGGCGGGTATCGAGGCGGACAAGATTACGGCCTACGAGCAGGCGGATATGAGACGCAGGCAAGAAGAGAAGATGCGCACGCTGGAGGATTTCTCTGCAATGGCGGACGGAAACAGGCAGGATGTCGTCACGGAACCGGTCATTGAGCTGGTGCCGGACGCTGATTATTCAAACTGCGGCACATCCAACCGAAGCAACGGAAGTTACCGCAGAAGCGGAACTTTCACCTCGTCCGCGGCCGCCTACAACGACATCAACGCCACGCTCGGCAGTTTCTATGAAACGCCGAAGGAAGACCCCGAGAAGGAAGCGTTGAAAGCCGAACTGGAGCAGATGAAGCAGGCGGCGGTCATACAGCAACCTGCACAGATGACCTACGAGGAGCAGGTAGCCCTGCTGGAGAAATCTTACGAACTGGCGGCGAAATACACGCCGGGGGACGGCAGGACGAAAACGGAAAGCCGGGAGGAAACGGAAACCGTTTCCAACGGCAGGAAGGCGAAAGCCGTCCCTGTCGGGCAGGTTTCCACTCCGGTGGTATCTACGCTTCCGCAACCCGTCAGCGATGCCGTGCTGTTTGCAAGGCTGGAACAGGCCGGAAACGCGGGATTCCATACCGCCGTGGGAAACAGCGGAGGAGGACTTGAGCGGAACACCATCCGTGCCTGTGTGCATGGCGACCAGACCATTATCAGCGGACAGGGCGTGAGACTGCGGCTGTTGGAGCCTATGCGCATCGGCAAGTACACGCTTCCTCGCAATTCCATAGTGACCGGAGAGGGACGCATACAGGGCGAAAGGCTCGGTATCGAAATCATCCAGGTGGAACATGGCGGTGTCATCATCCCAGTGGAACTCACCGTATATGACAATGACGGGCAGGATGGCATCTTCATTCCTGGTTCAATGGAAGCGAACGCGGTCAAGGAGGTGGCCGCCAACTTAGGGCAGAACCTCGGCACGAGCATTTCCATCACCAACCAGTCGGCAAAGGACCAGCTGCTCTCCGAACTCGGCAGGGGTGCCGTACAGGGCGTGTCGCAGTACATATCGCGGAAAATGCGTGAGGAGAAGGTACACCTAAAATCCGGCTATACCTTGATGCTCTATCAGAAAGAAAATCAATAACAACCCATTAAAATTCAAGAAGTATGAAAAAGATTTTTGTAATGTTTGCCCTCGTACTGGGCACAGTGAGTGCTTTCGCACAGAATGAGTCCGATACTGTATCGGCAGAAAACAACAATGTCACACTGGCCAAGGATGTCTATCCGCAGCAGGAGGACGGCGACCTGTATCACGGTCTGACACGGAAACTCACCTTTGACAGGATGGTGCCGCCATACGGTCTGGAAGTGACCTACGACAAGACTACCCACATCATCTTCCCGTCGGCGGTGCGTTATGTGGATCTCGGTTCTCCAAATCTCGTGGCTGGCAAGGCTGACGGTGCGGAGAATGTCATCCGTGTGAAGGCGGTGGTGAAGAATTTCCGTGACGAGACCAACATGTCGGTCATCACCGAAAGCGGCAGTTTCTACACCTTCAATGTCAAGTATGCCGACGAGCCGTTGCTTCTGAATGTCGAGATGAAGGACTTTATCCATGACGGCAGCAAGGTGAACCGGCCGAACAACGCGCTTGACATCTATCTGGAGGAGTTGGGCTGTGAGTCTCCCAAGCTGGTGCAGCTTATCAATAAGAGTATCCATAAGGAGAACAAACGCCATGTCAAGCACATCGGCAGTAAGGCTTTCGGTATCCAGTATCTCCTACGCGGCATCTATACCCACAATGGGCTACTCTATTTCCACACGCAAATCAGGAACTCTTCCAATGTGCCTTTCGAGGTGGATTTCATAACATTCAAGATTGTGGACAAGAAGGTGATGAAGCGTACCGCCATCCAGGAGCAGGTGATATTTCCGCTCCGTGCCTACAACTATGCCACAGTGGTTGCCGGCAACAGGGATGAGCGTACCGTATTCACTCTTGACAAGTTCACTATTCCTGCCGACAAGGTGCTGGTGGTGGAGCTGAACGAGAAGAGCGGCGGTCGTCATCAGTCTTTCATCGTGGAAAATGAGGACATTGTGAGAGCTAAAGTCATCAATGAACTTAAAGTGAAATGACTATGCGTAAAGTTGTTTGTATCATATTGACGATTGTGTCGCTTGCCCTGTTCTCAGGGCGGGCGCACGCCCAACGCTACCTTCCCGGCATGACGGGAGTGGAATTGCGGGGAGGGTTTGCCAACGGTTCAAAGAGTCCGTTAAACTATTACACGGGGTTCGCGGTGTCCGGATATACCAAAAGGGCCAACCGATGGGTGGTCGGCGCGGAATATCTGCAAAAGAATTACGAGTACCGGAATGTTACCCTTCCCCGTGCGCAGTTTACAGCCGAAGGAGGATATTACCTGAAGTTTCTGTCCGATCCGACCAAGACATTGTTCCTCTCCGTCGGCGGTTCGGCATTGGTCGGCTATGAGACCGTAAATTGGGGTGACAGGATATTGTATGACGGTTCAAAACTGCTTGTCAAGGATGCTTTTGTCTATGGAGGGGCGATAACGCTGGAGCTGGAGACTTATATCACAGACCGTATCGTACTGCTTGCAAGTGTCCGCGAGCGTGCCTTGTGGGGAAGCTCGCTCGGTGTGTTCACGACACAGTTCGGATTGGGATTGAAATTCATCATCAACTAAAACTGTCCGCTTATGAATATAGAAGATATAAGGGCTGTTCCCATTACGGACTTTCTTGCCAGATTGGGACACGAGCCAAAAAGACAGCGTGGGGACGAATGCTGGTATCTCGCCCCGTACCGTGAGGAACGGACAGCATCTTTTCTGGTGAATATCCGCAAGAATGTCTGGCACGACTTCGGAACGGGGCGTGGCGGTGACATCTTCACCCTTGCCGGGGAATTCATCGGCAGTGCGGATTTCAAGGAGCAGGCTAAATTCATCACGGGTATTTGGGGCGGACTGGCTCCGGAAAGGAAGACTCTCTTCCGACCGAAGGAGAACGGCAGGGACAATCCCGAAGAAAAGGAATGTCTGACGGATATCCAATTCGGACTACTGTGCAACAAGGTACTGCTCCGTTATCTGGAAGAGCGCGGCATTTGCAGCGATGTGGCAATGCCGAACTGCAAAGAAGTCTGGTATTCCCTGCAAGGAAAGCGGTATTTTGCCATCGGTTTCCGGAATCGAAGCGGTGGGTATGAACTGCGCAACCGTTTCTTCAAAGGCAGTTTGTCACCTAAAGACATTTCACTAATGGATAACGGTTCGGACACCTGCAATCTCTTCGAGGGGTTTATAGACTACCTCTCATGGATGATGCTCAAGTCGGGGTGCGGTGATGACTGTATCGTGCTGAACTCGGTGGCTTTGCTGGAACGCACGTTCCCCGTTCTTGAACGGTATGAGCGGATCAACTGCTATCTGGACCGGGATGAAGCCGGACGGCGCACACTGGAAGCCCTCAGGAAACGCTACGGCAACAGGATTGTGGACTGTTCCGCTTTATACAAGGGGTTCAAGGACTTGAACGAATACCTGCAAAACCGGTTGCCGCAGGATTAAGACAATGAAGTATAACAAATTAAAAATCAGATTGAATATGAATACATTGATTATGAAAAGAGGATTTGGCGGACTGTTGTCCGTCCTGTTCCTGAGTTTGACGACTCTTCTGTTTACCGCCTGCAATGACGATATGGACGTGCAGCAGGCTTATCCTTTTACGGTGGAAACGATGCCTGTGCCTACGCGCATAGTGATGGGCGAAACCGTGGAAATCCGCTGTGAACTCAAACGCGAGGGGCGTTTCTCCGATGCCCGTTACACCATCCGCTATTTCCAGCCGGACGGCAAGGGTACGCTCCGAATGGATGACGGGATGGTGCTGCTCCCGAATGACCGCTATCCGCTTGACAGGGAGGTGTTCCGACTGTACTATACTTCCGAATGTGAAGACCAGCAGTCGATTGACATTTATTTCGAGGACAACAGCGAACCGAGACAGCTCTTCCTGCTCAGCTTTGATTTCAACAACGAGAGAAAGGAGGAGTCAGAAGAGAAAACGGAAGGGACTGTGGTTGGTCCCGGAACTCCTTGGGTCAGGGATTCGCTTGTTATTGTCAGACCGCCTGTGTTGAAATCTGAAAAGGATTCCGTATGCGAATGATTGTAACTGCTATCTGCCTGATTATGGTTTGCAACGGTATGGTGGCTCAGCCACGGGGAGGCGATTCGTCGCCTCCCGCTACCTTACGGATTCCGGCTTCACTCTTCGAGAAAGCGATTGCCTGCATCAAGGAGCATGAAGGATGGCACGGAAATCATCTGCCATACGTGGGATATGGTCACAAGCTGTTGCCGGGCGAGACATTCTCGCCAAATATGACCGAGGCACAGGCGGATTCTTTGCTGAGGGCGGATTTGTTGAAACTATGCAGGATGTGCAGCCGTTTCGGGAAGGATGCCCTTTTGGTTGTAACCCTTTCATACAATGTGGGTTACTACCGTTTGGTGGGCTATGGGAAGATTCCCAAAAGCAAACTGATTCAAAAATTGGAATCCGGGGACAGGAATATCTACCACGAGTATATCTCCTTCAGGTGTTACAAAGGGAAAGCGGTACCAAGCATCGAACGGCGGCGAAAAAAAGAATTCAGACTGCTGTACATACCTTGATTTATTTACTGAACATTCTGATTTGGCAACAGGAGTATTCCAAATGCCGAATCAGAATGTTGTTTATCGGACAACTTCATCCATGATTCCATTTTCTCCGGTTTTTCCTTGCAACAATGACAACAAACGAGGAAAAAACAGTTCCGGATTGTCTGTTCCTAATTGGGAGTTTTCTCCGTTTTTCGTTGCGCAGATAGCAAACCGCCCCAATCCAAGACTTTGGGATTGAGGAACAATATGGAAAGAAAGGTTTTTCGTTGTGTTGATATGTAGTTCACGATGATAGGAGTAGAATGTCTTGGATTCCCCTTTGTCAGTTTCAAGGGTCACTTTTCTGTAACCTTTGGTTCTCAACAGCTTTATCAGTTCTTTATTCGTCATCATGATTTTTAAAGTGTTATATTGATCCTACGGACTTAGCTTCCACCTCCGAACGGATTTGTTGCTCCAACGCTGCATGTTTCTCTTTTTTCATTTGCAATTTTTCTCGGAAACGAATCAGTTGCCCGTCTATAAGTTCATCAAAAAACAAATTATTTGCACGTTGGTATTCTATGTATTCCTTTTCTTTCCGTTCAGCAATGGAAATTTGCGCCTTGGTTGCGGACAATTTAGACAGGGCGGAATCAAATCCGGTGCTCAAACCGGTCCGTTTGTCATAATAGGAAAAATAAGGATGGATGCCCTCTTGGGGATGGAGGCATTGAAGTCTCGCCACACGCCAGCGGACAATCCAACTGCGGCGTTCATACAAAACACGTGGCAGGTCATATGTATGCAGCACAATACGGTCGCGTGCCTGAGGGCGGTACTCTACGGAAATATAGACCCATTTTTCGATTTTAAGTTCCCGTTCCGCTTTCGCATGTTCCCTGGCATACTCTATCCAGCCATCCATCCTATCCTGTGCCATAATCAGTTTTGTTTAATTGCAGATCGTCTTGCCTGCCACGCCTTGTGCGCAACGATGACTTCCTGCCGTTCCTGCTCCAGCAATGCTTCCGTTTCGGGAGTGTAGCCGAGGAAACGGATATAACCGCCGTTATACCCTGTAAGCTTGCATTGGATGCCGGCTTTCTCCAGTTTGTCTATCCGTTTCTGCGCCAGTTTTGCGCTTGAATAATCTTTCGGCCAGAAATAGTGCTCGCCGTGTGAGCCGTAATGGTCTTCACCGAGTATCATTTCACCGGAATGCCTCCTGTGTTCGATAAAGTCAAAACGGGCTTTGCCCAATGCCTGCCGGATGGCCTTGTGTGCAGCCCCTTCCGGATGCTTGAACTCTTCCGGTCTGTCCTTCTCCTTGCAGGCAAGTTTCGGCAACTCCACTTTATACGGTTGCTTGTAACTGCCTATTCCGAGTGTCAGGTAGAAATTGGTGTGAAAATAGTCCGTCATCGGGTCGCTGTCATCGAAGTTGTACGACATCACGAAATCGCAGACATTCAGCATCACCTCTTTCGCACGGTCAGTCAAGGACTTGTCGGACGAGATATTGTAATGGTTGATATCATCCTGAACCTTCCCGGATTCTTTGGTAAAAGCCTCGAAATCCGCTTTCATCAGTCGGATGTAGATGGAATGGTAATTCTCACGTTTGACCGAGAATTTGTATCTCGGATAGGTTTCCTTGAGCCAAGCCCGTACCAGTTCCACAATTTCAGGAGCGTACTGTCCTTTGTAATTGCGACCTTTCCAACGGTATTCGTTATACACGTATTCGGTGTATTCCTTTGCCGTGGCTCCCGAATAGTCGTATTCATATCCGGTTGAAGTCGCGGAAACATCCGGTTTGTCTTTCCAAGCCTCAAAGAGTCTTTCAAACTCGGTGTTCACCTGTTGCAGGATTGCAGTGTCACCACCCTTGTCAGGATGGTGCTGCAATGCCAGACGGCGGTACTCCTTCTTCAAATCCGCCAGACTTTGTATGTTCTGAAAATAAGTCATGATTGTAAGTTTTATGCTCCTGCGAGGCGGTTGATAAAGTATTCCTGATAATCAAGGTCAAGACCGAGGTTGAGACAGGCATTCTCAATATCGTCATCCCTCAAGTCGTCCATTTCCTGCAATTCACGCAGGTTTCGGATTTCGGAGTCCAGGTATTCCTGTGCTTCCGTCTGACTGCAACCGCATGAGTTGCTAATCAATTCAATGATGTTTGTCTGCATATCATTCGTTTTTAGAGTTATGTTTTTTATAGATTTCACGTTTATGCTCATAGTCCTGATTGTTCCACCATTGGGTCGCCGCTTCTACAAATGCCTGTGAACCGTCACCAGACGGATAATCACGTTCCTTCAGTCCTGAAATCTGTTCCATTACCTTAACCTCGCATTGGTTCCACCAGGACTGCATTCTCTCCTTGAACTCTTTCAATGTAAGGAGAGTGCTGTGTTCTTCACATTCAGAACACCATTCACCGTCATCCGAATCACTGACATACTCATTTGTATTGGCATCGACCCATGCGGTACACTCTACGTTTGTAGAACCGCATACTTCACATACATAAATGTCTTCATCATCCAGTTCCTTTCTGAAAGCCCTGCCGTCATAAAGTGCAACGGCACGTTCGACAAGGAGTTGCTGATATTTCTCCGACAATTCAGCGAAGAACCGTTCCGCTGCACCGAATATCCCTTTGTCCGCCAGTGAGGACCACTTGTCCCAAAAGTGTCGGCACATATTGCCTAATACGATTTCACACTCTTCCTTGCTCCAGGCGTTCCACATATAGTAGAAAAAGCTGGAGACTGCATTTTCTGCTTGATATTTCATGATTCTTTGATTTGAGGTTCCACTTCGTCTGTCTCTTCCAACTGCCTCCATACAGCATCATACATTTCGTGAAGCCAGTCGATGTTGCTTGCGCCCAGTTCAAACGGGCTGTGACATTCCACTTCATCACCGCTTTCACGCTCTTCCGCAAGAACGGTCAGGCTGTTGTCCGTCACCCGGAGTCCTGTGACCCTGCACTCGTATGGATCTCCGTTCTTGTTGAACCATACCACCCAGACCGGATCATAATCCTCCTCTTCGGGAAACCGTATCGCGTTCATGGCATGGTCATGGAGCAACAGCCGTATCGCCCCGATGATGTCCTCCCGCAACTTCTCGATCCTGTCTTCAAACACCAGCTTGGGGGATTTCCCGCCTCTCTGCCTTACGGAGAGGACCTGCAAGTCCGGATGGCAGCCGAAGTTCCAGTCCGTCACCTCATCGTCATCGCGTGTCGTATGGATGTTGCCGCCCAATACCAGCCCGCAGTCTTCCGTCACCATTGCTTCCGCTTCTTCGCGGTTGTCTGCTGCCACCGTGTAGGTACCCTCGAATATGTACCTTACTTTTACCTTGTACTTTGCCATAATCTTCTATTATTTGATTGTTAATGATTTGATTCTTGTCAGGATACAATGCGCACCGCATCCCCGAAAAAGGAATTATCCACCCCATATACATGTTGGACTGAATAGTCATACTTGGATCTTTCGTCATCCAGTCGGAAACGGAAGCCGTTACAGCCCTTGACTTCCAACTTCAGGCGTATATCCTGTTTAAGTTCCATTTCAAGCAGGCTTCCGCCACCGAATGTAGAACTGAACAGCCCGCAACAGTTGCCCTTCGGGATGATAACTTCACTCAGCGAGAACTCTGCATTGTACAGTTCATTCAAGTTCACACGTCCTATATAGACCAGCAGGTTCGCGCCGCAACAGGAATTTATCAACTCCTTGTAGAACTGCTCGTATGAAACCTGTTCCTTGCCGTTCCGGCTTCTGCGGTTCGGGAAACGTCCGTATGTCTTGTAGCCGTGTTCAGTCAGGAGTCTCTTCACCCTCGCCGGATTGAGGTTCAGACAGTCTACCATGTCCCCGAAGTAGGATTCCTCATAGCTGTAGCCGCCCTGCGATTCAAACCAGTTGGAATTGATGCAGTCGTGGTCGGACAGCATCTCCACACGAATGGGAATGTTGTCCGTGTGCCTTATCAGGTCTTTTATCACATCCGAGTCGTTGCGGCTGTAAACCTCGTCCCGGATTTCATCCTTGTGCTCATCGAAGAAGGTATCCACATCCTCTTCACCGAAATCATTGAAAACTGTACATTCCTCTTTCAATTTGGCGATTATCTCACGGACAGCCTCCCATTCGGCATCGCTGTACCACTCGTCCGCCTTTTCCCACAAATGTTCGGGGCTTTTGCTGTCAAGACATTTTTGAACCAGCCACCGATGGTTGTCAAGATTGTCATCATAGTCCGTCCATACCAGCGTATAGGACGGTTCCATCAGGGATTTGATGAAATCCAATGTCAATGTTTTCTGTTCATCCATTTCTGTTACCTGTGTACGGCAGGGTTTGTTTTCCCGTACATACCGTTATAAATGACAGAAGCGGCCTTCCGGCCGCCTCCGTGTTCGTTTCATTACCCATACAGTTCCTTTACTATCCCGTCATACTTGTCCTTTTCCATTTCCGTATTCCGGTTGAAGTGGAAATGCGCCGTGTACCGGTATCCAGTCCTCGGCTCTCCTCCGCATTGCTGTATAGCCATGTCTATGTCCCAGTCGATATCACCTATGCCGAGAGAGATGCTTGTGCCACGTAGCAGGCACCTGGCAAGTTTCAACGCGGAATCCTTCTTGTCTTCCTTGCGGAGCCTGTCGAAAGCCATCATCGCAATCTGGCGGTTTGAAATCTTCATTATTTCCATATGCTTTCACTTTTAGAGTCAGACAATTCCGGCCAGTTGCTTGAATCGCGCAACTATTTCATCGCGTTTGCTTCGGGCAAGTCCTTTATATTTCCGACGGATGGCACAATTCTCCTCATAGGATTTGTTAAGTTCATGTTTGTATGAATCCATAACCAGTTCGGGATATTCGCAGAAAAGGGTCTTGAACGCTTTTTCCCATTTGCGTCCTTGCCATGCACCTTCTGCCACCAATGTTATGAATCCGAACATTTGTTCGTCCGTCCTGACATCCAAAGCATAGTAATAATCGGTTCTTGGCCACACGTTGTTGGAATGCTGCCAAGTTTCTATCTGCTTGGTTTTAGCGTTGTATGCCATTCTTGTTATTATCTGGTGACTCATATTGATATGTTTTAGTTCATTATCGTATTATCCCTTTCCCTGTCACGGCTTGCCAGCGTTCCGAAATGGATGCTGAATATGCGCTGTTTGAAACAGAGCGGCGAGTTGTACTCCATCCGTTGCCACAACGTGAAATGGTTGTCCGAGTAGGACCACCGGAAATGTCCTGACAGGGAACCGAAAGCGGGATTGGCATTCCGTCCGACGAGCATCCTGTTCACGTCCATGATGTTGTTCGCTGTCAGGATGATGTTCAGGATTTCCACGAAGGCCATCTGTACGAATCGGTCTGTCGGCAGGACCGGCCCGAGAAAATTGATATTCATAAGCGTGTATTTTTTAGTCGTAATTGTCATCGAATATCTCGAAGCGGGGAATGCCCGGCTCGAAATAGTTGCCCGATATGCCCGGGTAGTACAGCAGGCTGTCATCCCCGCTGTCCGGGCAAGGCTCGTCATCTATATAGGTCGCATTCCCGAAGAGTTCGATATAATGCGCCACCAGCAGGTGAGGGTCTTCCGTGCCGATGTCGTGCCCGTAACGGTCACACCAGTCGAAGAAGCAATCCTTGTCGGGTTCCTCCAGTTGTTCCATCGCTTCCCTTATTTCAAAAAAGTTGGGACACAGCCATTCCCTGTTGATGAGTGAGTCCGGAATGTCCTCCCATCTCGTGTATCTGTATTCCGGGGTTTCCTCTTCCGGAAACAGTTCGGAGCAGGTACACAGGAATTCCCCCATGTCGCCGAAGTCGGACATTTGCAGCAGGCTGTCTTTTTCCTGCCTCGTGTCTATGAGATGCTGTGTGGTCACTGCCACTTCTGCCTGATTCAAGTCCATGATATTCTTCATTACGGTTTATGATGCGGAACCGGGGATTTCATTCCACAGGCGTATAAAGGTCCGCGCCCCGGCAGTGCAGGGTTTTTCGGGGAAATACCGGAGCCTCCGGCGAGGATGATTTGCCCGAAAACCGCCTGCGGCCTGACCTTGCTCTGCCTGAAAAGGGTGCGGGTTACCTTTGCCTGTGGAATGGAATCTGCGGTTCTCATAAGTTTCTCCATTGTTTTAACTCATTATTCGCTGGCTTCCCCAGCTGATGTGTATCTTCCCCTCGCTGTCGCGTTCCCTGACCAGCAGGCTCTCGATGACGGACATGGTGACGTCGAACTCCTCGAAAATCTCGGACTGCTCCTTCACTTCTCCGGTCTTGATAAACTCGTTCAGCCGTTCTTTGGTCAGTACCAGGGCCATCAGGTTCTGCTCCACGGAATCCTTGTAGGTGACATAATGCACGTCCTTCAGCTCTTTGGAGTCAAGGCGTATGAAGCGGAAATAGAACTGTTCCATCTTCGGGATGTTCCATTGGAGCGATTCGAGTATCACGTCGTTGCAGGTGGGGATGTTCACCGAGCTGCTCAGGCTCTGCTGCGTGCAGACCAGTATGCCGTTGACGGTGGAGTCGAACTCCGTCACGATGCTTTGCCGTTTCTTGAAAGCCACGTCACCTTTAACCACGAATACCGGCCTGTCGGGGAATTGTTCTTCGAGATACTTCTCGTAGAGGTCGAATGCGGCTATGGACGTACAGCCTACGGCCACTTTGCCGGGAATCTTCCGTATCAGTCTCTCGATGTACCTTGTCTTTTTCGGAATCCCGTCACCGGAATAACCCTCTATCAGGTGGGGAACGGAGCAGGCTTTGATAAGCAGCTTGATCTGCCGCATAAGCCGGAGTCCGGCATCCTTCTTCGTGTCACCCGTGCTGTTGTAATACAACTCGCAGATACGGCAGAACTCCTCGATGATGACACGGTAAACCTCGCGCTCACCGTCGGACGGGCTGACGGTGTGTGTCCGTATCTTGTACTTCTCGCCGGCAAAGTCCCTGAACTTGCGGGTGATGACGGTCTTCCCGATAAGCTCTGCAAGTTCCTCCTTGTTATAGATATCCTGGTTCTGTTTCTCTATGCCGAACACGGTGGATTTTCCCGGACAATGGCAGGCGCGGAAAAGCACATGCCCCCTGAAGGCAGGGAACGGCTCACCGTAATGTGGGTTGCGGTCTTCCTCTATTTCCTTGTCCCTGTTCTCGTGGTACACGCTATTGCTCCAACAAATCATGTTTACGGAATTGTTGTACAACAGCTCGAACTGACTGTAAAGTTCCGTTATGTTGTTGCGGGTGGTTGTGCCGGTGTCGAGTATCTTGTACTTGAGCCTGCGGAAGAGTCCGAGGATATGCCTTGTCCGCTGTGATGACGGGTTGGTTATCTCGTCCGATTCGTCAAAGACAAGGCACAGTTTTCTTGAAGTGCGCCGTACAAACTTTGCCAGCCCCCGTTTCAGTTTGGCGAGCATGGAGGTGGAGAGGACGAGAAACACGCCTTCAGGAACCATATCAAGGTCGGCGTTGTTCTTTATCACACGGAACCTTTCCCTGTTTATCGAGAGGAAGGGAATCCATGTCATATTCGTGGCGATGGCGGGAGCCAGTATGATGACATTGCGTATCTTGCGGAATTTGAGCAGGTATTTGGCACGGTGATAGACCGCCGCTGTCTTGCCCGAGCCCTGCTGCCAGTTCAGTAGTGCGTAGCGTTTCTGCAAGACAAGGTTCAAATCATGCTTTTGGAGTTTGGTGAACTCGCATACATCGCCGTCCTTGTTGATGAAAGTTGTGCGGTCAAGGTATTCTGCCAGCTGCGTATCCGGTTCCATGTCCGAGAATTGCCGGTTCTGGATTTCGTATTGCCTGCGCTTTTTGCGGATCAGTTTCTCGGCTGCCCTAATTTGGCGCAGATTCTTTTCCGTCGGAAATTCCGGCATGGGAAGTACGGCACGTTCCAGTACGATGTCATTGATACCGGCCGCCTTGTGCGGTACTTTGTCTAATAGTCGTGGGGCGTATTGTTTCAGCTTAAAACCGTATGAGGTCTTCACCAATGCCACTTCCTTACGCGGTATGACATTCTGTGAGGTGATATACCTGCGTATGACGGCAAGCACTTTCTTCGGGGTCAGCTTGTTCTTTTCCCATTGGGCTACCTGCTCCCGTGTGGCGTTCTCCGGCGGTTTCTGGTTGCGGAACTTCGTGACCAACGCTTCCGCCTTTTCGATATGCCTGTTCAGACAGGCGTGCGCCTTCAATTCGTACATATACTTGGCGAGTTTGTATTCAAACAGTTCAAGCTCCTGCTTGTCGATTCTGTTTGTCTCGCGCATCAGATCGAAACGCAGCCTGTGCTTCATCGCCCTTGCCTCGCTGATACGCCCTTTCAGTTCTTCCGATGATATGAACTCCTCCGCGTTGTAAGCCTGCATTTCGATATGGACCGATTTGCGGAGGAACACCATGATTTTCGTATTGAAGTCGTGGACTCCGACAGAGGCGAAGGCGGTAGGCTCCAGTTTTGCCTGACCGACAAAGGAAAAGTTGTTATTGATACTGGCAACACGTGTTTTCTCCCAAAATTCGCTCTGTATGAACGAGGCGGGCACAATGATCATCAGGATTCCTGCCGGGTTGAGCACGTCGTAAGCCTTGTCTATGTAATATTCCTGTGACAGCTTGTAATCGAACTTCAGGTTGAAAGGCGGGTTGCCGATAACAACATCAAAGCGTTGGTCCGGATAATACTGCCGGATGTCGCATTTTTCTATATGTGCATCCGGATAGAGATACTTCGCGACCGCAACTGCTTTCCCGTCTATATCGAAGCCATAGGCATTGTGCTGGTTGGGCAGATGGTTGAAAAAGTTACCCATACCACAACACATATCAAGTATCATTTCCGTAGAGGTAGGACCCAGCATATCCACCATGGTCCTGCACACTTCATGCGGGGTGAAGAACTGTCCCATCTCGAACTCCTTCTTCGCCTCGGCGTACTCGTTGTAGTTGGTAAAATCGGACTGCCTGAGGTTGTGAAGCCCTCCGATGCCGGTGTAGCAGTTATAGATGCTTTCCGCCGGAATGAGATCCTTGCCGGAGTCTATCGCGAAAAGTATCTTCTCGTTGACCTCGGCACGCATACTTTGCGGTATCTGTTGGGGAATGATGGCATACATATTCTGTCGGTTGTTTACGGTTGAAAATGAAAACACCCCGCAAGGATCGGCTTACGGGGTGCTGTGAGTTTTTTCTCATGGTCAGTTCTCTCTTAGCGTAATTTCATTAAGGCGGAGACGCTTGAAACAGTTTTCGGCAGTCGTGCTATCCTTGAACTTGACATCTATGCGGCCGTTCTTGTAGAACCGGATTTGCTCGGCGTTGGTCGTCGTGAGGTCGTACCAGCCGGAAACATCTACATTGTCAGTATTGAAACCGGTAATCATATTGCTTGAACCATGAATAGTGTCGTCGGCACCGAACGCGATGCCTTCACAGAAGGTTTCTATGTCGCTCCGATAGTTGTAATGAACCTGGTTACGGTTGTATGACAGATAGAACTCATCAAATCTCAGAATTTCAGGGAATGTGATTTTATCTTTTTTCAATTCCGGCTTGACCTTGCTCCAGCATGATGGACGGACTACTTTCAAAAACCTGTTCAACAGTTCCTCCTCTGCTGTTTCCCGAAAACTTTTGCCGCCAAGATGTTCTATGACTGCATCCACGTAGGTTTCATAGATTGGACGGAAGCCCATCGGAAGGGTATTTTTTTCAATTTCCGGTACGGGGACAGAGACATTATATGTCTTGTTGAAGTAAGAGATGATACGGCTGGCGAAATTCATATTGGCATTACAGTTCTTGTCAACCATACCATTGAGGATATCGAACGGTTTGAACTCGTTGTGCGAATAGTCGTCCCTGTCGTTATGATAGGAATAGAAATCACGCATGGAAACCTTGCCGTTCTCCTCGTAGTGGAACTTGCGTTCTTCCCGGTACTGTTCCGCTTCCTCTTTGAAGATGGCGTACCAGCGGTCTATCTGGTCAAGTGTCTTGTAAAGCATGTCCTGTTGGTTCTGACAATAGATCCGGTCATGCTCCGTAATCTTGTCCTCGTTTCTTACTTGCACGCTTAGGATACCGGAAAGCAGGTCGGGAGCGTTGCCGGCCTTGGTCGCTGTTGTCGTTTGCATATCTGTTGGATTTTTAAGTGTTAGAAGTTCTGTGATTTGATTCGGTAGAAGCAGGTGATGTGTTTTTCCATGTCCTTGACAATCTTCACCTGTTCGGGATAAAAGTTGAGCCTCCGTTCTTCGGCCGGAGCATCAATCTTTTCCCATTCGGCGAGAGGAAGGAAGACATATTCCCGACGGAAGCACCATACCACGATGTTGTTTTCCCAGTTGCCTTTGAATACCGTTCCCTCGTAGTCCTTCAGGAATTGCTGGAACTCTTTTTCATCACTGAAAGCTGCATCAAAACCTTGATAGAGATTTCTTGCGGAGCCGCTTGTGTCTTTGGTAAGGTAGAATTTCCGGTAAGTTTCGGTAGTGAAGTTCCCGTACTTGGGACTGGGTTCGGCATAGAACCATAGCGGCACTTTGGCTATGAATGTCACCGCACCGTTGGCACACGCGCCGCAATGTCCCCAGTCCTTGAACGCTCCTTCCTTCCATTTCAGGAACTTCATATCTTCCGGATTCACTCCGTGGAATGCCCCTCCGCTGACGCTCAGACGGATATTCCCGTCTTGTTCCCACACGAAAGGCACATACGGCTGTTCGCATATTGAAAGATGCCCTTCTTTTGTGTGGTGTAAATTCTCAATGAGGGCGGTGCCGTAATAATCCCCGTCTTCGGTCACATAGACCAACCTGTCTCCGATTTGCGGTGTAACCTCCGAACGTGTACGTTCGATGAGTTCAACATAATTGTTGGCCATATCGACATCTTTCTGTGTCAGCCCGTGCTCATTGTCGTATGAAACATTCCATGCTCTGAGTGTTTCGATACTGTACTTTTCTTTTGTTGCCTGCTGTAACATAACAATTGATTTTTGTTAGTCCGGCTTTTCGGGGCCGGAGTTCCCGTAACTACAGGCTGTAAAAGGTCGTGTCCCGTACATGCAAGGTTGGCGGGAAAAA
>ULSU01050333.1_pt1 | contig 47506 bp, 37 predicted proteins | sample 1956941 | NCBI WGS metagenome assembly ULSU01 (sample SAMEA4835715, study PRJEB28245) | human gut metagenome | biome: gut microbiome; material: fecal sample | place: Denmark | collected 2008
GCAATGGGTCATTGGATTTTCATCGTCCGTGCTCTTCACTCATTCAAATAATTCTGTGCTATAATCATTTGAAACACCTTTTTTTATAAATGCCCGTCCTTTGGACGGATCATAGACAGAAGGAGGCTTTTCATGGATTTTCGGGAATTCCAGTATGTGGTCACCATTGCGGACTGCTGCAGCATCACCGATGCGGCCAAACAACTCTATATTTCTCAGCCTTCCCTGAGCTATGCCCTGGCAAAGATTGAAAAGGAAATCGGCCTGAAGCTGTTCGACCGTTCCAAACAGCCCCTGGTCCTTACTGACGCCGGCCAGTACTATGTCTCTGTAGCCCGGCAGTTTTTGCGGGACAAAAGCAACTTCCAGAATCATCTGGCCGACCTGAAGAACGGCGCCAACGGATCCATCAGCCTGGGGATCCCTGCGGAGCGTTCCGGCTATATGCTCCCTCCCGTACTGCCCCAGTTCCGCCGGAAATTCCCTGGTTCTTCCTTCTACATCCAGGAAGCCAGCACCACCGAACTGTTCAGCCTGCTGCGGAACAACAAAGTGTCCTTCATTGTGGTTCCTTGCAACGAAGAAGATCTTCCGGCCCACCTGAAAGCGGAATTCATTTATCCGGAAGACTTGATCCTGGTGGCCGGAAAAGATGCCCTTTCTCCCGACATGTTCCTGAATCAGGAACAGCGCATTGTGGATCTGAAAAAATTCGCGGACATGCCTTTCATCCGGATCAAAAAAGCCCATTCCGTCCACGCCAAAGTCAACCGGCTGTTCCAGAAAGCCAACATCACCCCCAACATCCTCCTGGAGGAGGAAAGCAGCATTTCCGCCGCCCAGCTGGCAGCCGGCGGTCTGGGATTCACCATCGTCCCCGGCCGGGCCCGGGCCATCCTGGGGAAAGACTGGCGGGACTATTGCTACCGGTGCACCCCCCAGCCCATCCATTGGGAAGTCAACGCCATTTACAAAGAAAACACCTATCTGAACAAAGCGGAACGGTATCTCATTGAACTGCTGAAAGAGCATTTTGGAAACCATCAAAAAAAAGACTGACTGGATCCACACAGTCAGTCCTTTTTGTTCTCTGTTGTTTCTTTTACGCTTCCCGCTGCAGGGTATCCAGCAGATAATCCGTGAATTCTTCTGCGGTGGCCCCGTCCTTGTCCGTGGTAATCACCACTTTCCGTTCCGTCCGGGTGCAGATGTCCAGGGCCTTCACCAGCTGTTTCTTCTTTTCCGGATAGCCGATATGGCTGATCATTTCTCCCATGGCCCGGATCAGGCTGCAGGGATCCGCGTACTGGGCCCGGTTGTGCTGGACCAGGAAGTTCCCCACCCCGTGAATGGCTTCGAACAGAGCATACTGATCCCCGATATTGGAGGAGCTGGCGGTCCCCAGGCCCCCCTGGTATTCCGCCGCCACATCGGTGACAATATCCCCGTACAGGTTGGGCAGCAGGAACACCTGCATCCCTTTGGTGAATTCCTGGTCCGTGATCTTGGCAGCCATGGAATCCACCAGTTCTTCCCGGACGGTGATTCCGGGATATTCCTTTTCCAGGGCATGGGCAGTTTTCAGGAAGTTCCCGTCCACCAGTTTCACGATGTTGGCCTTGGTGACCACCGTCACGTTGGTCTTCCCGTTGTTTTTGGCGAATTCAAAGGCGGCCCGGCAGATCCGTTCCGCTCCGGGACGGGTCAGCACCTTGAAGTCCACCGCCAGGTCATCATCCACCTGGATGCCCTTGTTCCCCCAGATGTATTCCCCTTCGATATTTTCCCGGAAGAAGGTCCAGTCGATGCCCTTTTCCGGAATCCGCACCGGCCGCACCGCCGCATACAGCTGGAGGGCCCGGCGCAGCAGGCTGTTGGCGCTGACCATGTTGGGCCAGGGATCTCCGGCCCGGGGCGTCACAAAGGGCCCCTTCACCAGCACGTCACAGGCCTTACAGGCTTCCAGAACTTCCGCCGGCAGACTTTCATTCTTCTGGGCCCGTTCCTCGATGGTCATGCCGGGGATGGTCCGGAATTCCACCTTGCCGGAGGCCATTTCGTCCTTCAACAGATATTTGGCCACCCGCAGGGCCTGTTCCATGATGCAGGGCCCGATGCCATCCCCGGGAAGGATTCCCACGGTGATGTGATCCTGCTTCTTGAAATCCTTCCGGCCGGGAGCCTGTTTGATGGCCTCGATCCGTTTGAAATCCTCCCGGATCAGCCGGCCAAACTGTTCCATGGCGTTCCGGATGCTCTGTTCCTGACGGTCTTTCTCTTCCATATGCTGCACCTTCTCCTTTTTTCAGTACCATTTTCTGGGGATTTGTTTTCTTACCCCCGATTCTATCCGATGATTCAGGCAATTTCCAATACTTCTGCTCCCATAGGAATCATTTGATTATTTCTATGCTGTGCGTCCATCCATAGAGCAGACCCAATCCTTTAAAAGATGATCTTGTAGAAGCCCACGCCGGCCAGCAGGGTCAGCACCACCAGGATGCCCAGAGCCCAGCCGGTCAGTTCCATGAACAGCTTCATTTCTTCATCTTTTTTCGCCGTCCCGCTTTCGTCCGCCATCAAAGTGGCCATGATCAGTCCACCGGTTGTAGATATGGGGCTGAGGCCGGTGATGGTCCCGCCGATCAGGACCATGGACGCCAGTTCCACCGGATTGACCCCTATGGATTGCCCCAGTTCCGCCACAGTGGGCAGCAGGGTGGGGAACACCACGCCCAGGCCGGAGGAGAACAGGCTCATGACCCCTGCCGTGCAGGCCATGACCGCCGGAGCGGTATAACTGTTCATGAAGGTGGACAGGGCCGCCGTCAGCAGCTTGATGCCCCCGGTCTTGATCACCAGATTCATGAGGGTACTGACGCCGGACACCATGAGCAGCACACCCCAGGGGATGGCCTTCAGGCTGTCCTTTTCCGAGGCTGCATGGCACATGAGCAGTATGGCGCTGACGGAGAAGCTGGTGAGCCCCACATTCTGTTTGAACGCAATGACCAGCACAGCCATGACCAGGAGTCCCAGCAGGGACAGCAGCTGCTGCCCGGTGAATCCGGACAGTTTCTCTTCCGTCCCCTTTTCCGGCATCTGGATCCGGTAGCCCTTGTAGTAGACAAAAGCTGCCAGGGCGATGAGGATGCCGCTGATCATCTGGGCCGTATAGATGGACCGTACCGCAGCCACCGCATCCAGCCCGCTCTGCCGCAGCAGATCATAGGATAGCAGTCCTTCCGGGGTAATGGGACTCATGCGCCCTCCGAAACAGCCGCTGCACCCGATGATGGCCAGCATCAGAGGGTTGTAGCCCCGGGCCCTGGCCAAAGGGATGGCAATGGCCGGCATGATGGCCAGCAAGGGAATGGACCCCGGCCCGATTCCGGTAAGCAGGGCTCCCATGAGGAAGACCGCGATGGGAATCAGGTATTTGTTGCTACCGGCCAGGCTCACGATTTTCCAGGCCAGCAGTTCGATGGTACCATTCTTGTTCAGGATGCTGAACAGCAGGGTGACGCCCATCAGGTTGATGAACAGGTTGGGCTTGAAGCCCTTCAGGATTTCCGCCGTGGGAATGCCGGCCACCTTGCCCAGCACAAAGGCAAAGAGCAGGCAGACCAGGCCCACATTGGTCTTGCGGAAAAAGCCGATGGCGATGGCCACCGCCAGCAGCAGCAGAGAAATGATACCCAGCTCCATAATCCTTCCTCCTTACCGAAATACCACAGTGCAGGGGCTTTCCGTCTTCACGGTCTTCCCGGTGAAGTGGAGCTGCCCGTTTTTGCCTTCCGGCGCAAAGAACTGCAGGGTGTCACTGTCCATATTGGCCACCAGCAGCTGTCCTTCCGGCGTCAGGGTCATGAACCGGGGTGTGTACCCTTCACAATTCGTCCACTGGGGATTCCCCAGCAGCCCCGTCTTCGGGTCGATGGTGTAGCTGACCACCGTTTCCTGGCCCCGGAAGGTCCCGGCATACCCTTCCCCTTCCGGCGGGATGCCCTCTTTGATCCGGTTGGACACATAGACCTGTTTCCCGTCCCGGCTCAGGACGATGGCACTGGCCATATTGGGTCCCACATACGTATCCTGCAGGGTGGGGACCACCTGTCTGGCAGTCAGCTGTCCTTTCTGATCGTCGAAATCGAACACCCGCAGTGTGCTAGCTTTTTCGTTCACCAGATACACGTGCCGATTATCTTTGCTGAACACCAGGTGGCGGGGTTCGTCGTATTTCCGGGCCTCCGCATAGGACGTGCGGGTCAGTTTGCCCGTGTTTTCGTCCAGGGCCAATACCCATACCCGATCATAGCCGCTGCCCCTTGCCTGGGTGGGGACCAACAGCCATTTGCCCGTCCGGTCCAGCACGCAGGCATGGGCGTGGGAGATGCCGCCGGCCTTGGGGCCTTCGAAATGCTCCACGCTGACCGCTTCGCCCAGGCTCCCGTCGGCCCGGATGGGCAGGCTGGCCACCGCTCCGCCCTGGAGACTGGCCACCAGCAGGAATTGATTGTTAGGGGTCACCACGCCATACACCGGGTTCTTCCCCTGGCTGTCCACCGTATCCAGGAATTCCAGGTCCCCATCTTCTTTGATGCGGAAGGCACTGACTTCATGGGCATCCCCATGGACGGTATAAAGATATTTTTTTGTCTGGTCCAGTACCAGCCAGGCCGGGTTGTCCAGAGTCTTCGTGATGCCTTCCAGCTTCCAGTTACCTTTCTCGTCGATGGTGTAGCGGGAAATGCCCTTCCCGTGGGCATAGCGCTTCGCCGTGGTCCGGCAGCCTACATATGCAGTAGTCATTTTCTTCGTTCCTTTCTCGATTTTCTGATTCGCCATCCCTACGCCCGTCCCTGCCATGCACAGCAGCATGGTGGACAGGACCAGGCGGAGCCAGCTGCTTTTTTTCATTTTTTATTCTCCTCTGCCAGTTTGGCCTTGTAGAACCGCAGCTTGCCGCCAGCCAGCAGGATTTCCACTTCCTGGTCCGTCAGTTCCAGTTTCACTGTGAACCGGTTCCCTTTGCTCAGGTTCTGGATTTCAATGGTTTTGTTCTTCATCTGGTCCCGCAGGTTGTCGATATGGAAAGTATCATCCAGGTCGATGCCATCGTAGGCCGCCTTGTCCACGAACACGGCCGGGATCACCCCGTGGTTGATCAGGTTTCCCTTATGGATGCGGGCGAAACTCTTGGCAATGACCATCTTCACTCCCAGATACATAGGGGTAATGGCCGCATGTTCCCGGGAAGACCCCTGTCCGTAGTTTTCTCCGCCCACAATGAAGCTCTTTCCATCTTTCTGGGCCCGTTTGGCAAAATCCGGATCGTACCGGCAGAAAGCATACTGGGCCATGGCCGGCATGTTGGACCGCATGGAAGAGAACTGGGCACTGGCCGGTGTGATGTCGTCGGTGGAAACATTGTCCCGGGCCTTCAGGCTGACCCTGGCTTCCAGGGTTTCTTCCGGCGGATCGGCCACCGGCAGGGGTTTGATGTTGGGGCCCCGGACAATGGGTACATCCTTGCCGTCTTCCGGCGGCAGCAGGAACAGATTGTCGTTGATGGGATAAGTTTCCGGCTCTTTCACATCGCCCAGTACGCTCACATCCTCCATGACCTCCTGGGGCAGGGCCAGGGTCCCTTTGACAGCAGTAGCCGCCGCCACTTCCGGGCTTACCAGATACAGGCTGGCATCCGCAGTGGAACTGCGTCCCTTGAAATTCCGGTTGGACGTCCGCACCGAAATGCCCTTGCTGGAAGGAGCGATGCCGATGCCGCAGCAGGGGCCGCAGGCGAATTCCGTGATCCGGGCACCAGAATCCACCAGATCGGCAATGACCCCGTCCTGGAGCAGCCGCAGATAGATCTGCCGGGAGCTGATGCCCAGCACCAGACTCACATCCGGATTGATTTTATGCTCCTTCAGCACCAGGGCCACTTTTTTGAAATCACTGTAGGACCCATTGGTGCAGCTGCCGATGAACACCTGCTGGACCGGGATTTTGGGCACATCGGCCACTTTCATCACGTTGTCCGGCATATGGGGGCAGGCCACCAGGGGTTCCAGGGCATCCAGATCCAACTGGATCTCTTCGTCGTAGCCGCATCCTGCATCCGGCAGCCATTCCGTATAATCCTGTTCCCTGCCCTGGGCCTTCAGGAAAGCCCGGACCTGTCCATCTGCCGGGAATACGGAGGTGGTGGCGCCCATTTCCGCGCCCATATTGGCAATGGTCAGCCGTTCGGGAATGGACAGGGTTTCCACACCTTCTCCCACATATTCATAGACCTTGCCCACGCCGCCTTTCACCGTGGTCCGGCGGAGCATTTCCAGGATGATATCCTTGGCGGCGGTTCCCGGCCGGAGCCGGCCCTTCAGGTTCACCTTCACCACCTTGGGCATTTTCATCACATAAGGGAATCCGGCCAGGGCCACGGCGATATCCATGCCCCCTACCCCGATGGCCAGCATCCCCAGGGCTCCGCAGCTGGGCGTATGGCTGTCGCCTCCCAGGAGAAGAGTTCCCGGCTTCCCGAACCGGCTGCACTGGAGAGCATGGCAGATGCCGTTCCCGGCTTTGGACAGCACCAGCCCGTATTTCTGGGCGATGGACTGGAGATAGATATGGTCATCCGGTGTCTTGTTGTCGATCTGGAGCAGGTTGTGATCGATATAGCTGACGGACACTTTGGTCCGCACCCGGTCCAGGTCCAGGGCTTCAAAAGCCAGATAGGCCATGACCGCATTGATGTCGTGGGTCAGGGTCTGATCCACCGTCACTTTGATTTCCTGGCCCGGCACCAGTTCCGCCGGTTCTGCCAGATGGGCCGCAAACAGTTTCTGCGTCAGATTCATTGCCATGGAAAGCACACTCCTTTGATTCCGTCTGTAAATTTTCATAGTTTCAGTAATATTTCATACTATTCTCACTTTTTCCTTGTCTATACTGTATCATGTACGCTTCCTTTTGTATAATATTAGATTATGATATACTTATAATATCAAGTTATAAGGAGTGGATGCCTATGGATTCCCGCGACCTGGAATATGTAATGGCCATTGCCCGGACCGGCAGCTTTTCCCAAGGGGCCCAGATGCTGTTCATCAGCCAGCCGGCCCTGAGCCAGTACATCCGGAGGCTGGAAAAAAATCTGGGGGTGACCCTGTTCTACCGCAGCCGGAACAAGGTGGAACTCTCCCCGGCCGGCGCCTACTACGTAAAAAAAGGACAGGCCATCCTCCGACAGATGCAGGACCTGGAACAGACCATGCGCCATTGGCAGCAGGAAGAACAGCGGCAGCTGAGCATCGGAGTTTCCCAGTTCTACGGCAAATGGTTCCTGACCCCCTACCTCCAGAACATCCAGAAAAGCCTTCCCCAGTACCAGGTCCGCATCGTGGACGGGGAATCCCAGCATCTGGAGCTCCTGATGATCCAGCGGAAGCTGGACTTTGCCATCTATCCGGCGCCGGTGGTCCATCAGGAAATCCACTTCCTGCCCCTGGGAGAAGAAGAGATCCTTTTTGCCTTCAGTGAAGAGAATCCGGAGGCCATGGCCCTGCTGGCCCAAGCGGACAAGGACGGGTTCCTGGATCTCCGGTATTACCGGCATTTTCCCTTCGTCCTGCCCAAGGAAGGACTGAAAATGCACAAGGCGGCCCTGAACATCTGCCGTCATCTGGGCTTCCAGCCCCAGTCCGTCTATTCTTCCGAGAATCTGGATACGGTCTATTCCCTGGTGAACCACAACTACGGGGTGGGATTCCTGCCCGATGTGATTGCCCGGAATTACAATCCCCGGACCAATCATGTGCGCTTTTTCCATTTCAAAAGCCGCAGCAATCACCGGACCATCGGCCTGGCCTTCCGGGAGGATTCTCCGCTCCGGGCCCTGGCTCCCAAACTGGTCCGGGCCATCAAAAAAGGGACTGCGGTCTGAGCCACAGTCCCTTTTGTCTTTATTTTGCTTTTTTCATCCGGTTGTAATTGATCAGGCAGCCGGCCTTGATGATGGCCCGTTCCTCTTCCGTCAGCGGTTTGCTGTACAGGGTCAGGGGCACGGTGCCGCTTTCCTTCACCACATAAGCCGGAATGGTTTCCAGATCCCCGTCCAGGGCCTTCCGGATTTCCGGCACGTAGATCCAGTCCCCCACTTCGAAGTCCGTGGGTTCTCCCTTCAGGTGGAAGGGCAGCATCCCCCAGTTGATCACATTGCTCCGGTACCGTTTGGTGGCGTAATCCTGGGTGATGTTGGCCAGGCCTCCGATCACCCGCTGGCAGCTGGCGGCCTGTTCCCGGGCAGATCCGTCACCGGGTTTGTTGGCATACACCATGGACCCGATTTCCGTATTGGCCAGGGTGGCACTGCCCGGCAGTCCCTGTACCCGTGCCAGCACCTTGTCCACTTCCGGCAGGTCTTTTCCGGCTTCCCGGGCCAGTTCCAGTTCTTTAACGGCCTTGGTCCGTCCCACGTATTCCGGATCCCGGCGACTCAGGGTGAATTCCGCCAGCCCCATGGGGTTGGACCGGTAGGAAGAAGTTTCCCCGGAAGGGATCAGTTCATCGGTGGTGGTCACCGGGTCCAGGATCTTGGAGCACACCTTCAGCAGGATATTGTCCCCCAGAGCCGGCATTTCCGGCCAGTCCTTGATATTGGGTCCGTAGAACAGCTCCTTTTCCGGTTCCGGATTCCCGAAGCCGTTATACACCCGGGCCTTGTAGGCACTGTCATCGAAATGGTAGGCCGGCACGTTCCCGAACGCATCAGCGAATTCTTCTGCGGAAGTCAGCCGGCCATTGTTGGCGGCAGTGGCGGCGATGCTCCGGGCATCCATGAGGGCCACGGCAGCCATCTGGCCCTGGCCCGGTTTGGACCCTTCCCGGTTGGGGAAGTTCCGGGTGGTGTGGCGGATGGACAGACCATCGTTGTTGGGGGTATCCCCCGCCCCGAAGCAGGGTCCGCAGAAGGCAGTCTTCACAACGGCCCCGGCAGCCATCAGATCGGTGAGCATGCCCTTTTTGGCCAGATCCATGTACACCGGCATGGAGGAGGGGTATACGTTCAGGGTGAATTCCCCGCTGCCGATGGCTCTGCCCCGGAGCAGGTTGGCGGCTTCCACCACGTTCACATAGTTGCCCCCGGCACAGCCGCCGATGACACCTTGCTGGACCTGGAGTTTCCCGTCATGGATCTTGTCCGTCAGGCTGTAGGCAGCACGGCCCTGGGCCACTTCCGCCGCCTTTTTTTCCGTTTCCCGGAGGATGTCCCCCAGATTGGCGTTCAGTTCGTCGATTTCATAGGCATTGGAGGGATGGAAGGGCAGGGCGATCATAGGTTTCACCGTGGACAGATCCACCTGGACGCAGCCGTCATAATAGGCCACTTCCGCCGGATCCAGCTTTTTGTAGTCCCCCTCCCGGTGGTGTTCCTTCAGGAAGGCCCGGGTATCCTCATCAGTCCGCCAGATGGAGGACAGGCAGGTGGTTTCCGTGGTCATCACGTCCACCGCATTCCGGTAGTCGGTGGTCATGGAGGAGACTCCGGGGCCCACGAATTCCATCACCTTGTTCTTCACATAGCCGTTTTTGTACACTGCCCGGCAGATGGCCAGGGCAATGTCGTGGGGTCCCACCCAGGGTTTGGGGCTGCCGGTAAGGTATACGGCCACCACACCGGGATAGGGGTTGTCCCAGGTATCCTTCAGGATCTGCTTGTCCAGTTCGCCGCCCCCTTCGCCTACGGCCATGGTCCCCAGAGCCCCGTACCGGGTGTGGGAGTCGGACCCCAGGATCATCTTCCCGCAGCCGGCGTGCATTTCCCGCATATACTGGTGGATGACGGCCATATGGGGCGGTACGAAGATGCCTCCGTATTTCTGGGCGGCGCTGAGGCCAAACATGTGGTCATCCTCGTTGATGGTCCCCCCTACGGCGCACAGGGAGTTGTGGCAGCAGGTGAGGATGTAGGGCATGGGGAAAATTTCCATGCCGGACGCTTTGGCGGTCTGGATGATCCCCACGTAGGTGATGTCATGGCTGGTCAGGGCATCGAAGCGGATTTTCAGATTGTCCATGTCCCCGTTCTGGTTGTGGGCTTTCAGGATGCCATAGGCAATGGTGCCCTTTTTGGCTTCTTCCTTTTGGATTTTCCGGCCCAGGGTTGCTTCTGCCCGGGACAGTTCTTCTTCCGGGATGATTTCGTTGCCATGGACCAGGTAGGCCCCGTTCTTGAACAGATTGATCATAATGAATTTTCTCCTTTTCTCTGCAGCTTATTTTCTGATGTAAATGGTGCCGTCCATAATCCGGCGGGCCGTCCGCTGGACAGCCACCCCTTTTACATCCAGGTTCCCTTCTTCCCGGACTTCCAGGTCAGGATAGACGGTCATCACTCCGCTTGGGTGCCCCAGCCGGATGGCCTGCCGGCCTTCAGGCTGTCTGCCCAGTGTCTTTTCGATGATGGACCCCTGTACGAAAGCCGCCACGGCAATGGAACTGGCAGCAGTCAGGGGGCAGGCTTTGTGGCACTTGAACACCGAGATGACCCGGGCGCACAGATCCATCTGGCCGGCATCCACCCGGTTCCCGGCAATATCCGTATAGGAAACCGGTGCCGTGAAGAAGCCCACTTTGGGCACCGCCGGGGAATGGGCTGTGGCATCTTCCAGATCCCTGGCAAAGCCCATTTTCACAGCAGCCGCTCCCCGGATTTTTTCCAGCAGAGCCGATGCTTCTTTGTCCGCATCCACCTGTGCCGGCAGTTCCGTACCCTGGAGGCCCACATCTTCCGCCCGGACCAGGACCAGGGGATTGGATACATCCAGGATGGTGGCTTCGATTTTCCGTCCGTCGATTTCCAGCACATCCAGTGCTTTGCCCGTGGGCAGCAGTTTCCCCGTCTTGGCCCCTGCCGGATCCAGGAAATTCACCTTCAGTTCCGCAGCGGTTCCATCGATGCCGGCAATATGGCAATCCCCCTCCTGAGCAAAAGTGTGGGTCCGGGGATCAATGGGGACGGTCACATTGATATATTTATCCGTATTCTTGTTGAGCATCCGGACGGTGGTCACCGGTTCCACAATGGGGACCATGCCCTCTTCCACCGCATAGGCCGGCACCGCAGCGGTCATATTGCCGCAGTTGCTTTTGTAATCCACCTGTTTCTTTCCTACAATGACCTGGCCCACCAGGTATTCGATGTCCACATTGGGCAGGGCGCTCTTCCAGATAATGACGATTTTGTTGTTGGACGATACCGTCCCGCCCATCCCGTCCATCTGCTTGGGATCCGGATTCCCCATGACCTGGAGAAAAATCTCATCCCATTCCTTGGAATCTTCCGGCAGATCTTCCCGATGGAACAGGCAGCCCTTGCTGGTCCCACCCCGCATATATACCACAGGAAACTTTCTCATCGTATAAAACCTCTCTTTCTGATTACAGGAACTGGAAAATAAAACTGCCCACCAGGAGGACAATGGCCCCGCCGATCCGGGAGGAAATCTGAGCGTAACTCATCAGGTCCATCCGTCTGCAGGCACCCAGCACGGCCATATCTCCTGCACCGCCCATGTTGGCCATGCACAGTCCGGCTGTAATGGCGCTTTCAATGGGATAGAAGCCCACCAGCGAACCAAAAGCTGCGGAACCGATGACACAGCCCAGGACAATCAGCAGCACCATAATGAAATTGGCAACGCTCAGCACACCCATCATCTTGTTGAAATCGATCAGGGTGACACCGCATCCGGCCATCATGGCCCAGACCAGCCGGCTGGCGCAGAACTGCTGTACCCGGTGGCAGGCTTCCTTCGTTCGTTCCGGGATCAGGTCCAGCACATTGGCCAGGGTGGCAAATATGATCATGTAGGCAAAATTGGGAATGGCCACTCCAAAGACCGTGGGCAGGACTTTTTTCGCCACCAGCTGGGCCAATACGAAGAAGGCCCCGATCAGGAAAATGGCTGCACCAATGTCTTCCATTTTCAATTCCCGGTCCACTTTCTTCTCTTCGGCAATTTCCGCCTCCACCGCTCCCTGTTTCTGTTTCATCAGCTGGCCATGTCCCGTCCACTGAGGAATGACCCGGCCTACATTGTCCAGGATCACGGCGAAAGCTACGGCCGCCAGATTTCCCACGGCCAGGATGGCCATGCAAAAACTCAGGTAGGCGGAAGAATCTTTGCCCGTCACATCCTGATAGACCTGGGCCATAGGGATGGCGCCAGCCCCGGCACCACCGCCCATAATGGGCAGGACATAAGCCGTCAGGGTTTCCACGGGAGAGATCCCAAACAAGATCCCTCCGACGACACCCAACAGAGCAGCGCCTCCCAATGACGCCAACAGGGCCGGAAGATACAAAAGACTGGATTTCAGCAGGACCTTTCTTTCGATTCCCAACAGGCTTCCCACCACCTGGGCACAGATGAATACGTTCAAAAAATTGTAGGTATTCATCCATCCCTTGGAAACAGTCAGGATGTTTTTGGGCATCAGATTGTTGTATACCAGAATCCCGCAGCCCAGGAACGCCAGCACGGCTCCGCCTCCGCAGTACTTGTTCCAAACAGGAAGCCGTTCTCCCACTTCACCGAAGATGGCACCCAGGGTGAACATGACAGCGATGCCTCCAATGAACTGATTGGGAATGATGTTCAGGCAGGCAGAAATCAGAACGATTACAGAGAAAAACGTGAAAATCCGCCAGTCCATACCATAAAGCTTAAACGTGGTTTCTTTCATGACCTTATGCCTCCTGTCCGGAATTGGAAAAGCCAAAAAGTTTTGCCGGATTTTCCACCAACGTTTTATAAACCGTTTCTTCATCCTCTGCCATATCGAACAGAGCATCCAGCAACGCGCTGTCATCGGGGCAGGGTTTCCGTTTGCTGTACCGGTTGGGATGGGGCCAGTCCGTTCCCCACAGCAACCGGTTGGAATTGGCCTTGACGTATTCCCGGCCTATGGCCAGGGTGTCTCCATAATTTTCCTCCCCACTGTCAAAATACCAGCCGGAAAGTTTGACCCAGGCCCTTCCCTGATCCAGCCAGTCACAGATCATCCGGAATGCGGGATGACTGGTCCCTGTCCCTGCAGGCAGGTGTCCCCGATGGTCAAGGACCAGCTGTACAGGCAGATTCTCGAAAAATGTCCGTTTCTCCACCAGAAGATCCGGATCCATCCACAGACAGACACACCAGCCATATTCCGCAACCCGTTCCACCAGTCTGCGGATTTCTTCCCAATCGCCTTTATATCCGCAGTTCATGTTGAACCGGATGCCCCGTGCGCCTTTCCGGTGAAGGGCCGCCAGCTGGGAATCCATCACCTGGTTGTCCAATACCACAATGGCCCGGGTATTTTCCACACCCAGTCTCTGGACCGCATCCATGGTGCACCGGTTGTCCAGGCCATAAGCAGAAGGCTGCACCACCACACTTCGGGCAATGCCCAGTTTATCCTTCAGCAGACGGTAGCATTCCACGTCAGCCGGAGGTTGGTTTCTCACATCCTCTGGTACATAAGGGAACCGGACGGGATCATAGATGTGATGATGGCAGTCACAAGCTCCCAGCGGGATACGATTTCGGGGAAAAGTCTTCCCTCCGCAGTAAGGCACCTGCTCTCTCCGTTTTTCCATTTTTCCTCCCTCATTTCTTTCCGTTCAAAATCTTCCTTCTGTCAGGTATTACATTAAATGATTTTTCAAACAATTTCCAATACTATTCCTCCCATAGGAGTTATATGATATTTTTTATGATTCATGGCAAGTTATATGTTTACTGTATGATTTTCCGGAGAACCAGCGGGCTCATCGTTGGTCGTCCATCCTTCATCGTTTTGGATGCCAAATGCCAGGCATTCGCCGTTGAACAACCCTCTGGGCGGCACTCTGCACTTGATTTCTGTCGTACAAATACAAAAAAACACCAAAACTGTACCCCTTACCAGGTACGGTTCTGGTGTTTTTTTATAGCAGTACGGCTGTCTTACAGCCACAGGCTGGCGATGTAGGTGGCCAGCAGCCCTCCCAGGGACATGAAAACGTTGCCCAGGGACAGGGTTTTCAGCCCGGTCTTCATATCGAATCCCATGCAGTTGGTATAGACCCAGAAATAGGAGTCATTCACATGGCAGCAGGATCTGGCCCCGGCACCGGATGCCAGGAAAATCAGGATGGGGTTCAGCCCCAGACTGCTGGCAATGGGTGCACACAGGGTGGCCGCCGTGGTTACGGCAACGGTCCCGCTCCCCTGCACAATCTTCAGCAGCCCGGAAATCACAAAGGGAATCAGGATGAAGGGCAGGCCTGTGTTGATCACCATCTGGGCCAGGCTGGCGCCGGCACCGGATGCCTTCAGCACCGCCCCCAGAGCCCCGCCGGCGGAGGTAATGAATACGATGGGCCCGGCGTCCTTCAGGGTGGTATCCATGATCTTCAGGACTTTTTCACCGCCAATGCGTTTCCCCAGGAAAATGATGGCCAGCACGGCACCAATGGCCAGTGCCACGTTGGCATCCCCGATAAAGGAAGTCACGGCCAGCACCGGATGTTTCTTCGGCAGCAGCATGGAAGCCGTTGTGTTGCCCACGATCAGCAGCAGGGGGATCACCAGGGGGATCAGGCTGGACAGGGTCCCGGGCAGGTCATCGGTATTGTCATCAAAGACGGCTTCTTCTTCCTTCAGGGCATCCGGCTGGAAGTTGTAATAGCCGGCCGGACGGGTACGCAGATAGGTTTCTGCAAAGAGCCAGCCGGCAGCCGTCATGAACACAGCGGCAAAAGCGCCCCACAGGATGGCCTGGCCGATATCGATGCCCAGCAGACCGGCTGCGGCCAGGGGGCCGGGAGTCGGCGGCACGTACACATGGGTGGCCAGCAGCCCGCCGGACAGGCTCACAGCCAGCACGGCCAGAGGAATCCCCGTTTTCTTGTGGATGGCTTTCACCAGCGGCGCCAGGATAACACAGGCCGCATCAGAAAACACAGGGATGGATACCAGGTAGCCGGTAATGGCCATGGCCAGGCCGGCTCTTTTCTGCCCCACCAGACGGACCGCGTCGATGGCCATCCGATTGGTCCCTTTTGCCGCATCCAGGTAGTTGCCCAGCAAAATCCCGAAAATAATGACGATCCCGATGCTCTGTACCGTTTTGGCAAAACCTCCGGTAATGGCTTTGATGGTCCCCGGTCCGCCCAATCCGGAAAGCAGTCCCATGATCAGTGCGGTGGCCAACAGTGCCATGAAGGCATTTGCCTTGACTTTCAAACACAGGAAAAGCAGTACGGCGATCCCGATCACAAAAACCAGTTCAATAGGCATGCTTGTTATTCCTCCTTCTTTTCTTCCCGATCTTCCTCATGTTGCTTTTTAAATGTCCTGACTTTCCAACGGAAGCAAAGTACAAGAACCGCTGCAAATACAAGAAAAATCCATCCGTTTCCTTCCATGGTCTATGCCTTTATTCCGCCTTTTTCCCGGCGAATCTGGCCCGCATCAGGGGTTTGATTCCCCCGGCTTCCAGGATTTTCATAGCCTGGGGCCCCAGTTTTTCACAGGGGTAGGTTTCCCCGGTTTCTTCCACCGTAACGGTGTACTTTTCCAGGTCCAGGGTCAGGGTCATTCCGGCCTTCACCTTGTCTTTCAGCCCCTTGCAGATAACGGGCAAAAGGCCCAGGTTGATGGCATTCCGGAAAAAGATCCGGGCAAAAGAATCCGCCAGTACTGCCCTGGCTCCCATGTTCAGCAGGGCAATGGGAGCATGTTCCCGGGAAGACCCGCAGCCGAAGTTCCGTCCGGCCACCACCATGCCTCCTTTGGGGAAGGTGGAGGCAATCTTTTCATCCACCCCGCACAGGCAGTGGCTGCCGATTTCCCTGGGATCCACAATATCCAGATACCGGCCCGGATAAATCTGATCCGTATCGATGTTGTCTCCCACTACGATGATTTTTCCCGTTACTTTTGTTTCCATCTTTGCTTCCTCCTTCACCTTACAGATACTTCCGGGGATCGGTAATATACCCGGTCACCATGCTGGCTGCCACCGTTGCCGGGCTGGCCAGATACATCAGAGCTTCCGTGGATCCCATCCGTCCCGGGAAATTCCGGTTGGTGCTGGTAATGCACACTTCGCCGGCGGTCAGTACCCCTTCGTGGGCTCCCAGGCAGGCGCCGCATCCCGGGGTGGAAATGGTGGCCCCGGCAGCCATCAGATCCTGGATATAGCCTTTTTCCAGGCATTTCTTCATCACTTCATTGGAGGCGGGAATCACCACCAGCCGGGTATATTCCGGAATGTGTCTGCCTTTCAGGATCTTGGCGGCAATGGCAATGTCCTCTTCCCGGCCGCCGGTGCAGGACCCGATGTATCCCTGGTTCAGTTTCACAGGGCCCTGGGCCACCACACTGGAAAGGGTATGGACGTTTTCCACACTGCTGGGGCAGGACAGTTCCGGTTCCAGCTGGGAAACGTCGAAGGTATAGGTTTCCGCATAGGTGTAGCCGGGATCCGTATACTGCACTTCGAAAGGACGGACAGCCCGGGCATTCACATAATCCAGCACTGCCTGGTTGGGCTGCATGTAGGCCGTTTTAGCCCCCATTTCCACCGCCATGTTGCAGATGGTCATCCGGCCCGCCACGTTCAGATTTTCCACATAGCTGCCGGTAAAGTCGATGGCCTTGTACACGGCTCCGTCCGCCCGAATCTTGCCCAAAACGGCCAGGATCACATCCTTCGGGAATACCCCTTTGGGCGCTTCCCCTTCCAGACGAACTTCAATGATTTCCGGGATCCGGAACCACAGTTCCCCGGTCATCAGGATGGTGGCCATATCCGTGGCGCCGCAGCCGGTCCCCACAGCTCCGAAAGCTCCATGGGTGGTGGTGTGGCTGTCCGTGGCCACCACGATCATCCCCGGATAGATGACCCCGGCTTCCGGCATCACCTGATGGCAGACCCCGCTGTTGGTATCAAAGTGATATTTCAGATGGTTTTTCTGGGCGAACTCACGCATTTCTTTGTGGTTCTGGGCGCTTTTGATGGTGGGGCAGGGAGCATAATGGTCGAAGACAAAGGCGCAGCGGGTGTTGTCCCAGACCTTTTCTCCCCCCATTTCATAAAAAGAATAGACCGTCTGCAGATACAGATCGTTGATTTCCGCAAAATCCACTTTGGCCATAACGATTTCACCGGTTTCCACCTTGGCTTTTCCGGCATTCTTGGCAAAAATTTTTTCAATGGCGTGCATAGCGACTCCTCCCTGGGTTCCATTTCCTTTTTCGCTTTATTGGATATTATATATCGTATACGATATTTCGTATGTGATATTTTTATCATATTTTTTCCTCCAATACAATCCCTCTTATGAATTTTCTGAGATTTGACTCCAATTCGTATATCGTATACGATATTCAATTTAACTCCCTAAAACATATTGAACTCCTGATGAAAACCGCATACAATAAAAGAGAACACTGGGAACAGGAGATTGTGATAACCATGCAAAGCTTAAAAATGGTCCCCACCCGGGTACGGGTAACCTCCATATTAAAACGCGCCATTTACAGCGGAGAATATAAATCGGGTCAGGAGCTGAGCCTGACCGCCATTGCGGAACAGCTGGGCATCAGCCGCACCCCCGTACGGGAAGCCTTTCAGACCCTTGCCGCAGAAGGATTGATCACCCTCCGGATGAGCAAAGGGGCCATCGTCAACAAAATCGATCAGAAATTCATCAAGGACACCTTTGAGATGCGCATCCTGCTGGAATCCACCGCCGCCTGGAAAGCTGCGGAAAACGGGTTGCCCGATGCGGATGACTACATCGCCAAACTGAAGGATATGGAAGCCCATCTGGACACCATCGATGACAAAGCCTACGAAGATCTGAACCAGGCTATCCACATGGCCATCTGGGAAGCCGCGGACAACCAGAAGCTGAGCAACTACCTGATGGAACTGTGGAACGGGCCCAGCACCGGCCATGCCATCCCGGAAGAACAGAAGCACTACCGTCTGTCCACGGAAGAGCACATCCAGTTGCTGGAATACATCCGGGACCACAAGCCGGAAGAAGCCAAAGAAGCCATGGCCAGACACATCCAGCGCAGCGAAGAAAATGTCCTGGCCTACCTGGCCAAAAAAGAAGCATAAAAAAACACGTTCTGCTGACATTGAGTCAACAGAACGTGTTTTTTGTTAGGGAGGTTACGGAGTTCCGTCCGTATCCCTTCACTTTTCCACTCGCTGATAAGCCTGGCGGATCATCCGGATCAGCACCTTTTCGTACCGGGGCCGGGCTGCCGTCACTGCACAGATCAGATCGATATGCAGTTTTTCTTCCATCCCCGCAAGAGGCCAGACGGCCGCCGCTTCTCCCTGCCACAGCGGCAGCAGCGTTTCCGGCAGAAAACACCCGCACAGACCTGCCTGACACAAATCGATCTGATACGTATAATCACTGCAGGTACATGCCGGTTCCAACAGCACATTCTCTTTGGCCGCCTGCCGTTCCAGCATCTGGGTCAGCGTACTTTCCGGCAAATTCCGGCACAGGGGCAGTCTGCTGATTTCTTCAAGAGTCAGCCGCTGTCCGACTTTTTTCCCCGGCAAAGCCTGTTCCACCAGCTTGGGCTGGCAAACAAAAAAAAGGGTCTCCTCCAGCAAAGGGATCCGTTCCAGCTGAGGCTGTGCCTGCTGATTCACCCCAATTACCATATCCAGTTTTCCTGTATGCAACTGGCGGATCAGTTCTACTGTATCTCCAAAAAAGAAGGTGAACCGGACTTTGGGATAGTGTTCCCCGTACCGGGCCAGCAGACCGGGAAAAAGAAGCCGGGCCCGGGTCGCATTGCAGCCGATTCGGATCATGCCTCTTTCTCCGGAAATGATTTCTCCCACTGCTTTCTGCAGCTGCCGCTCTTCCGTTTCCAGATGCTGCAGTCCTTCTGCCAATTGTTTCCCTGCCGCTGTCAAGGTAAAGGGATGCCTGCATAAAAGGGATGTCCCCAGTTTCCGTTCCAGATTCCGGATATGCTGGCTGGCACATTGCTGAGAAACCCGCGCCCGCGCCGCTCCTTTGGTGATGCTTTTTTCTTCTGCAGTATACAGAAATACAAGATAAGAAATTTCCATGCTTTCCCTCACAAGTTTTCTTTGTGTCCTATCCATATTTTACTGTTTGTTTCATGGTCCTTCAATGAGTAGAATAGAAACAGAAGAAAAATGAGGAGGTATTTCCATGGATTCCAAGAAATTCCAATACAGCAATTATAGAAGCGGCGAACTGGTTAACGGGATTGACCGGGCAGCCCACCGTTCCCTGCTTTACTGCACCGGTCTGGATCAGGACGACCTGCACCGGCCTTTGATTGCCGTGGTCAATTCTTTTACCGAAATGGTACCCGGTCATATCGGGCTCCGGGAACTGGCCGATTATGTGAAGCAGGGCATCTGGCAGGCTGGCGGAGTTCCCCGGGAATTCAGCACCATTGCACTATGTGATGGAATCTGTCAGGGCCACGACGGCATGCGCTATCCCCTGCCCAGCCGGGAAAACATTGCAGATGCCATAGAAATGATGGTGGAAGCCCACCACCTGGATGGCATGGTAATGCTCCCGGGATGTGATAAAATCGTCCCTGGCATGATCATGGCCGCTGCCCGGTGCGATATCCCCACCATCATTATCCCTGCCGGTCCCATGCTGGCCGGCCATTACAAAGGCCGCACCAACATCACTCTTACGGACATGCGGGAATTCATCGGCCAGACAGAAGTGGGCAAAATGTCGGAAGAAGATCTGCTGGCCCTGGAACAGCGGGCGCTGCCCACCTATGGGACCTGTGCCATGTTAGGCACAGCCAATTCCATGAGCTTCCTGTCCGAAATACTTGGTCTGGCACTGCCCCACAGTACGACGGCTCCTGCGGTTTCCTCTGAAAAACGGCGGTATGCCAAAGAAGCCGGCAAACGGATTCTGGGCCTGATCCAGGAAAATCTCACCGCCCGGAAGATCCTTACCCGCAAGAATCTGCTCAATGGCATCCGGGCTGTCATGGCCATGGGGGCTTCCACCAATACGGTACTCCATCTGATGGCCATCGCCCATGAAGCCCAGGTTGAACTGAGTCTGGACGACTTCGACCGGATCAGCCGGGAAATCCCCTATCTGTGCAATCTCAAGCCTTCCGGTGAGTACCCCATGGAAGCTTTCCATGAAGCAGGCGGGGTACAAACGGTGTTAAAGGCCCTGGAAACCAAACTGGATCTTGATCAGCTTACCGTTACAGGAAAGACCCTGGGAGCAAACCTGAAAGAGGTTTCTTTTGCTGACGGACCGGTGATCCATTCTCTGGATCATCCCAAAAAGCCAGAAGGAGGCATTGCCATCCTCTACGGCAATCTGGCTCCCAAAGGCGCTGTAGTAAAGAAAGCCGGAGTAAAGCCATCCATGTACCAGTTTACAGGGACTGCCCGGGTATTCAACTATATGGAAGATGCCTGCCGGGCCATCCAGGCAGGGGAGATCCCTGCCGGCACCGTCATCGTCCTGCGTTATGAAGGCCCCAAAGGAGGCCCCGGCATGCGGGAGCAGCACATGGTCACCTCCCTGCTGGTAGGCCGGGGCATGGATGAAAGCTGCGCTCTGATTACCGATGGACGGTTCTCCGGTTCCACTCGCGGTCCCGCCATCGGACACATCTCTCCCGAAGCCGCTGCAGGGGGGCCCATTGCCACTGTACAGGACGGAGATACCATTACCATAGACATTCCCGGGAGAAAGCTGACCCTGCACCTTTCTGCCGAGGAAATCCAAAAACGGTTAGCCCAGGTACAGCTCCTCAGGAAACCGGCAACACCGGCGCTTCAGAAATATGCGGCACTGGTTACCAGTGCCGACCGGGGTGCCATTCTGGAAATTCCCGAATGCCTGAAATAAGCTTCTCAACGACTGACAACATAGAGACCATTTCTGCCTTCTTGTCCTGGGTCCTCTCACACCCTGCCCCAATGAACCCGTTCCGGACGGGCTTCCTCCAGGGTCCTGGGCCGCTGTTTCTTGACCTCATGGCCCAGGGCCAGGATGGCCTCCACTTCCACCCCTTCCGGCAGATCCAGCAGACGTGCCAGATACTGATGGGATGTAAGACACTGACCGTCCGCCCCTTTTTCCTCAGCCGTCATATGACGCACCTGGACCCAGCAGCTACCCAGTCCCAGTTCCGCTGCCTGGAGCATCATGGCCATCATGGCCACCGAAGCGTCTTCCACCCAGGCATGGGATTCCACTCTCCCCATCACCACAATGGCCGCCGGCGCCTGCTCCAGCATCTGGCCAAAACGGGGTTTGCAGTGGGCCATGGCCTTCAGGATGCCCCGGTCCTCCACCACCAGAAATTCCGTGCTGTGCAGGTTCTTGCTGCTGGGAGCCATCAGCCCCGCCTTCACGATTTTCTCCAGATCCTGCCGGCTTACCGGCTGTTCCGTGTACTGCCGCACACTCCGCCGGGCCGCCAAAAGATCAAATAGTTCCATATGCGTCCCCTCCTTTTCCTCTATTATCCAATTCTTTGGCAAAATGAGCAAGGAGGGGCGCTTTTTTCTTACCCGAAATCCGCCTGGCAGTATACACACTTGCCCCCTTTGAACGTCATCTGGGGCACCAGCACCTGATGTCCCGTCATGGTATGGCCGTTGATATCACAATAGGGGACCTCTTTCTTTTTCAGTCGGAACAGCGCCACATCAGCGGTTGTACCTTCTTCCATGGTTCCCAGTTCCGGCCGTCCGATCAGCCGGGCCGGGTTTCCAGTGGCACAGTCCAATACCTGTTCCAACGGCATCCCGAAATCCAGGTACTTGGACAAAACCCGGGGCAGGGAATGGAGAGGCTGCAGGAAAAAGCTGGAGGCATTGTTGTCCGAACTGATCACATCCGGGACGAATCCCTGTTCTACGGCCTTCCGAGCCACCTCCAAGTCAAAATTGCTCCGCCCGTTGGAGGCATCAAAGAGTACGCCTCTTTCCCTGGCTTTCCACAGTCCCGGCAGCACCTTCCCCTTTTCGTCCAGACAGGAATGATTTCCCCGGTTCTGGTAAATATGGCAAATCACATCCCCCGGACGCAGCATGGCGGCCACTTCATCCAAGGGCAGAGGACAATCCGTCACATGGACGATGACCCTTGTGCCTGCCTTTTCAGCAATCTCCACAGTCCGCTGCAAAGATTTCCGTGCCATTTCCGGGCCCAGGATTCCCCGGGAAAGCCGCGTTTTAAGGCCCACCAGATTGTCTTCATACCGCTGAAAGAAATCCAGAATCTTTCTTTCATCAAAATACCGAGGATCCAGATTCTCCGGATACTGGTCATTGGACTGTCCGCCGGACGCCACCAGCAGATAGTTCAGGATCCTGACTTCTGCCATGGCCATAATGCTGGCTCTGTACAGTTCATAATTTCCGGTGCCTGCACTCCCGCCGTCCACAGCAGTGGTGATCCCCATGCAGAAAGAGGCGGCATCCCCATTGACACCATTTTCACTGCCCCGGAAACAGTAATGGGTATGATAATCGATCAGACCCGGTGTCACCAGGCATCCAGATGCATCAATGATCTGCCTGTAACCGGCAGAGCCCGCATTTACCGCGGGATAAACGATTTTCCCCTCCACCAGGGCCACATCTTTCCTGATCAGCCGATGGGCTGCCGGATCATAGAGCAGTCCATTCCTGATTAAAAAATCCATATTCAGCACGTCCTTTCAAAAGACCCGGCAGAAAATGTCCTGCCGGGTCTTTTCTTTTATTTTCCGTTTTTTCTGGCCTGGTCGATGGCCTGGAGCAACTGATCCACGATTTCACTGCCCTGATCTTTTCTGACCATGTCATAAACCACTTTGCCCTTGTCCCGCAGCTGGGCAATGACCTGGGGATCCAGAGCGACGATTTCGCATCCCGCATCGATGCAGGTCTGTTTGTATTTCTGGATGCTCTTGTCCGCCCGCCGGTTGCCGTAGGCTGTAGCAGCTGCAGCACATTCATCCACCAGTTTCCGCACATTGTCCGGCAGAGAATTGTACACGTCCTTGTTCATAAAGAAGGTAATGATGTGCCCCACATGGTTGGTTTCCACCACATACTTCTGCACTTCCTGCACATTGTTCCCCACGATGTTCATATAGGGATTTTCTTCCCCGTCAATGGTCCCCTGCTGCAGGCCCATGAACACTTCCGTAAACTGCATGGGAGTTGCCGCAGCTCCCAGAGAATTCCAGTAGGCGATATGATACTTGTTGGTCATCACCCGGATTTTCTGACCCTGGAGATCTTCCAGTTTCGTCACTTTTTTGTTGGTGGTCAGTTCCCGGAAACCGGCGTCCGAATAACCCAGCATCTGGATGCCGCCGGCGTTGCAGTACTGATTCATGACCTTGACAAAAGGCCCATTCAGCACGGCCCGCATCTGTCCTACATTGTCAAACAGGTTGGGCATATCAAAGACCGCATACTGAGGAATGAAGTCCACCAGGTCCGTAGTCATGCCGGTACCGATTTCAATGGAGCCGCTGACCACGGCTTCGGTAAATTCCGTGGTGTTCCCCAGCTGTCCGCCGGGATACAGGTCCACCGTAATCTTTCCGCCGGATTTTTGTTTCAGCAGATGGGCGAATTCTGCCACCATCTGGTAGTTGATGGACGAATCCGCCACGGTCATGGCCGCCCGCCAATGGTATTCTCCCGGAATCTCACTGGGATCCAGCGGCTGGATATTTTTGCCGAATTCGTCAGCATCCGCATCCAGCGCCGTACTGATATTGGAGGCCACCTTGGCCTTTTCTTTGGAAAGTGCGCTGACCAGACCCATGGAAATGCCGGGGATGTTGGTGATCAGCATCAGGGACAGCAGGAATGTAGCCAGGAAAGGAACCGTGGCCCGGGCCAGTTTCAGCATGGGGATCTTGGTCATCCCGGATGCCACAAACAGGTTGATGCCCATGGGCGGAGTCACCATGCCAATGGCCAGGTTGCAAGTCATGATGATCCCGAAATGGATGGGGTCTACGCCCAGTGCTGTAGCTACCGGCACCATAATGGGCGTCAGGATCATGATGTTGGGAATGTTGTCGATGAACATGCCGCAAATCAGCATAATAACGTTCATGATCAGCAGCACCACATACTTGTTGGCGGACATTGCCAGCACCGCCGTACTGATGGTCTGGGGATACCGGAGCAGGGTGATGACCTTGGCAAAAGCCGCTGCTGCCGCAATCACGAAGAGGATGTTCACATAGGTCTTGGCCCCTTCCATGAACACCTTCCCCAGATCCTGGAGTTTCAGGGTCCTGTAAACGAACAGGCAGATGAACAGCCCATAGAACACGCTGATTACCGCTGCTTCTGTCGGACTGCAGATGCCGGAGTAGATGGTCCCCAGAATGATGACCGGAGTCATCAGGGCAAAGAAGCTTTCCCGGAACAGTTTCCACAGCCCCTGTTCATGGAGTTTCTGATAGCTGGCGTTGAGCTTTTCCTTGTCCTCCCCATGCTTTTTGCAGTAGATCCAGCAGTATCCCATCAGAGAAACCCCGATCAGGACGCCGGGAATGATGCCGGCAATGAACAGCTTGGAAGGTGAACAATTGGCCGTGGAGGCATACACGATGTAGGAAATGCTGGGCGGAATAATGACCCCCAGCCCCCCGGCCACCGTTACGATGGAGGTGGCAAAGATCTTTTCATACCCCATGGAAACCAGGAAAGGAATGGTCATGGCCCCAACGGCAGAAACCGTCGCAGGAGAAGACCCGGAAATGGCTGCGTAGAACATGCAGGTTGCCACCACCGCACAGGGGAACCCGGCCGTCTTGTTGCCAATGAAATAGCCAAAGAAATTGAACAGCTTTTTGGAAATCCCGCCCTGGGCCATGATCATCCCGGAAACCATGAACATGGGAACGGCCAGCAGAGTAAAACTGTTGAGCCCGGAAAACATGGCCCGGGCCACGTCACTGATGCCAAAGGTAAAATGGCTGTTCAGCAGATTGGGAGCCGCTGACAGCAGGGCAAACACCCCGCCCACCGGCAGTGCCACAAAAAGGAGGAGACCCAGCAGTGCAAAAAAGAATCCGATATTCATTCTTTTTCCGCCCCCCTTCCCTTTTCCAGATCATTGCCGTTGTCCGCTTCCAGATTCACTTTTCCCTGGAAGACCCGGACCATCAGCTGTGCATACCGGAAGATTCCCAACAGGATTCCAAAAGCCATAATCCGGTAAATATCCGCTACCGGAATGGCCAGAGCCGGACTGGCCTGATGGATCAAATCCGCTTTCTGAATCAGTTCCTGAGTGCCTTTGAACAGATAAGCCAAAAGAAGGATCATCACTCCGTCACAAACAAGTCCCAGGGTTTTCTGCAGACTCTCCGGCATCATAGTGGTAAAGGTATCCACCTTGATGCTCACCCCGTGGCGTACCGCACAGGGCAGGCAGTAAAAAGCCGACAGAGCCAGCAGATAACAGCATATTTCATCCGACCAGGTCAGCGCATGATGAAAACCGTACCGCATGATTACATTGGCAAAGGACAGGCAGCACATCACAGCCAGCATAATGGCCAGGATGAGCAGTTCCAGATTTTTATCAAACCATTTGACCAGTTTCATTTTCTCCTACTCCCCTCTCTGAAGCAAGAATTTTCCGGAAATTTCATACTTTTATCCTATCATCTTGTCTGCTAGCAGTAAACGTGCTAATAATTATAGTGATAAGAAGTAATACTACTAGCAAAGAATGGAAAGGGGCCACATCATGGATATCCAGGTTCTGGAATATATCGTAACCATCGCCGACTGCGGCAGCATCTCCAGGGCTGCTCAGAAACTGTTCATCACCCAGTCCGGACTGAACCAGCAGCTGATCAAACTGGAAAACAGGCTGGGCATCAAAATCTTTGAGCGGGACAATCATCATCTGGAAATCACCCCCGCCGGCCAGCTGATTGTGGACAGCGCCACGGAAATCCTCCGGATCCGCCGGAACACCCTGACCCAGCTCAGTGATCTTCAATCCAGCATCAGCGGCCTGATTTCCCTGGGACTGACCCATGAGCACGGCATCGATGTGTTTACTGCCATTTATCAGCAGTTCCATCAGCGTTACCCCCATATCAACTTTTCCCTGAAAGAAAAAATCGTGGCGGACCAGTACCAGATGCTGGGCCGGGGCTCTCTGGACCTGGGCATTGTCCTGATCAAGAAACTTCCCGCCGAGATCCAGCGCACCCTGATCCGGGAAGATCTGTATCAGGAAGATCTGCTGCTGGGGATTCCTTTGTCCCACCCCCTGGCCTCCCGGGCGGTTCCTCTCAGTGCAGGGAAACCTCTCCGAGTCATTGATCTGCACCTTTTCAAAAATGACCCGTTTGCCCTGATTTTCAAGTCTTCCACCATGCGGCAGGACGTCATTGATCCCTTATTCGAAAAGAGTAGATTCTATCCCCATATCATGCTGGAAACTGCCATGAACAACGCCCTGGCCACCCTGGTGAGCCGTGGCTTCTGCTGTACCATTCTGCCCCATTCCCGGGTCCTGGCCAGCAGTCACCGGGACGAGTGTGCCTGGTTCCGCCTGCTGGAAAATCCCACCTGGTCCGTTTCCGTAGTCCGACGGAAGGATTACCGGCTGGGCGAAGCCACCCGATATCTGCTGGAACTGGCGAAACAGTACGGCCGCTCTATGGAAGAACAGTTTTCCTGTCACAGTCCCGGATACAACCGCTAAAAAAGGCGCTGCCCATTTTCTGCAGCGCCTTTTTCTTATCTCTTTTCCACCGTCTTTGTGGCGATCACATCCGCTCCCAGTCCCAGTACGTTGGGAATCAGCACCGTACCTGCCCTGACCGGCGCCTTTACCTGACATTTCCGGATTTCTTCCATCACTGGAAAGATCTGTTCTTTGGGAATGGCCCCCCGGGTCCGTACGCTGACCAGGGGCAGTTCTCCGCCCTCCACCAGGACGGAACTGGCAATGGTCCGTTTGGGAGCCAGCAGTTCCTGACGGGCATATTCCTCGCCCCGGGAGCACAGGTTCCCCGTTACTTTTTCCAGTACCGGTTTTCCTTCCCGGATTTCATAATCCAGCTGCAGGGTGCACCCATTGGGGCAGACGATGCAGGTCATTTCCTTATTCATCCAGGCTCACCTCGATTTCTCCCTCTGCTGCCATTTCCCTGCAGGGAACCGTCAGTTCAATCATATTGGCCGGCAGCGCATTGACGATTTTCTTTCGGGCCAGTATCCGTTCTCCCTGTTTCACCACCAGCCGGGCATTCCGCTGAGGCTGCCGGACCCGAAGGGACAGCCGGAAATCCCGTTTTCCGCTGACCCGCTGGGGTACCGTATGCCCGATGTTCCGACCGCAGCGCACCGGGATTTCCGCCTCAGGCAGACTGGCTTCCAGGTACTGTCTGATTCCTTCCGCCATCCCTTCCGCTTCCAGGGAAACAAAGTCCACCAAGTCATGGACATGGAGCACGTTCCCCGCAGAAAACAGGCCGGGGACCGTGGTCTGGCAGAACTCGTCCACCAGGGCTCCCTGGGTGTGGGGATCCAGTTCTGCTCCGGCTCCCAGGGTCAGTTCATTTTCCGGGATCAGCCCCACAGAAAGGATCAGGGTATCGCAAGGGATTTCCTTCTCGGTGCCGGCAATGGGCCGCAAATGGCCGTCCACCTGGGCCACCACCACGCTTTCCAGCCGGTCCCGGCCCCGGATATCCGCCACCGTATGGCTGAGATACAAGGGGATATTGTAATCATGGAGACACTGTTCGATGTTCCGGGGCAGCCCGCTGGGGATGGGATTGATTTCATAGACCCCTTTCACATGGGCCCCTTCCAGGGTCAGCCGACGTGCCATGATCAGGCCTATGTCCCCGGACCCCAGGATGACGATTTCCTTCCCGGGCATCCGGTTCTGCAGATTGATGTAGGCCTGGGCCACACCGGCTGTCAGCACCCCTGCCGGCCGGGTCCCCGGAATGGCCAGGGCTCCCCGGGTCCGTTCCCGGCATCCCATGGCCAGTACAATGGCCCTGGCCTGGACCAGCACCATGCCGTCTTCATGGGCCGCATAGACTTTATGATCCGGCGTAATCTGGATCACAGTGGTATCCGTCACAAAGGGGATCTTCCGCTCTTTGACCTCCTGGATGAACCGGTCCGCATATTCCGGACCGCTGAGGGTTTCCCCGAACCGGGTCAGTCCGAATCCGTCATGGATGCACTGTTTCAGGATCCCTCCCAGCTGGTGTTCCCGTTCCAGGATCAGAATGTCTTTGACTCCCAGGTCATACAGCCGCACCGCTGCCGCCAGTCCGGCAGGCCCGCCGCCGATGATGACCACGTCCGCCTGGCGGAAGGACTGCCCTTTCTCCGCTTTTTTCACTGCTTCCATGCTTTATTCCTCCCCCTGTTTTTCAGGCCGCACTTCTCCCGTGAACAGCCATCCGCCTTCCCGCTGGTACCGCAGTTCTTCCGGTGCCATGCCCAGTTCCTGTTCCATCAACTGGGTGATCCGGGTCTGACAGTAACCGCCCTGGCACCGGCCCATCATGGAACGGGTCCGGTTCTTGATGCCCGTCAGGGTATGGACCCCCAGCGGGTTGTGGATGGCCTGGAGGATCTCTGCCCGGGAAACATTTTCACACCGGCAGAATACCTGGCCGTAATCCGGATTTTCCCGGATGGCTTCTTCCTTTTCTTCCAGGCTCATCTCCGCAAAACGGCGGATCGGTTTTCTCACCGGGTCGAAATCCTGTTTTTGGGCAATGGACCGGCCCTCATTTTCCGATTCTCCCACCAGGATGGCCGCCACTCTCCGTGCCAGGGGAAGTGCTGCCGTGACCCCGGGAGATTCGATGCCCACCAGGCTGACCGTATGGGGAATGGACGGATCCGTCATGATCCGGAAATCCATGGGTTCTTTGGTGACAGGATCACAGTTCCGCCAGCGGATGCCTACAAAGTTCCGGATGAAATACTGCCGTTCCATTTTTTTGAACATTTTCCGGCCATCCTGAAACAGCCGGTCCAGGCTCTGCTGCTGGTTGGCATAATCTTCCGGTCCCTCCGTGGTATACCAGTCCGGCCCCACCAGGATATTCCCGTCCACCGTAGGAGTGGCATGGGTCACGAAACCGCCCCGGTCATTGGGTGCCGGGTACACCGGGGTCTTCAGGAAAGCCCCGGCCTTTTTATCCAGCACGTAATATTCTCCCTTGGTCCCGATCTGAGGGACTTCCGGATACCCCATCAGCTGCCCGATTTTCACCGCATAGGCTCCGGCACTGTTGATCACCCAGCGGCTGCACACCATGCCCCGATTGGTGACAATCTGATATACCTTTCCTTTTTCCGTCCGGCCCAGCACCTGCTGCTGCCGCGGACCATCCAGGCCTTCAATGCCGATCACCCGGGATCCGAACGAAAACCTGGCCCCGTTTTTGCAGGCATTTTCCGCCAGCCCGATGGTATACTGCATAGGGTCCAGGATACCGGAAGCCGGTACATACATGGCAAAATTTCCTCCTGCATTGGGCTCGATCCGGTGCATTTCCTCCGGATCCACCATCCGGATGCCCCGAACCCCGTTGGCTTCCCCATTGGACTTGAACCGGAGGATGTTCTCCCGGTCATGGTCCGTAAAGCCCACCACCAGCTTGCCGGTCCGTTTAAAGGGGACCCCCAGTTCGGCGGCCACCTGGTCGAATTCCTGGTTTCCTTCCACGGAACATCTGGCCCGGAGAGTCCCCAATTTATAGGTGAACCCGGCATGGAGCATCCCCGTATTCCGGCTGGAATTCCCGGTTGCCACATCCAGTTCCTTTTCCAGCACCAGGATCTTCAGATCGTACCGGGACAGTTCCCGGGCTATGGCACAGCCCACCACACCGGCACCAACAACAACTGCATCATACAATTCCATTTTCCATCTCTCCCATCAGAACAGAATACCCTTGGCAGTCAGGCATACGGCAATCACAAAAATCAGCCACAGCGGACCGCCAATTTTCACATAATCACTGAATTTATACCCGGCCGGCAGGATCTGCATATTCACCGGTGTCCCGATCGGCGTGGCGATGGCCATGTTGGAGGCAATGGCAATCAGGATGATGAACGGTGCGGGACTCAGACCCATGCGCTGGGCCAGAGGGATATAAATAGGGGCCAGCATGGCGGATACCGCCACATTGGACATGAACAGGGTCAGGAAGCTGCCCAGGACGAACATTACGCAAAGGATGACCTGCAGAGAGGCATCCTCCCCACCAAAGAAGGCCAGGGTCTGTTCCGCAATCAGCTTTCCGGCACCGGTCTTCTCCAATGCCACCCCCAGGGTAGCGATAAACCCCACCGTCAGCAGCACATCCCAGCCTATATTTTTTAATGTGGTCTTGTAATCAATGGTCTTCGTCACAAACAGGATGGACGCTCCAATCAGGGCCACATTGGCAATGTTCAGGTATTTGTTGAACGGGGCAAATCCACACAGGATGAATCCCAGGATGCACAGCAGCAGGGTGAATACGGAAATCACCTGTTTCCGGGTGGATGCCTGAGGCACATTGTCCAGTTCTTCTGAACTCTGGGCAAATACATTGCCGTCATCAAAATGGGGAGAGCCGGGCTTCAGGGTTTTCTTGGTGATGGTATACCCTATGGTAGCGAAATACAGGACCATCAGTGCATCCACCATCCACATGACGGACGTCATATCGAATACACCCATACCGGATTCAAACCCAGGCACCTGCATCAGGAAACTGTTGGCCGTATTCTGGGAAGTGGACCCTACCAGGGTGGTGGCCCCGCCCACGATACAGGCAATGCCGGCGGGCATGATCACCATCTTGGACCGGATTTTCCCCTTGGAACCGGCAGCCACCGCCGCAATGATAGGCATCCACATGGCAATGCAGCCCGAATCGCTCATAAATGCGGACATCAGGGTACAAACCACAACCACCATCACGGTAAAAATCCGCTCGCTCTGGAAGATTTTCATCTTGCTCAGGGTAATCCCGATTTTCTGGGCCACCCCGGTCTGGAACAGGGCATCCCCCACAATGGTCATCCCGGCAATCATGTACACTGGAGCTGTCCCAAACCCGCTGTAAATGGCGGACAGCTTCACACTGGGCAGACAGATTCCCATGGCCAGGGCACACAGCACTGAGGTAAGTGCCATGGGAAACACCCGGCCGATGAACAGGATCATGGTTACCACCGCAATGATCAGGCAGACTGTAATTTCACTCATGTTACCGCTCCTTCCCCATTTCGCAAAATCTTTTCCGCTTGCTCCGCCGTTCCGGCAGAGCCATCTGCCTGTTATCATAGAGTATTCTGAATTTTACCGTCAATTCATTTGGAGCATCCGGCGAGGATTTGCCAATCGGGCGGAAAATACGGATACGATTCCGCAGTTTTTCCCTGGAATTTACAAAATGCTCTTTCTGGCGTATGATGGAATTAACTCCATTTTTCAGGAAGGAAGCTCATGATGACACACTGTCTGTATTATGCCTACTGGGGCGATCACAATGTGAATCCCCGTCCCCATCTCCATGACCAGCTGGAAATTTACATCAGCCTGAACAATATTGGTGATTTCTTCCTGCAGGAAAAGAAATATCCGCTGCAAGTGGGCAGTCTCTTCCTGATCCATCCTTTTGAAATCCATCACGGTTTCTGCGGTGCCAATGAAACCACCAACCGCTATGCCATCCGGTTTCCTTTGGGAATCCTGAAACAGCTTTCCACGGCCGATACCGATCTGGAAACCCTGTTCCGGACCGCGCCCCAGTCCATCCAGCTGACCCACCAGGAACTGGCCCAGGTCAGCGGACTGATGGAAGGGTTGCTCCAGCCGGCTCCCAACCGCTTTGCCCAGGATATCCAACAGAACCTTCTTCTTTTCCAGTTCATCCTCATCCTTGCCCGCATCCTGCACACCAGAGAGCCGGCCCGGCAGCCCGGTTCCGGAGAATACAACGGCCTGGTCCAGCAGATCCTCCAGTACATCCATGGCCACTACCGGGAAGAAATTTCCCTGGAAGAACTGTCCGCCCATCTGTATGTGAGCAAATCACGGCTGTGCAAAGTGTTCCGGGAGCACACCGGCTTCACCATCGGGAACTATCTGACCATGTACCGGCTCCAGACAGCCTGCTCCCTGTTGGAAAAAGGTGAAAAAGTAAAGGAAGTGGGCAAAGCCGTCGGGTTCCGGACCTATACCCACTTTATCCGCACATTCACCAGCAAACTGGGCCAGCCGCCCAAAAAATTCATCCGGGAGCATATGTAAAAGGGGGCTGTTGCTCACGCAACAGCCCCCCCCCTTTATTCCTCCAGCATCAGCGTTCCGGAAGCATCGAAGGGCACCTTCTGATACGCTCCGGCCAATTCTCCCTTACGGGGATCCAGGCTCTCCGCCAGGGCCCTGGTGGCCCAGATATGGCGCAGGTCACCGCTGCTGTTGATGATGCAGAGTTTCAGGTCTTCCGGCGCAATCCGTCCCGCCGCCTTGATACAGGCTTTGAACACCAGCTCATCCGTATCCATGGTGGGCGGGATCCGGGCCGTAAAAGGTTTCATACCAGTAAGGGCATTCACCACCGTCATCTTTTCATCCACTGCATCCCGCAGCCGCCGGCTGATGAAATCCCCCATGCCGATGCCATTGCCATTTCCTTCCGACTTGGCCGTCAGGGACAGGATGCCCAGTTCCGTTACATCCGGACCCACATTGGGCCGGTTGTTGATGGGCCGTCCCACCACCGCCGGATCCATCCCCGTCCCGGAGATTTCCTTGCCCAGTTTCCGGCAGATCAGTACATCCATATGGGCAAAGGGAATCCGGGGCACCATTCTCTTCGCCCGTTCCAGGATTTTTGGTTCCTCCTCCCGGATTTCCTCTTTTTTCAGCACATAGACGTCAGCCAGCTGGTCATATCCGTTTTCTATGGCGGCAATCCCGCCCACCACTTTGGCATGGTCCAAGGCAGTCAGTCCCACCCGGGCCATATTGTCATTGAGATAATCCGTCCCCAGACTGTGGGTCATGGCTGCCCCCACATGCTTGGCCAGACCGATGGCCAGCATCTTCACCAGACCGCTCTGGTACCGTCCATAAATGGACGTATGGGTTTTCACCCGGTTCAGCAGCAGGACGCCGTCCGCCTCCCAGGCATTTTTGTCCAGATACACGGGCAAATCCAGTTCCGTCCGGGCAATCTCCACCACCTCCATGCTGGAAATGATGGGGGCTCCCACACTGTCTTCCGTAATGCCCAGGTTTCGCAGCACTTCCACCTGGCCCTCTGCCGTAGCGCCCCCATGGCTCCCCATGGCCGGGACGATGAAAGGCACAGCACCCTTTTCCTTCAGATACCGGACCGCCGCCCGCATCAGAGCCACATAATCCGCAATGCCCCGGCTGCCTCCCGTAATGGCGATCCGCTGCCCCGGAAGCACCGGCAGATCCTTCTCCCGCAGCCGTTCCAACAGCGTTTCTTCCGGTTTTTCCAGCCGGGTCCGGTCAAAGATCGTCCGGATCTTCACCACCTCCGGGATTTCATATCCCTTCAGCATATCTTCCAGTGAACTCATGACAGTTCCTCCTTCCTGCAAAATTCCGATTCCACAGCAGGTCCAGTATACCATGGAAGAATTTTCCGAAAGTACTATGACCGGGAAAAATCCTGACAAATCGTGCAAAAAAAGCTGTGGAAGCAGCCAGTCCCCAAGGGGTCCCTGCTTCCACAGCTTTTCTATTTCTGCCTCATTCCGTAATCACTGCCACGCATTCCACTTCCACCAGGCCTCCCAGAGGCAGCCTGCCGATCTGGACACAGGATCGGGCGGGGAATCCTTGCTTGAAATAAGACTGATAGATTTCATTGACTTTGCCAAAATCATTCATATCCTGCAGAAAGATCGTTGTCTTGACGATCTGATCATAACAGGAACCGGCCGCTTCCAGAATGGCGCCCAGATTCCGCATGGAACAATGCGCCTGTTCTTCCAAGGAAGCCGGCATTTTCCCTGCCGCCACATCGATGCCCAACTGACCGGAAACGTAGACAGTGTCCCCGGTTTTGATTCCCTGTACATAAGGCCCCACTGCTGCCGGAGCTTCTGGGGTATTGATGATTTCTCTCTTCATCATTTGATCACCTCTTTGCCTTTCTTCCGCAGGACCGTCCCATTCCGTCTGCCGGTATGGTTTCCTTCCGACACTTCCAGTACCCCGTTGACCATGACGTATTCAATGCCTTCCGGATACTGTGCCGGATCTGTGAAGGTCCCTTTGTCGATGACCGTGTCCGGATTGAAAACGGTGATGTCCGCATAATTTCCTTCTGCAATCTGTCCCCGTTCCTTGATATTGAAGGCATCTGCCGGTTTGCCGGTCATTTTGTACACAGCCTGTTCCAGGGTCAGTGCTTTTTCTTCCCGGACGTATTTGCCCAGGACTCTTGGAAATGCACCATAGACCCGGGGATGGGGTTTGCCGCCCAGCAGCCCGTCCGTGCAGACGTTCATTTCCGGACGTTTCATAAAGAGCTTGGTCTTCCGTCCCATAGAAGTCCACCATCCCTACGGCATTTTCTTCGTCCCGGAGCAGATCAAAGGTGGCATCATAAGGGTCCTTTTGCCGCAGCTCACCCAACTGGGTCAGGGAAAGCCCCACCGCATCCTTGTTTTTCTCCGTCTTTACACTGGTGACATAGATATTGTCCAGCCCGGCGAAATCCACAAAATTGTCCCAACCGGGAATCCCGTGCTCAATATCATAGACCATCTTTTTTCGCAGTTCCGGATCATTCAGCCGTTCGATCACCTTGTTGGTGCCGCCGTCATGGACCCAGGGCGGCAGGATGACCCCCAGCATGGTACTGCCGGCCACATAGGGATACTGGTCATAGGAAACATCGATGCCTTCTTTTTCGGCTTCTTCCAGCAGCTGCACCATCCCGTCGATTTTATCCCAGTTTTTCCGGCCGCAGACCTTGAAATGGGAATAATGGATCTTGACCCCAGATTCTTTGCCGATCCGGATCACTTCTTTCATGGAATCCAAGATGGTATCCGCTTCACTGCGCTGGTGGATAACGAACCGGCCGTCATATTCAGCAACCACTTTGCACATTTCCACCACTTCTTTGGTCTCTCCGTATGCACAGGGCATGTAGATCAGACCGGTGGACAGCCCAATGGCTCCGTTTTCCATTTCCCGGCGGACGATTTCCTTCATTTTTTCCAGTTCCACTTCGGTAGGCTGCCGGTTGTCCAGTCCCATAGCTTCCATCCGCACATTCCCGTGAGGAACCAGGTAGCATTCGTTGGGACCGGGCTTCACCCCTTCGATCATTTTCAGATAACCAGCAGTGTCTTTGTAGTGATAATCCACCTGGTCACTGTCCCCGTCCAGACCGGCCAGATTTTTCCGCCAGGGGCTGATGTACTGTTCCGGCAACGGCGCCATGGAGATACCGTCCTGCCCCAGGATTTCCGTGGTGATGCCCTGCATGACCTTGGGCTTCACTTCCGGATCCACCAGGATCTGCAGGTCACTGTGGCTGTGGGTGTCGATGAAGCCCGGTGCCACCGCCAGCCCTGCCGCATCAATGACTTCCATGGAAGGATCCGGAGTGACTTTCCCGATTTTTACGATCCGGTCTCCTTCAACCAGGACATCTGCCTGATAGGGCTTGGCCCCGGTTCCATCCACTACCATTCCATTCTGAAATAAAATCTTTGCCATGGATCTTCCTCCTCTTTCATTCCTGATCCAGCTGAATTTCCGGAGCTGCCGGTACACCATTGGCTCTCTGGAAATGCGATACCACAAAAATCACGATGAATGCCACCAGTCCGCCAGGGACCACGGCGCTGAGCCCATAGGGAGAATGGAGCCCATAGATCCAGTAAGCGGCTACAGCCGTCCCGGAGAGAATGGACCAGAAACCTGCACTCTGGGTCACATTCTTACAGAAAAGTCCGCAAATAAAAGCGGCAAAAGGCCCGGCACTGCGCAGTGCGAAACAGCTCATCATCACGGCGATGATATTGGAAGAGGTCAGTGCCACTCCCAATCCGACCAGGCCCACAATGGTCATCACCACTTTGGACACCCAGATTTCTTTCTTGTCATCATGGACGCCATGCATGATGTACGGACGGTACACATCATTGGTGAACATGGTTGCCGTCCCGATCATATTCCCAGAAGCCGAGCTGATGGTTGCCGCCACTACGGCAGCCAGGATGATCCCCGCCACAGCCGCCGGAGCAAAGCGCATGGTGGCATCCGCCAGGGCATTTTTCTGGGGCCCGGCCGCATACCCGTCGATACAGGTGTAGGCCATCAGCCCGATAATGGCCGGAACGATGGCATAAACAGCGGACAGCATCCCCGTGATTACGGATCCCACTTTGGCCGTACGCCCGTCTTTTGCCGAACAGTAGGTCTGTACGATTTCCTGCCCTGTGGGAAAAGTCATGCAGTACATGGCGATATACCCTATGATGGTGGGCAGTCCGATTTTCGTCATGCTCAGGAAATCCATATTCTGTCCCTGAGACCCCTTAATGGCAGCAGCTTTGGCAAACAGTGCGCTGAATCCGCCCACTTCCGGATTTTCCGCCATGACGAACATGGCAATGGCCATCCCGATGGTGATGAACAGCACATGCATCATGTTGGCCGCCGCCACAGACGCAAACCCTCCGATCATCGTATAAACGATGACCACGCCAGTAGTGACAATGGCTGCGGTCTGGAAGCTCAGCCCGGTGATTACATTGATGATGGAAGCCGTTGCGATGATCTGTGCCCCGGTAGCCATAAACAAGGCCGTAATGGAAGTAAAAGCGGTCACAATATGGGAAGGTTTCCCATACCGGGTCCCGATGATCTGCGGAACCGTGGAAGCAGCCGCACGCCGGAAGTAAGGGGCAATGAACGACACAAGGATGAAACCGATCCCCCCGGCGATTACATACCAGCTGGCAGACAGACCATACTGATACACATTGGTCGCAATACCAGTGGTACTGGCCCCGCCGGTATTGGCCGCAAACAAGGTTCCTGCCAGAGCCAGGGGACCAAGGGATTTCCCGGCCATCAGGAAGTCTTCATTGCTTTGAGAAGCTTTTTGTTTGGCTTTCCGTTTGGAAACCACCAGGCCAATTACAATGGTCATTGCCATATAGAGGAGAATGATCATCAGGGCCGTTATCTGCTTAGAACTCATTTTTCCATCTCCTTCCAAAACGACAGCCTGCGGAATCCTGGCAACCATCCGCTCCGCAGCATCCGCAGGCTGGACTCTCTCTTATTTCATCAGAGCTTTCATCACTCCGTAATAGCAGTCCGTCACTTTGATCAGCTGATCCACTTCCACGTATTCGTTGACTGTATGGGCCAGATTTTCCTGGGACGGTCCCAGGCCAAAGGTCTTGATGCCTGCCTCTCCGGCATAATGGCTGCCGTTGGTGCAGAAATTGTACTGGGTCACTTCCGGAGCATACCCCCGTTCTTCCAGTTCCTGTTTCACGGCCTGGACAAAATCAGCATCCTTGGCATACAGCCAGCCCGGGAAGAACCGTTCTCCTTCGATTTCCGCACCGGTGTAGCATTTTTCTTTCCCCACCGCATAGGAAACCTTCACTTTCAGTTCAGGATCTTCCGCCATCAGTTTTTCCAGCAGTTCCTGGATGGGTTTCAGCACACTTTCCTTGGTTTCCCCCACCAGCAGCCGGCGGTCATAGGAGGCCTTGCAGTATTCCGGAACCACGGAAGCACCGGGATACGGTTCAGATTTGATATCCACCAGCTCCAGGATTCCTTTGCCCAGGATAGGATGTTCCGGCGGCACCAGGGTACGGATGGCCTGGATTACCCCGGCCATTTTATAAACGGCGTTGATGCCTTTTTCCGGATTGGCACTGTGGCAGGGTTTCCCAAAAGTTTCCACCACAATTTCCGCACGGCCCCGCTGTCCCACTTTCAGATTGCACCGGGAGGCTTCCCCGATGACCACGATATCCGGCTTCACATAGTCACTGATGGAACGGGAAGCCACTCCTTCAAAACATTCTTCGTGGACCACCCCGTCCACATAGATTTCTCCGGCAAAACCCCGGTTGGTGTCTTTGGCAAAGGCAATGGCGGCTGCCGTATACCCGGCAATGGCTCCCTTCATGTCCGTGGTTCCCCGGCCATAGATCTTTCCCTCATGGATTTCCGCTCCAAAAGGAGGATGGATCCACTCTTTTTCATTGGTCACCGGCACCGTATCCATATGACCATCGAACAGCAGCTTTTTGCCCGGACGTTTGCCCTTGATGCAGGCAATGAAATTCCCGTATTTGTCCACATGGATGGAATCAAATCCATTGGCTCTGCAGACTTCCTCCAGCACTTTGGCAGGCCCGTCTTCATGGCCGGAATAACTCTTCTGCTGTACCAGTTTCTGACATAAAGCGATGGCCTGTTCCTGGGTTTCTTTATTGATCATTTTGCATTCCTCCTGTAACTGTATACTGTTATTTTCTGGGATACGTTCCATCCCAAACGATGTGCCGATAATTTTCCTGATCCGTTGCTCCTTCCGTGCTGAAGAACAGGATGCGGGAATCCTGATCCAGCTGAAGCTGTTCCTTCAGAGAATGGAGTTCCGGATTCCGCAGGATTTCACTGACCGCCCCAAAGGCAGCGGCTCCGCTTTCCCCGGAAATCACCCGGGGATCCCCGCCTGCCGGATTGCCCAGGATCCGCATTCCCTGGGCGGCAGCATAATCCGGGCAGGAGAGAAAGAAATCTGCATAATCCTTCAGGACCTGCCAGCCGATGCTGCAGGGTTCCCCGCAGGCCAGTCCGGCCATGATTGTCCGCATGGATCCGGTGACCGGATGGAGTTTTCCGTCATGAGCCCGGGCGGTCCGGAAAAGACAATCGGCCGCATTGGGTTCCACAATGGCAATGATGGGTTTTTCCGATCCATACAGAGAGGAAAACAGTCCGGTAATAGCGCCCGCCATGGATCCGACCCCTGCCTGGAGAAAGATATGGGTGGGCTTTTCCGGCAGTTGCTCATAGGCTTCCAGTCCCATGGTCCCGTACCCCTGCATAATCCAGCGGGGGATGGATTCATACCCTTCCCAGGCCGTATCCTGGACCATGACCCAGCCCTTTTCCTCGGCCTGCCGGTTGGCCAGGCGGACTGCATCATCGTAATTCAGATCTGTAATGGAAGCCTCTGCCCCTTCAGCCCGGATATTCTCCAAGCGTTCCCGGGCGCTCCCTTCCGGCATATAGACCACCGACTTCTGCCGGAGCTGCCGTGCCGTCCAGGCTACCCCCCGGCCATGGTTTCCGTCCGTAGCCGTCACAAAGGTAATGTCTCCCAATGCTTTGCGGGAAGCTTCCGCAGTCAGGAACCTGTAATCCACTTCCTCCATGGGTTTTCCCAGCCGGTCTGCCAGATAATGGCCCATGGCATAGCTTCCGCCCAGAACCTTGAACGCATTCAGCCCGAACCGGTAGGATTCATCTTTTACATAAATATTTCCTACCCCCAGTTCCCTGGCGGTTTCCTGAAGACAGGCCAGAGGCGTTTCCTGATAGACAGGAAAACTCTGATGGTAAGCTTTGACCTTTTCTTCCACCGGCTTGCTGAGAAAGGTCAGATCTGTTTTCTGTGTTCCATGGTCCAAAGCGACCATGGCAAATTTCTGTTCCATATGACGACCCCTTTCTGTTGATTCGCCTTTATATATTGCAAATACCGTGCCAACTTTTTTTCGTTTTTTCTCCACACAGAAAAAGCACAGATAAATTCCGGGATCTCCCCCGTTTTTATCTGTGCCAGATGCAATTTTCACCCCGCCTGTCACTCTGCAGGCGTTTTATTTTTATCATTTTGATAAGCATTTCTTCTCGTTTTGAGAAAATTTCTCATTATAAGAATTTCTATTTTACAGTCCGTACTGCTGGATCTTCCGGTACAGGGTTGCCATCCCGATACCCAGTTTCCTGGCCGCCATGGCTTTCCCGGCCGTATGGTTCCCGCATTGGAGAAGGGCCTGCTGGATGGCATTCTTTTCCAATTCCCGCAGAGAAAGGATCTGTCCCGCCCCGGTTTGTTTTCCAGGACCATTTTCTGTCGGCGCCGCTGCTTCCCGGCTCCCGGTACGGATATCTTCCGGCAGCATGGAGACATCCAGCGTCCCATCCTCGCCCATGAGATTCACCATGTATTCCACCGCATTTTCCAGTTCCCGGACATTCCCCGGCCACCGGTACCCCTTCAGGGCATCCATGACCTCTTCCGTGAGACGAGGTGCCTTTTTCCCGAATTTCCGGGCAAACCGCTGACTGTAGAAAAGGGTCAGATCTTCGATATCTTCCAACCGTTCCCGCAGAGGAGCCACCCGCAAAGGGATCACATCCAGACGATAGTACAGGTCTTCCCGGAACCGCTTCTCCCGGACCATTTTCTTCAGATCCTTGTTGGTGGCCGCGATGACCCGCACATCGATATCCATCAGCTGATTGGATCCGATCCGTACAATCTTCCGTTCCTGGAGCACCCGCAGCAGTTTGGACTGGAGATACAGGGGCATGTCCCCGATTTCATCCAGGAAGATGACCCCTTCATTGGCCAGTTCGAATTTTCCCATCCGTCCATTGGGATCCGCTCCGGTAAAGGCCCCCTTCACATAGCCGAACAATTCACTTTCCATAATGGATTCCGGGATGGCCGCACAGTTCAGGGCAATGAACCGCTTGTCCCGCCGGTCGCTTTCCCGCCAGATGGACGTGGCCACCATTTCCTTCCCGGTACCGCTTTCGCCGGTGATCAGCACCGTAGAGGTACTGCGGGCCACCTTGCTGATTTCTTCCTTCAGTTTCAGGGTAGCCGGACTGGAGCCCAGAATGCTGGTTTTGTCCACCGCCGGCAGTGCTGCTGTTGCAAAATACCGCTCTTTGATTTCCCTGCTGCGGTAAAAAATCAGGACGCTCTGGTAATCCCGGGTTGACTGCGGCACCGGCAGATAGGTCCCCATGAGCCGGTACTGCCGTCCCAGGGCCGTCAGGCTGTATTCCGTATATTTGGCCAGATTATCCCCGGTGGCTTCCAGAAAAATCCGCTCGCCGGCCAGGTTGGGCGTTTCCAGTTGTTCCATGGCAGCCCGGTTGCAATCCGTCACCCGAAAATCCTTCCCCAGGATCAGGATTCCCTGCTGGATATGCTCCAGGGTGGCATTCAGGGTACTCAGCAGTGCTTCCCGCTGAAGAGCCCGTTCCCGCTCCATGGCTTTGACGGAAATGAAGTCGGCAATCTGTTCGATCAGTTCCAGGAACAGCGTTTCATTTTCCAGGATATGCAGTTTCTGTTCCCGGCTGCTTCCCACCAGGCCGATGACCCCGATGGGATGGCCTTCCGCCAGGATCGGCATGGCCAGTTCGATTTCTTCCGGACAGTTAAGGAAATTGGGACAGCCCTGGCAGACCAGTTCTTCCCCGGGCTGGTAAATGACCCTGCGTTTCCCGGTTTCCAGTACCTTCCGGTACACATGGCCTTCCTGGGCCATACTGGCATCCACCCCTGCCGCGAACATACCGGTCCCGGCGACCCGGTACAGGTTGTCGTCCACCACTTCCACATCCACCCCGGCGATTTTCGAAATGATCCCCGCGTAAGAAGCCACCGTCCGCTGGATGTTCCGGAGCCTGGACCGGATTTCGTCCCCTGCTTTTTCCATAGAGAATACGCTCCCTTCTCTTTCGCTGCCCTTATTCTACTGTTTTTTCTCAAAAAGAGAAAGGGTGCTGCTGCACCGCCCCCCCGCTTTGTAAAATTTGCGTAATGTTTTTGTGAAATATATGTAAATCTCTTTCTCTTTTTCGTGTATAATAATTTTTATACACGAAAACTTTAGGAGGAGACTCATCATGTGGAAAAAATACCAAAGTATACCGCTGATCTACAAAATGGTAACAGGCATGGTGCTGGGCATCCTGGCCGGCTGGTCCATGGGACCTGATGCCGTCTGGTTCCAGCCGCTGGGGAAATTTTTCCTCACCTGTCTCAAATGCATCGCCATGCCGCTGGTCATCGTAAACCTGATCGCCGGCATTTCCAATCTGGACAGTCCGGAATCTTTCGGTCGTATCGGCGGACGGATCATCTTCTATTACATTGCCACCAGTGCCGTGGCCATGGTGGTGGGTATGGTCATTTCCCTGATCATCCAGCCCGGCGTCAACCTGCCTCTGGAAGGGACCTACAAAGGGGTCGTGGGTGAACTGCCCACCATCAGTTCCACTCTGCTGGCCCTGATTCCCGGCAACGTGTTCAAAGCCATGATGGAAGGCCGGTTCGACCAGATTGTCTTCGTCAGTGCCGTCACCGGCATCGCTCTCCTTCTGCTGCCGGAAGCTCCCCGGAAACGGCTGGCCACTTTCTTCCAGGATATGTCCGACCTGATGGGAAAGGTGGTATCCATTGTGATGATCCTGGCCCCCTATGGGATTTTTGCCCTCATTGCCGTTTCCGTCGGCAAATACGGCAGCAAGATCTTCGGCACCCTGGCCAAATACATCGGCAGTGTGTACCTGGGGATCTTTGCCATGTGTTGTCTGTATGCCACCCTGGTATTCCTGTTCACCCGGATTACACCCCGGGAATTCTTCCGGAAAGCCAGCCGGATCATGGTCACCGCTTTCAGCACCTGTTCCAGCACCAGTTCCATCCCCATCAACATGGCCTGTGCGGAAAGCCTGGGCGCCCCTAAAAAAGTGTACTCCTTCACCATTCCTCTGGGTGCACAGATCAATAAGGACGGAACCTGCGTCTGCCTGACCACGGTATTTATTATGACGGCCCAGGCCATTGGTGCTCCGCTGGATCTGGGACTGATGCTGAAAGTGCTGATCCTGGGCCTGATCCTCACCACTGTTATATCGGAGAACCGCATAGACTCCGCAAAAGATAAGAAATGCAATGTTGATAATCATAACAGTAAAGGACAAACCTCTCAAGGAAAGATACACCATATAAATATTTGCCAGTACCGTTACGATCATAATCGTATAAAAAACGCCATCAGGGATATGCAGGAAAGAATTCTTCCATTGTTGGCTCAGGATTTTGGGCATATAAAAGATGGAAAAGGCTGTGAGCATTCTTAAAAGATAACCTACCAAAAACCAGATTACTGGTAATTTCTTTGATGCTCAAGCCAAAAATCAATGGTAAAATTCCCACCAGGTAAACGGCAAACATAATGACATAAGGAACATTCTTGGAATTGGTACGGCCAACTATTTCTGGGAACCAACCATCACGAGCTGCTCTTAAGATGGGGTTTGCCCGTGATCCATAGGTAGAATTCATCGTAGTCATCAATGCCATAACCGGTCCGCCAATAATAAATACGGGATAGAGCGTTCCAAAAAGTTTCTTTGCAGCCAACGTCAAGGGTTTATTTGCTACCTGATCGATGGGCAACAACCCGCAATCCACAATAGCCACACTGACATATACCACCAAAATAACCAAGGTTGAGATGATAATGGCCAAAGGAATATCTTTGGTCGGTCTGGCTGCATCTTTACTGAAATTCATTACCATATACTGACCATAGGTTGAATAAGCATAAATGGCTATAGCCGCTACAAATCCTCCATACCCATTTTTGAAAAATCCAGGCTGAGTGATATCATATACAACCGGATTTACTTGAGTCATCCCATAAAATCCAAAAATCAGAAGTGCAATCACCAAGATAGCCGTAAACAATTTTTGGACATCCGCCATAATGTTTACCCCACCAAGGTTCAGTACGAAAAATACTGTAACAGCAATCAAGCCAATAGCCGTTCCATTCAGAGAAGGAAAAACAGATGTCACATACATTCCTAAAGATTTTCCCAATAGCGAAAGACTTAGGCATTGGGTGATGAACGCAGTTGCATAGAAGCCGGCCACCCTTTTATCCATCATATTGGCAACAATACTATATTCGCCGCCCTGCAATACAGTAGTACTGCTAATAAAGATGAAAGGCAAAATGCTGAAAAAACCAACCAGGATGGCTGCCCCATAAGCAAGCCATGCTGAAGTTCCTGTTACTCCAATGGCAGTACCGATTAAGGTAATTACACCGGCACCAATAACTTGTCCACTGGAAATAGCAACCAAATCTGCTAATGTCAATTTCCGTGTTGATCCACTCATTTTGTACTTCTCCTTCCTTACTATTTCAGTATCCGTTCATATGTTCTTTCTATGAGAATAGTACTTCTTTTCTGAAATAAATAAAATTACTTTTCATTTTAACAGTTGTTAGGTTATAATTTAATAACTGAAAGGAGGTGGGTATCACGGAATTATTGCAACTTCGTTATTTTTTAAAATTGGCAGAAAGTGAACATCTAACAAAAACCGCTGCAAAGCTTAGAATTTCTCCTCCCAGTCTGAGTTCCTCTATAAAAAAATTAGAACAAGAATTAGGAGTTGCCCTCTTTACTCGTTCTAAGCAACGAATTTATCTAAACGAAAATGGAAAGGCCTTTTATCAATACGTTAATCGATCATTGTCCATATTGGACGAAGGCATTGAATCTCTACATCCAATAAAAAATTACGCTCTTTCCATTGCTTTAACCAGCCAATCGGTTTATGCAGATATGTTGTACGCTTTTGAACAGAAGTATCCTGAAATCCCTTTGAAAGCATCAACTTTGACCTACTCTGATGTTATGAATACTGAAACTCTCAATCGCTTTGATTTCTATTTGGGTATTATTGAAGATTTGAATACTTCCGAAAGAGAAATCATCCAGCTATGCTCCAGTGAATCGCCCGTAGTCATGATTTCTCGAAACCATCCTTTAGCATCAAAAAGAACTCTTCGACTAGAAGAACTAAAGAATATGCCATTTATTTCCATTACCCAGGAAAATTCCTCGGCCACACAATTTGTATTTCGTGTTTTTGAAGAAGCACATTTTAAGCCGCGTAAATTTTTCGAAGGCAATTATCTTGTTCGACAAAAAATGGTTGCTGAAAACAAAGCCGTTGCTATCACGACTATGGTAGGTGCTGCTGCAAATGCATTACAGTCACCACAAGTAACTTTTATTCCCGTTGCTGAGATTAAGGCCACGCGTACCCAATCTGTCAGTTGGCCCAAACAGAAACCCCTTTCCGCCTCAGAGAAAAAGTTTATCCGTTTTTGTCAGCATTATTTTAAGATCCACCCATGGATATAAAAAGAACTGGAAGCCGAATACCATTCAGCTCCAGTTCTTTTCTATACTTTCTTTTATTCATTAAACGGGACAATTTTACTTGGCACTATCCCAGCACAGCTACACCTAAAGGATAGCCCACCGCGACTGTTACCAAAACGGCTATGATCATCATGGTAATCCCCAGTTTCAGGACTTGTCCGGTAGTTGTTTTTTCAGATCCTATGGCAAGCGCCACAGCCGGATGAGCTGGTGGTGTCGCATAGGCATAACTGGCAATCATCCCGATCAATGCACATACAACAGCAGTATTTATAGCTCCATTGGTTGCATTGCACAAAGGAATGGCAATGGCAGTTACAACGGTAACCGTTACCATATTCGAAGATACGTTGGTCTGGATGGAGGCCCAGGCAATAATAAAGAGTACCATCGTAGCCGCAGAAGCCGATTGCAGCAGGGGTGCAATGGTCTGTGAAATCCATGCAGTAATCCCCACCGTTTTATTTGTCATGGCAGCTCCCAAGGCCAGCGTGCCTGCAGCCATAATGATGCTGCCCCAATCAACGCCTTTGCTGACAGCCTCCTTAAAGTCCAGTAAAGGCTTTCCTTCCAGTGTCAGCAGACACAACAGACTGGCCCCAACAAGAGGCGGGAATGCTGTACCCTGGTTTTTAAAGAACTGATAGATTCCCGGGAAACTTGATTTTAGGAAGCCTGGTACTATCCACATAATAACCACCGCTACGCAAATGGACAGAACCATTTTTTCATATTTTTCCATGGGCGGAATCGTTTTTTCCAAAGCATCAAAGTCCAAATTGGCCACTTTGGACATGTCCGGTTTCAACACAAAACGGAAAATCAGCATAAGGGCGGCAAAACAGATCAGCCCTACGGGAACTGCGAACAACATATAGTCCCCATAAGCTATGCTTTTTCCTGTTGCCGCACTGTAAAAGCCCAATGCCATAATGGGAAAAACATGGGCTATTGGAGTCATGCCACAGGACATTTCTGCACAAATCAGCTGTCCCAGGACCAGGCTGTTGGTAAGAGAATCCTCATTCCGAAGCTGCAGTTCTTCACATATCGCATCCAGTATGGGAAGATAAATGACAAACAAAACTACTGGAGACATAAACATCCCAATGATCAGTACTGATGCACAATAAGAAATAAGGAACCACCATGATCCCTTTCTTGCAATCCGACTGCAGATAAACCCAATTGCACACCGTTTCACAAAGGGAGTTTTAGACAACGCATAGGTACACATAAACGTAAACAACAGAAAAGAAAAAGTGGAATTCCCTACTGATACTGCCAATAATTTATTCAGACTCAGACCCGGCACTGTAGCCAGCATAGCAATTCCCAATAAACTGGGCCAGTGTATGGCAATGGTTAACCACATAATCAGCACACCGGCAAAAATACCCAGCACCTGCATTCCTGCAGGTGTCAATCCTCCTGCCGGCGGAAGGACTTTGCCCAAAAACATGCACAGCAGCCCTAAAATTACAGCCGTTTGCCGTTTCATCCTACATCCCCCCTTTTATATCAGAGCCCCCTGGCGCAGCAATTCTTTTTGTACTGTTTCAACAGCACACCCTTTCCCTTGGGAAAGAGCAGCTGCAACTCCAGCAGCCTGACCAGTGGCAAATCCGCACCCCATGACCCGTACAGATGCAAAAGCTGTAGGATCCGCGCTTATCGTTCTTCCTGCACACCACAGATTCATCCATCCCTTTGCCTGGAGACACCCCAGGGGAATGCCATAATAGTCATCATTGTCTACAAAGACATACTTTGCAATTTTATTGACATCCAGATGCATTTCGCAGGGCCATCCACCCCTGGCTACTGCATCTTCCGGTTTGACCGCATGAAGTACCTGTTCCCCAGTCAAAGTCTTTTCCCCCAAAACATGTCTGGTATCCCTTAATCCCAGCTGCACACCGGTAGAAACCAGCCGACATTTTTCCATACCTGGCATATATTTATGGAACACTTCAAGATATTCCTGTGCCTGTCTCCGTGTTTCCATTTCACAGGAAGTCAACGTTTCTGCACTTAAATCAGGTACCCATATACTGGGCAAAATGGCACATGTCAAGGCCGGGTTCAATTTGACCCATTTGGCCGGTT